>SMEK01000191.1_pt1 | contig 27907 bp, 28 predicted proteins | sample 2456371 | NCBI WGS metagenome assembly SMEK01 (sample SAMN10132590, study PRJNA489261) | soil metagenome | isolation source: day1 antibiotic-loamy sand soil ammended with composted manure from dairy... | place: USA | collected 2015-04-01
TCTGGGTGGGTGGGTATGCGCAGCGTGAACGTGGATCCCACACCCGGACTGCTCCACAGCCGCACCTCCCCGCCGTGGTTGGCGGCGACGTGCTTGACGATGGCCAGTCCGAGCCCGGTACCACCCGTGGCGCGCGAACGGGCCTTGTCAGCGCGATAGAAGCGTTCGAACACACGCTGTTGGTCGGACTCGGGTATGCCGATCCCCCGGTCGGTGACGGCGACCTCGACATAACCGTCCACCAGCCTCCGACTGATCGACACGGGGGAGCCCGCCGGGGAGTACGCCACCGCGTTGTCCAGCAGGTTCGACAGCGCGGTGACCAACAACGTGCGATCACCCTCGACGGAAAGACCGCTGGCGCTGTCGGTGGTGATGTCGATGCCGGCCGATTCGGCGGCGAGTCGGATCCGTCCCAACGCCTCGTCCACCACCGTGTCGATGTCCACCACGGTGAGTTCGGGCAGCTTCTCGGCGCCTTGTAGCCGCGACAGCGCGATCAGTTCGGTCACGAGCTTGCCGAGCCGAGTGGACTCCCGCAGGATCTTCTCGCCGAATCGGCGAACCTCGTCGGGGTCGTCGGCGGCGTCGAGCACCGCCTCGGCGAGCACCGCGATGGCCCCGACCGGCGTTTTCAGCTCGTGACTGACGTTGGCCACGAAGTCCCGGCGGGTGGCCTCCAGACGCACGGCCTCGGAATGGTCCATGGCCTCCACCACGGTGAAGCCGTCACCGAGTGGTCTCACCTCGCCGAGGACCGCCTCGGGGCCGCGTCTGCGCACGGACAGTGGGGAGAGGTCGACCTCCGTCGGTGTCCCGCCGTCCACGACCTGTTCGGCGGCCTTGCGTGCTCGCGCGTCGGCTCGGTTGTCCCGGACGAGGCCGAGTTCCTCGGCCCGGTGGTTGTGGAGCACCAGGTCGCCGAAGCGGTTGAGGATCAGCACACCGCTGTTGGACGACCGGACGAACCGTTCGAGCAATTGGGCTGCCGTGGGCCCTTGCGGACGCATGCGGCTGTGGGTGAGACGAGACCTGCCGACGAGGAAGCCGACGAGCAGGCCGGCCACCGATGCGGCAAGGGCCAGCGCGATTGAAGCGGGCGCCGTCACGATCGCATCGTAGACACGGAAACAGCGCGAAAGCCTAGTCCCGGCTGCCTTCTCGTGATGGCTATGACATCTTCACGGCACTTGTTCGCCGCTGTGTCACCGGCCGTTCACCGGATGGCCGTGAGCGGCTCGAATGCCGTTCGGCCGCCCACGGTCCGCATCCGATCCGCCGTCCGGCTCAGCGACCCTGGCTGGCCACGGCCGCGGCGGCCTTCTCGGCGGCCTCGGGGTCGAGATAGGTGCCGCCCGGATTGGTGGGCTTGAGGTTCTCGTCGAGGTCGTAACGCAGCGGGATGCCGGTGGGGATGTTGAGCCCCACGATGTCTTCGTCGGAGATGCCGTCGAGGTGCTTGACCAACGCCCGCAACGAGTTGCCGTGCGCCGCGATCAGCACCGTCTTCCCCGCCCTCAGATCGGGGACGATGGCGGACTCCCAGTACGGCAGCAACCGCTCCACCACGTCCTTGAGGCATTCGGTGGTCGGCAGCTTGTCGCCGAGGTCGGCGTAGCGGACATCGCCGTCCTGGCTGTACTGGCTGCCGGGTTCGATGGGCGGTGGCGGAGTGTCGTAGGAACGGCGCCACAGCATGAACTGTTCCTCGCCGAACTGCTCCAGCGTCTCCTTCTTGTTCTTGCCCTGCAGGGCACCGTAGTGACGCTCGTTGAGCCGCCAGTCGCGCCGGACGTCGATCCAATGGCGGTCGGCGACGTCGAGGGCGATGTTCGCCGTCGAGATGGCGCGCCGCAGCAGGGACGTGTGAACGACGTCGGGCAGCAGACCGGCCTCGGCGAGCAATTCCCCGCCGCGTCGGGCTTCGGCTTCCCCCTGTTCGGACAGCGGGACGTCGACCCAGCCGGTGAACAGGTTCTCCGCATTCCACGTGCTCTGCCCGTGTCGCAGCAGCACCAGGGTTCCAAGTTCGGCCATGCTTCAAGCCTGCCATGCGGCCGTTCGAGTGGGCGGGCCCGCGCTGGGGCCCCCGAAAAATCTACTGACTGTTGCACAGAGAAACGTTGATCTTCACCCGCACACTTGGCGCGAGGTCAACAAGCGTGTCATCCCGGTTAAGGGAATCGCGATGTGTTAACGAGCGAGGCGAATTTCACCCGAACGGGGGACTGAGTAGTCTTGTGATTACAGACCTGAGTCTGACAAGTTGGCTACAACCCGTTCGGTCGGTCACCACGCACTCCCCGGCCGAAAGCGGGAACAGCCGCAGCTCGTCTTCCCCCTGCCGAGCTGCGCCCCGCCGGCCCCGTTGGCATCCCCCTCGCCACCGGGTCCATGCGGCGGGTTCGTCAGCGGGGCGGCTCGAGTTCGCGACTCCCCCCTCCCTCGAGCCGACGGTTCCCGATGTGACGTCCGTCCCGCCCGCCTAGTCCGCGGTCAACGACCCCGGGCTGTGCGGCGACTCGGGACGCACCAAATGCTCGAACGCCTTCAGATTCGCCAACGATTCGCCTCGCGACACCCGCCAGTCCCATTCCTTGCGGATCGACGTCGCGAAACCGAGTTCCAACAACGTGTTGAAATCACCGTCGGCCGCTTCCAGGATCTGACCGAGCACCTTGTCCACTTCGGACTCGGTGACCGTGTCCAGACCGAACCTGCCGACGAGGTAGATGTCACCGACCGAGTCGATGGTGTAGTGCACCCCGTACAACTTCGCGTTGCGGCGCAACAGGAACCGGTAGACGTCCTCATGCGCCTCATCGGGACGTCGGCACACGAACGCCTCCACGGCCAGGGAGTGTTCCCGCACGATCAGCCAGCAGTTGGTCTGCAGCTTCTTCACCCCGGGCAGGGTGACGAAGTACACACCCTCACCGCGACGGTCGTAGGCCAACCCGGCCGCCTCCAGCGTCGAGGAGATCACCTGGTCGACGCGACGGAACTCCTCCCCACCCTTGCCGGCGTTCACACCGCCACCTCCAGTGCCGTACCGCGGAAAGCCGCCATGGCCTCCCGGTAGATGTCCAACAACGCGTCGGTCGTACGTCGCCAGGAGAATCGTTGCGCATGCTCCCGCGCGCCACGGGACAACACCGCCCGCACCTCCGGACGCAGGGCGACCCGAGCGAGCGCGTCGGCCCAATCCTCCGTGTCGTGCGTGGGCACGAGCAAACCCGACACCTCGTCGTCGACCGCGACCGGCAGACCCCCCACCCGAGCGGCCACCACCGGCGTGCCACACGCCTGTGCCTCCAGTGCGACGAGCCCGAATGACTCGTTGTGGCTCGGCACCGCCACCACGTCGGCGGCGCGGTAGACGTTCACCAAGTCCTGCCCACCCTGCGGCGGCAGGAAGCGCGTGACGTCGTCGATCCCCAACTCCACCGCGAGGTCCATCAAAGACCTCGGCTGCTCCAGTCCGCTGCCCGACGGACCACCCGCGACGAGCACCACCAGCCGCCGCCGCAATCCGGGGTCACGGCGGACGAGCGCGGCGGTGGCGCGCAGCAAGACGTCGGGAGCCTTCAGCGGTTGGATGCGGCCCGCGAACGCGAGCACCACGGCGTCGGCGGGCACGCCGAGCGCGGCCCTCGCCGCGGCCCGACTCCCCGGTCGGAACCGCTCCAGATCCACGCCGGGCGACACCGTGCGTACGGCGTCGGGGTCGGCGTCGTACAGCCGCACGAGCTGGTCGGCCTCCACGTCGGTGTTCACCACCAGCCGGTCGGCCTCGGCCACCACCTGCTCCTCGCCGATGACCCGGGTGCGTGGCTCGGGCGTGTCCCCCGAGGCGAGCGCGGCGTTCTTGACCTTGGCCAACGTGTGGGCGGTGTGGACCAGCGGCACGCCCCAACGGTCCCGAGCCAGCCAACCGACCTGTCCCGACAGCCAGTAGTGCGAGTGGATGAGGTCGTAGTAGCCCGGCTCCTGGAACGCCTCCGTGCGCAACACACCCGAGGTGAACGCGCACAGCTGGGACGGCAACTCGCCGCGCTCCAGCGGTTCGAACGGGCCCGCGGGGATGTGGCGGACGAGCACGCCGGGGGCGAGCTCCACCGCCGGAGGCTGGTCGGAGGACGTGGCCCGTGTGAACACCTCGACACTCACCCCGCGACGGGCCATCTCCACGGCCGTCTGCGAGATGTAGACGTTCATGCCGCCCGCGTCTTTGGTACCCGGTTGCTCCAACGGTGAGGTGTGCACGGACAGCACCGCGATCCGGCGCGGCCAGATGGCCTTCCGGTAGCCGGAGATCGTCACCGCTTCACCTTTCTGTTCGGCCGACTGCGCCGTCGACGACCTGCTCGGCGAACCACCGCAACGTGGTGTCGAACTCGCGGGAGGACTCGACGAACGGCAAATGCCCTACTCCCTCCCACCAACGCGTGACCGCCCCCGCAATCTTCCCGGCCGTGTACTCACCCGCCGAGACGTCCACGACGGCGTCGTCGGTGCCGTGCAGCACGAGCGTGGGCACGTCGATGTCGGCCAGCACGTCGGCGCTGTCGACGTCCCGACGGAACAACGCCTTGCGCACCTTCGGTGGCACGGAGAGGCTGGCCCCCAGCAGCGCCTGCGTGACGTGTCCCGGCACGGGCCGGGAGGCCATACCGGCGGCCAACGTCCGCAACGCCGGCAGAGCGACGTCGAGATCGTCGGACAACGCGTCGGGCAGCGCCGCCGACATCGCGGGACCGACCCGACCACCGGGACGCCCCTTACCGATCTCGGTGATCGCACCGACGAACACGATGCCGGCCAACCCACGCGTGCCGTGGACCCGCAGGTAGTCGGTGATCACCAGACCGCCGTACGACCAGCCCACCACCACCGCGTTCGGCCCGGCCGCCTCGAGCACCGCGGCGAGGTCGTCCGCCCACACCGCGGGGTCGTCGTAGCCGTCCTCGGGGGTTTCGGAGGTGCCGTGTCCCCGCAGGTCGGGGGCGAGCAACCGGAAGCGTCCCCGAAGCTGTGGATCGGCGAACTGGCACTCCCACACACGGGCCGACTGGGCCCAGCCGTGGACGAACACGATGGCGGGAGCGTCGAGTTCGCCGTCGACCCGTACCCCCATCCGGACACCAGACGCACCGACGACTTCCGACCTCATCCGCCTCGCCAATCCCCCTTCGGGTCGCTACACGGCCCAGTACCGCCGCCAAGCATGCCTACATTACCTGGCAGCATCTGCTGATATGAGCACCCGAACGGCAGTCATCACAGGGGCCAGTGCCGGGATCGGCGCGGCGACCGCGCGTGCGCTCGCGAACGCCGGTTTCCATGTCGTCCTCGGCGCGCGGCGTCTGGAGAAGCTCCAACCACTGGCCGAGGAACTGTCCGGCACCGCGTACCAGCTCGACGTGACCGACGCCGACTCGGTGGCGTCGTTCGTCGACCGGATCCCGGAATGCCACGTCCTGGTCAACAACGCCGGCGGCGCGCGGGGTCTCGACCGCGTCGAACACGCGGACGAGGAGCGCTGGCGCTGGATGTGGGAGACCAACGTGCTGGGCACGCTCCGGATCACCAAGGCGTTGTTGCCGAAGCTGCTGGCCTCCGGCGACGGACACGTCATCACCGTGACGTCCATCGCGGGACACGAGGTCTACGACGGTGGTGCGGGGTACACCTCCGCCAAACACGCCCAGTCGGCCCTGCACCGGACGCTGCGCTCGGAACACCTCGGTGACCCGCTGCGCCTGACCGAGATCATCCCGGGGATGGTGGAGACCGAGTTCTCGATCAACCGGTTCGACGGCGACACCGAACGCGCGGCCAAGGTCTACGAGGGGGTGACGCCGCTGACGGCCGAGGACGTGGCCGAGGTGATCGCCTTCGCCGCGACCCGTCCCCCGCACGTCAACCTCGATCAGATCGTCCTCAAGCCGAGGGCGCAGTACAGCGGCAGCCGAGTGCACCGGGAATGACCCCGGGCGGCCACCACCGCTAGAGCGCGCAGTTCACCAGCAGCGGCTCGGGGTGCAGTTCGACACCGAACCGCTCGTAGACGCCGTCGCGCACCTGCCTGGCCAGGGCCAGCAGGTCGGCGGTGGTGGCCCCGCCCCGGTTGGTGAGGGCCAGCGTGTGCTTGGTGGACAGCGACACGCGCCCGCCCGGGCCCGGGTGTCCCTTGGCGAACCCCGCCCGTTCGATGAGCCAGGCGGCCGACAGTTTCACGCCGCCGTCGGCGGGATACCGCGGCACGTTCACGTCCTCGCCGACCACCTCGGCGATCCGGGCCAGCACGCGTGGCACGTCGGCCTCGGCCACGATCGGGTTGGTGAAGAACGAACCCGCGCTCCACGTGTCGTGGTCGCGCGCGTCGAGGACCATGCCCTTGCCGCGCCGCAGGGCGAGCACCGCCTCCCGCACCTCGGACACGGGCACCCTCGTACCGAGCTCCACACCCAGGGTCCGGGCCAGCTCGGCATACCGGACGGGCACCGACAGACCGTCGTCGAACAGCCGGAACCGCACGGACAGCACCACGCCGGAATCGGTGCCCTTGAGCACGCTGGTGCGATAGGCGAACCCGAGTTCGTCCGCCGGGACGGTCCGCACCTTTCGGGCCCGCCGGTCGTACAGCTCGATCGACTCGACGACCTGGCTGACCTCACACCCGTACGCGCCGACGTTCTGGATGGGGGTCGCACCCGCACAACCCGGGATGCCGGAAAGACACTCCAGCCCGCCGAGGCCCGCCGCCACCGTGGCCGCCACGTAGGCGTCCCAGTCCTGGCCCGCGGCCACCGTGCGGAAGTCGTCGCTCCACCCTGTGGTGGCGATGCGCACGACCGTGCCGTCGAAGCCGTCGTCACCGATGACGAGGTTCGAACCGCCACCGACCAACAGCACGGGTTCACCCGCGTCGTCGAGTTCCCGCACGGTGGTCACCAGGTCCTCGGTGGTCTCGGCCACGACGAATCGCCGCGCGGGGCCACCGAGCCGCAGGGTGGTGTACTCGCGTAGCGACTTCCGGTCGACCGTTTCGACAATGCTCACGCCTTCAAACGGTACTGTCCTTCGCATGGCCACCCGGATCGAGCATCGCGCCACGTTCGCGCACGACACCGCCGACGTCTACGCCGCGCAGACCGACGAGCAGGCTTTGCGCGCGCGGCTGGAGCGGCTCGGGGGCAAACACGCTGAGCTGCGCGAACACGTGGTGACCGAAAGCGGTGTCCGGTACACACTGAGCCAAGGCATCGCCGCCGACAAGCTGCCGTCGCTGGTGCGGAGCCTCCACTCCGGGGACCTGATCGTGCGACGCGAACACGTCTGGACCGACCTGGGTGACCGCTACACCGGGACGATCGCCGTGGCGGTCTCCGACGTCCCCGGTCGGATCACGGCCGACGTCGAACTCGCACCGAGCGCCGACGGGTGTACGCAGCTCACCCGTGGTGAAGTGGCCGTGCGCATCCCCTTCGTCGGCGGCAAGATCGAGAGCTTCGTCGTGGACCAGGTGACGAGGCTGCTCGAAACCGAGACCGACTTCACCAAGCAGTGGCTCGCGCGCTGACCCCGACGGAGCCCCGTCGGGCCCCGACGAACACAGCCGCACAAGCCCCGTCCCCCACCGACCCGGCACCGCTACCCGCCGCCCGGAGTCTCTCGCGTCACTTCCGACGGGACGACCGTTCATCACGTCACGGATGACCAGGGACAATCCCCTCGTGCACGAACGCCAGTACGTCATCACCTTCGGCTGCCCCGACCGCAAGGGGATCGTCTCCCGCATCTCCTCGTTCCTGGCCGAGATCGGCGGATGGATCGTCGAGGCCGCCTACCACACCGATCCGGACACGGGCTGGTTCTTCACCCGCCAGGCGGTGAAGGCCGACTCCGTGCCGTTCGACATCGACGAGCTGCGGGCCCGATTCGCCGGCGTGGCGCGCTCGCTGGGCTCGGAGACCGACTGGAGCGTGGACGACACCGGACAGCGTCCCCGAGTGGTGATCCTGGTGTCGAAGGAGGGCCACTGCCTGTACGACCTGCTGGGCCGGGTCGCCTCCGGTGAGCTCGACGCCGACGTACGCGCCGTCATCGGCAACCACGACGTGCTCGCCGACATCACCCAGGCGCACGGCATCCCGTTCCACCACGTCCCCTTCGACGGTGACGACGCGAAATCGTTCGAGCAGATCGCCAAACTGGTCGACGAGCACGACCCGCACGCCGTGGTGCTCGCCCGGTTCATGCGCATCCTGCCGCCCGAACTGTGCGAGGCGTGGGCCGGCAGGGCCATCAACATCCACCACAGCTTCCTGCCCTCGTTCGTCGGCGCGCGCCCTTACCACCAGGCGTACGCCCGGGGTGTGAAGCTCGTGGGCGCCACCTGTCACTACGTCACCCCCGAGCTCGACGCGGGACCGATCATCGAACAGGACGTCATCCGCGTCGATCACCGCGACACGGTGTCGGACATGGTGCGTAAGGGCCGGGACATCGAGAAGGTCACGCTGGCCCGAGGCCTGCGGTGGCACCTAGAGAGGCGCGTGCTCGTGCACGGCAACCGCACCGTGGTCTTCTGAGCGTCCCCGCGAATCCGGACGGCGTCGCGCGGCGGGCACGATCATCGGCGTGCCCGTCTCGGGGTCGTCCATGACGCGGCAGGGCAGCCCGAACACGTCGGCGATCAACTCGGCCGTGACGATCTCGCGTGGATCGCCCTGCGCGGCGATACGCCCACCCGGTGCGAGCACGATCAGGTTCGTGGCGTAGCGGCACGCCTGGTTCAGGTCGTGCAGCACCGCCACCAGGGTGTGTCCGGAATCGGCGTTGAGGTCGGCGCACAGCTCCAGCACCTCGATCTGATGCGCGATGTCGAGGAACGTGGTCGGCTCGTCGAGCAGCAGGATGGGGGTCTGTTGCGCGAGCACCATCGCCAGCCACACCCGCTGCCGCTGTCCGCCGGAGAGTTCGTCGACGAGGCGGTCGGCGAGGTCGGCCACGCCCGTGCGGCGCATGGCCTCCACCACCACGGCCTCGTCCTCCGACGACCACTGTCGCAACAGTTTCTGATGGGGGTACCGGCCCCGGGCCACCAGGTCACCGACGGTGATGCCGTTGGGCGCGATGGAACTTTGCGGCAGCAGGCCGAGCCGCCGCGCCACCTCGCGCGAGCGATAACTGGTGATGATCTGCCCGTCGAGGTACACCGCGCCCGTGGTCGGTCTCAACATCCGGGCGAGTGCCTTGAGCAACGTCGATTTACCGCAGGCGTTCGGCCCCACGATCACGGTGAACGACCCGTCCGGCACGGCGACCCCGAGGTCGCGGGCCACCACGCTGTCGTCGTAGGCGAGGGTGAGGCCCTCGGCGCGGAGCCTGCTTCCCGCACCCCCGTCGCTGCTGTTCTTCCCAGTCACGCGTACCTGCCCTTCCCGCGCCATTCGGACGCCAACAGCCACATCAGGTACAGCCCGCCGAGGCACCCCGTGGCCGTGCCCACGGGTAGTTGCGCGGCGGGGAACAGTCGTTGCATCGCCAGGTCGCTCACCGTGAGCAGCAATCCGCCCATCAGGGCCGACGTGACCAGCCCCGGATTCGGCGAACGCGTCAACCTCCGGGCGAGCTGCGGCGCGGCGAGCGCGACGAACCAGATCGGTCCCGCGGCGGCGGTGGCGAAACCCGACAGCAGCACGCTCGCCACGATGAGGATGGCCCTGCTGCGCTGCACCCCGACCCCGAGTGCGGTGGCCGTGTGATCGCCCAGTTCGAGCATCGACAGCGCACGGATCTGGCTGGCCGCCAACGGCAGGAGGATCGCCAGGGCCAGTCCGGAGACGGCGACGTGGTCCCAGTCGCGGCCGTTCACGCTGCCCACCAGCCACGCTTGGGCGCTCACCGCGTCGTAGATGTCCGCCCTGGTGATCAGATAGGAGTTCACGGACAGGGCCAACGCGTTGACGCCGACGCCCATGAGCACGAACCGGTAGCCCTGTACTCCCCGCCGGTACGACAGCAGGTAGACGAGCACCGACGTCACGATGCCGCCGAGCAGCGCACCGACCGCGACCTGCGTCATGGTCCCGCCGACGGCGATGATCACCAGTAGGGCACCGGTGGAGGCGCCGTTGGTGAAACCGACGAAATCCGGGCTGCCGAGCGGGTTGCGGGTGAGGCTTTGCAGGATCGCGCCGCTGACCGCCAGCGCCGCGCCCACGAACAGCGCCGTGAGCAGTCGGGGCAGCCGCAACGTGTTGACGATGAAGTCGGCGGCGCCCTCGCCCTGCCCGATCACCGCGGCGAGGACCTCCGACACGGACAGCTCGTACTCGCCCGTGGTCAGCGTGATCGCCATCGTGACGAGCAGGGCGAACGTCAGCACCGAACCCACGAGCACGGCTCGGGGGTCCACGCGCAGGGCGATGGTCTCGCGCCGGGTCCGCAGCACCGTGCCGGTGACGGGCCGCGGTGCCGAGGGCCGGGTCGAGGACCGGGTCGTGGTGTCGTCGCTCACAGGACTCACAGGCTGGCCAGCCTCCGCCGTCGACACAACGCACAGAACACGGGTACTCCGATCGCCGCGGTGACGATGCCGACCTGCACTTCGCTCGGAGGCGCCACCACTCGGCCGACCACGTCCGAGCCCACCAACAGCAGCGGTGCGAGCACCAACGAGTACGGCAGCACCCAACGCTGGTCCGGACCCACCAGCAGCCGCGCCGCATGGGGTACCGCCAGTCCCACGAACGCGATCGGACCGATCGCCGCCGTCGCCGAACCGCACAGCAAGGTCACCGCGACGGCCCCGAGTACCCGGGTGCGGTTGGGACGGGAGCCGAGCGCCTTGCCGAGTTCGTCGCCCATCGCCATGACGTTCAGCGCCCGCATCAGCGATAGACCGAGGACCACGCCGACGGCCACGAACGGCAACAGGGGCAGCAACACGTCGTAGTAGCGGCCGGCCAATGACCCGACCATCCAGAACCGGTACTCGTCGTAGGCCTCGACGTTCGACAGCAACACCGCCGTGTTGAACGCGTACAGCACCGCCGTGAGCGCCGCCCCGGCCAGCACCAGCCGTTCCGGGCTCGCCGCCCCGCGCCCCGTGGCACCGAGGGCGTAGACGACGAACGAGGCCACCGCGGCCCCGAGCAGCGCGAACCACACGTAGCCGACCACGGAGCCGATCCCGAGGAAGGCGATGGCCACGACCATGCCGGTGGACGCACCCGTGTTGACACCGAGGATCCCGGGCTCGGCCAACGGGTTCCGGGTCAACGCCTGCATCAACGCCCCGGACAGCCCCAGTGCGGCCCCCACCACGATTCCCAGCAGCGTCCGGGGAATCCGATAGTCGTGGATGATGATGGCCGCGTCGGAGTCACCGGAACCGTCCAGCAGGATGTTCCAGGTCTGGGCGAACGGGATGTCCTTGGAGCCGAGCCAGATGCTGAGCAGCGCGACGAACGCGAGCGCCACCACGGCGGCCAGCAGTCCGAGTGCCCGCAGCGCATGCGCCGACCGCCGAGCGGAGACGGCACGCTGAGTCCCGGCTTCGGGCGCGGCAATCGACATAAGGTAAGGCTAACCGAACGAGCTTTCCGGAACTCAAAACAGTAAGCTACGCCATTCCGTCGTGCCCACCGTGGCCACGACGACCGGACAACAGCCGGACAACGGCACCACGACCCGGCATTCCGACGCCGCATCCCGACACCGTCGACACCACTGACCACGACGAACCCACCACGGCCGCCGCGTCCGGTGAGGGGACGACATCCCACCGCGGCGCGACACCGGCCCGCCCCGTGTCCCACCGGGGCGCCTGCCAGACCCGCTTTCAGGCCTCACCCTCAACCCGGTCCGCGGCCTTTCCCGATCAGCCCTCGACAGCTCGCAGACTCGCCGGACGCAGGTCGGTCCAGTGTCGTTCCACGTAGTCCAGACAGGCCTGCCTGGTGTCCTCACCGAACACCACGCGCCAGCCGGCGGGCACGTCGACGAACGACGGCCACAGCGAATGCTGCTCCTCGTCGTTCACCAACACGTAGAACCGGCCTTCGGGATCGTCGAACGGGTTCGTCATCGCCCTTTCCCTCCCTTCGTCAACCGACCACACCGACGGCCGCATGAGCGTAGGTGGACCGTCCGTTCGAATCGGCCGGAACGGCGCCGGCCTCCCCGGCCCTCGCGGCGGTGATCCGGGACAGGAGCGAGTCGAGGATCTCCTGCGCCCGCACCGCGTTGTTCGACAGCAGCGACGACGTGATGCCGTGGGTGTGCTCGGTGACACCGCCCTGGACGTACACGGCCGCCCCCGAGTCCGGAGTGGTGAGCAGTCGGTAGTCCCGGGCCACGAGCGGTCTGCCCGCGTCGTCCCGGCGACAGATCGACGCGGCGTCGCCGAGCAACGTCGTCACATCGCCGGGGCGGTACCCGGTGGCGCAGACGACGGCGTCGGCTTCGAGCACCGTGCGCTCCGACGTGGTCAGTGATTCCACTGTGACCCGCACGCCGTCCTCGGTCTCGGCCAGCTGCGCGATCCGCGAGGCCTGGAAGATGCGCAACCGTTCGACTCCCAGCACCTTCTCGCGATAGTGCCTGCGGTACAGCTCCTCGATCAGGTCGAGGTCGACCACCGAGTAGTTGGTGTTGGCGTGGTAGTCCAGGATCTGCTTCCGCACCTCGGGCGGCGCGCCGTGGAACTCGTCGACGACGGCCGGGTCGAAGACGCGGTTGGCGAAGGGACTGTCGTCGGAGGGGCTGTAGCCGAATCGGGAGAAGACCGCGCACACCTCGGCGTCGGGGAAGCGGCTGTGCAACAGCGCCGTGGTCTCGGCGGCACTCTGTCCCGCCCCGAGCACGACGAACCGGGACGCCGCCGACATTTCGTCTACTTTGTACAGCAGGTCACTGTTGTGCCACACGCGTTTCGACTCGACGATCCCGTCGGGCAACGAGGGGATCAGGCCGGTGGCCACGGCCAGATTGCGAGCGGAGTACACCTCGCCGGTGTTCGTGTGCACCTCGAAACGCACAATCTCAGCACCGTCCACCACCGGACGCACGGCCGTCACCTCGGTGCCGTACCGCACCAGGTCGCCGACCCGTTCGGCCGCCCAGCAGAAGTAGTCGTGGAACTCCACCCGTAAGGGGAACAGCGTCTTGTGGTTGATGAAGTCGACCAGTCTGCCCCGCTCGTGCAGATAGCACAGGAAACTGAAATCGCTGGCCGGATTACGCATGGTGACCAGGTCTTTCAGGAACGAGACCTGCATGGTGGCGTCGTCGATCAACATCCCGCGATGCCAGCCGAACGTCTTCTGGCGTTCGAGGAACCGGACATTCAGGTGTGGACCTCGCGAAGCGGCGTTGTGCTCGGACACGGCGATGGCGAGAGCCAGATTGGACGGTCCGAATCCCACACCGAGGAGGTCGTAGCTCGGCCCCTCGTCTCGCAGCACTGTCGACATACGTGTCCCATCACGGTCGGCGAACTCCGAACTCAGGGAACCCTAACCTAAGTTAGCCAAACCTTAGTTAGCCTCATCCGGTGATCTTTCCCCCAGCCGCTCCGCCTTGAAAAGTTAGGCAAGGCTTGCTTAACTAAGCCCGCTCGCCGTCGACAGCCTGGGAGGGACGATGCGAATCGCGATGTTCGGCTACCAGACGTGGGGCCATCGCACCCTGCGTGCACTGTTGGAATCCGAACACGACGTGGCGCTCGTCGTCACCCATCCCCACTCCGACCACGCCTACGAACGCATCTGGGCGGACTCCGTGGCCGATCTGGCGACGGAACACGGCGTCGAAGTCATCCTCCGCAACCGTCCCGATCAGGCACTCGCCGACCGACTCGCCGAACTGGAACCCGACCTCATCGTCGCCAACAACTGGCGCACCTGGATCCCACCGGAGATCTTCCGCCTGCCCAAACACGGCACGCTCAACGTGCACGACTCCCTGCTTCCGGCCTACGCGGGTTTCTCCCCCATCATCTGGGCGCTGCTCAACGGCGAGAAGGAGGTCGGGGTCACCGCCCACATGATGGACGAGGAACTCGACGCAGGCCCCATCCTGCTGCAACGGGCCGTCGAGGTCGGCCCGAAGGACACCGCCACCGACCTGTTCCACAAGACGGTGGACCTCATCGGACCCCTGGTGTCGGAGTCACTCGAACTCATCGCCTCCGGCCGCGCCAACCCCGTACCGCAGGACCGGAGCAAGGCCAGCTTCTTCCACAAACGCTCCATCGAGGACAGCCGCATCGACTGGACCTGGCCGGCCGAGGACATCGAACGACTGGTCCGGGCACAGTCGGACCCCTACCCGAACGCCTTCACCTACTACCGCGGCCAACGCATCAGGATCACCAAGGCGTTCGTGACCGAACGCCCGTACGGCGGTACCCCGGGTCGTGTCTTCATCCGGGAAGGCGACGGTGTGGTCATCGTCGCCGGAGCGGACGCACGGCACGGACGCAACCCCGGCCTGGCGATCGAGCGGCTGCGCACCGACGACGGCGTCGAACACGCCGCCACCGATTTCTTCCGCTCCATGGGCGGCTACCTCACCCGATACCCGGAGGACTGAAGACGGAAAAACCGCAGGCGTCACAGGCGGACGAGCATCTTGCCCGTGTTGCCACCCGTGAGCAGGTCGAGGAACGCCTGCGGCGCCTGCCGGATGCCGTCCACCACGGTCTCCCGGTAGACGATCTTGCCGTCCCGCACCAGCGGGGAGACCTCGGCGAGGAACGTCGGACGCAGGTGCTCGTGGTCACCGACCAGAAAACCACGCATGGTGAACCGCTTGGCGATGATCTGGGCCAGATTGCGCGGCGCCGGCGTCGGTTCGGTGGCGTTGTACTGGGAGATCATGCCGCACACCGCGATCCGACCGTGCACGTTCAACGCGCCGATGGCCGCTTCGAGGTGCTCCCCACCGACGTTGTCGAAGTACACGTCCACACCGTCGGGAGCGGCCTGGCGCAGTTGTTCCCGCACCGGACCGTCCTTGTAGTTGAACGCGGCGTCGAAGCCCAGTTCGTCGAGCAGCCAACGCACCTTCTCCGCGGAACCGGCGCTGCCGATGACCCGCTTCGCGCCACGCAGCTTGGCGAGCTGCCCGACCAGCGAACCCACGGCCCCGGCCGCACCGGACACGAACACCGTGTCGCCCTCACGCATGTTCGCCACGTCGAACAACCCGGCGTACGCGGTCAGTCCCGGCATCCCCAGCACGCTCAGGTGCGCCTGCACCGGCGCGGCGGAGGGATCGAGCTTGCGCGCCCGAGCCGGGTCGAGCACGGCGTGGGTACGCCAACCGAGGCCGTGCAGCACCACATCACCGACGGCCAACTCGTCGGTGTTCGACTCGACGACCTCGCCGATCGCGCCGCCGTCCATGACCTCGCCCACCTCGAACGGCGCGACGTACGACTTCGCCGAACTCATCCGACCCCGCATGTAGGGGTCCACCGACAGCCACGTGTTCCGCACGAGGACCTGCCCGGGCCCCGGCTTCGGCACCTCGACATCGACGACCTCGAAGTGATCGAGGGTCGGCATCCCCTCCGGACGAGACGCGAGCCGGACCTCCGTCGCCTCCATCAACGGCCTCGCACCTCCTCGGCGAGGTTGTCCAACACGCCGTCGTAGATCCGTTTCAACCCCTTGGGGGCGAAGACCCTCTCGAAGAAGCCGCCGATGCCGCTGGCGCCCTGCCACGTGGTCTCCACCCGCACCACGCTGCGGTCGTCGCCCTCGGGCCGCACCGTCCAGGTGGTGACCATGCTGGAATTCGCGTCGGTCTCCACGAGCGTGTCCGGCTGTGGTTCGCTCACCGTGGCCCGCACGTCACGCACGCGTTTCGACGTGGCCTGCAACTTCCACCGCGCCACGGTGCCCGCACCGGTACCGCCCTCGACGAGGGTGTAGTCCCGGTATTCCTCCGTGAGGATGCGGGGCCGGACCTCACGGTAATCGGCGAGCTTGCTCTTCACTTCCTCCGCGGGCGCGTCGATGCTCCGCTCGGCCGTGGCCGTGACCCTTCCCATCCAGCCCATCCCTTTCTGCGGCGGGGTCGGTTCCCGCTACTTGGCGAGTCCGTCGATCACCTCGGCGCCGGGCAGTTTCGCCAGCGTCGCCCCGGTGACCAACAACTTGCTACCCCGGATACCGCTACCGACAACCACCTCCGGCGCGGAGGCCACGGCCTGGTCGATCAGGATCGGCCAGCCGGAGGGCAACCCTATCGGCGTGATACCGCCGTAGGCCATGCCGGTGAGCTCCACCGCCTCCTCCATGGGAGCGAACGACGCCTTACGCACGTCCAACCTGCGGCGGATCACGTTGTTGACATCGGCGCGGGTGGTGGCGAGCACGAGCGCGGCGGCGTACCGCACCTCACCGGCGCGTTTACCCGAGACGACCACGCAGTTGGCCGACGCCGACAGCGGAGACGAGTACGCCTCGCAGAACTTGGCGGTGTCGGCCAGGTCGGGATCGATCTCCACGACACCCACCGGGTCGTCGATCGACTCCAGAGCCTTGGCGACGGGCTCGGCCACCAGATCGAGACGTTCGGAGACCGGAACGGGCATCAACGTCCCGGCGATGCTCCAGTTACCCACATTCACCCCTGTCGCTTCCGAGTCACCACCAGTTCGAGCCGCCTCGTTGGACCTCGATGAGTTTCGGCCGCACATCCACGATGTAGACGAGGCTGGCGACGAGCGCGGCGAGCCAGAAGATCATGCCGGCACCGTAGAACTGGAACAACAGCATCGCGACGGTCGCACCACCCGTGATGGCCATCCACGCCGGCTTGCTCAACCGGTCGGCCGCCGTGAAGGCATCGGCTCTCTGCGTCACGGCGTGCACGAAAGCGAAAAGGCCGACAAGCACGCCGGCCCAGTCGATGACCAAGACGATCCAGTATGCGAAAAGCGGCACGATTCCAGCCTACGTCAGGACGCCGGCAGGGCCGAGAACCGGCGAAACACATCACCGCGCCCGCTGTTCTCGGCTGTCGTGTTCTCGGTTGCCATCAGCCGGTGGCGGTCGGTGTCGACCGTCGTCGGAGGCCTCGGCTGTCCCGCCTCAGTTCCCCTTACCGCGACTTCCGTTGTCGCTCTGCCCGGTGGGGGTCATCCCGGTGGCGGTGGTGCCGGGCTTCATCGCCTTCTCGCGAGCGGAGCGGGCCGTGGCGGTCGTCGTGGTGGTGCTGGTGCCGGGCTTCATCGCCTTCTCACGAGCGGAGCGGGCGGCCTCGATGCTGCCGGTCGGCCCGGTCTTGGCGGAAGCGGACTCGTCGCCGTCCGATTCACCCTCCTGGCCCTTGCGCATGAGCATCCGAACCATCTCGTCCACCCGTTCCCGAGCGTCCGCGGTGACGTCGTCCACCCGCTGCTGCGCCGCACGCAGCGCCTCCTCGACCTGTTCGATACCGCGCTTGACCTGCGGCTCCACCACTTCGTCCCAGGTCTGCTCGCCCGAGGCGGCCAGCCGGTGGTACAGCTTCACCATCGCGTCGGTGTACTCGTCCCACGTCTTGCGCAGCTCGGCGGGATCGAGCCGCTCGCGGAGCTCTCCCAGCTCGGACGGCAGGTCCTCGACGTTCCTCTTCGCGGCGTCACTGCTGGAGCTGACACGCGTCTTCGCCTTGGACACGGTCTCCACCACGGCCCGGCCGGCCAGGCTGCCCGCACCGAGCGCCGCCAACAGCGATGTCCTGACCTGCTCCTTCGCCGTATTCACCACCTTGCGGACGTCCTCGGTTCGTGTGGTCTCCATCGTGGCTCACTCCTTGTGTTTCCGGTCGGGGCGCTGCTCACCCGCGGCCTCCATCCCTTGGTTCTCCCGAAGGAACGACTCGTACACGTCGAGCAGCACCTGCTTCTGCCGTTCGGTGAGTGAGGCATCGGCGCGAACCGCGTCGACCACGGGGCCGCCGACGGGGCGGTCGAGGATTCCCGCCTGTACGTACAGGGCCTCGGCGGAGATGCGCAGCCCCTTGGCGATCTGTTGCAGGATCTCGGCGCTGGGTTTGCGCAGTCCCCGTTCGATCTGGCTGAGATACGGGTTGGAAACCCCGGCGAGCTTCGACAGCTGCCGCAACGAGATCTTGGCGTGGTTGCGTTGCTGCCTGATGTAGGCGCCGATGTCCTTACCCAGGCTGGCGACCCGGTCCATCGGGCCGTCCGACTCGGCGCTTCCGGCGGCCGACGAGGTCTCGTCGTGGCCGCCGTCACGCGTCGATGTCCGTGCCATGACGCGGACACCTCCTCGATTCCGACCGTACGCCTGCCTGCTAACTTCTGCAAGCACCCTGCAAGCACTCAGTCGGCGCCCACTCGAACGGCTTCGGAGGCCCGGTGAGCGGCGAGTCCCCGCCGCACCCAGCGCTCGACGTGATCGACCGATTCAGTCAACGACGCCTCGGTCGTGTCGAACAACTCCACGGGAGGGGACATCCCCGCCGCTTCCCGCCGCAACCACTCGGTGAACTCCAACATCTCCGCGATCCGCGGTTCGTCCCACCCCCGCCACGCGGGACGGGCCCGCAATCGCCGAGTCAACACCTCGGGCTCGGCCACGAGGGCCAGATAGTGGATGTCGGCGAAGAACACCCGCTCCGGCAGCGGCTCGAACTCGGGTGGGACCACCGTTCCGCACAGCACCACCGGCCGCCCGCTCTGGTGGATCATCGCCGCCATCCGCAACCAGGTCGACCGGAATCGCGGATGCCCGTCGACGTCGTCGCGCAGCCCGCCCGTCCACAGGACGTCCTGCTCCAACACCACCACCTCGCCCGAGAGTCTGCGGGCGAGCTCGGGCCCCACCGTGGACTTGCCACCACCGCTGGGACCGGTCAGCGCGAACAGGGGCAGCCGGTGGAACGCGGCGCGATGACCACACGCCGCGCACACCAGCCGCTCCTCCTCCACGGCCGGCCGCTGCGCCCGATCACCGCAGGCCGGGCAGATCTTGAGATCGAGCACGTCCGAGGTCAGTCGAACAGACTCTCCAGGAAACTGCGCCTGCGTCGGTACCCGCCGTACGGCCTCGGCGAGTCCCCGTAATAACCGCCCTGGTAGGGCCTGGGCGAATCGCCGTAGTAGCCGCCGCCCCGGTAGGGCTTCGGCGAGTCCCCGTAGTAGGGGGGCTGGCCGTAGTGCTGGGTGGGTGCGGGCGCGGCGTGCGGCGCGGGAGGCGGCGGTGGCGGCGGCGGTTGGGTGGTCGGACTGTAGGGCGGCGGAGGCGCGGAACCGTAGTAGGAGTTCTCCGCGCGCACGATCTGTTCGAGTTCGCCCCGGTCCAAGAAGATGCCCCGGCAACCACCGCACTGCTCGATGTGGATGCCGTTCTTGTCCACCGTCGTCATCACGTTCTGGCACTTGGGACAGATCACGAGCGACAGGCTACGCAGTTTCCCTCCATCCGTGGAACACGCCCTGACCGAGCGGGCCTGTTCGTGCCCATTCCACCGCGCCTATCCACCCACCCCCACCCATCGCGCACCCAGCCACCGACCTATTCACCCCTACTCACCGCGTAGGCCCGTTTCCCTCACCACGGCTCTGAGAACCGGCAGGGACGCCCCGGTCACCGCGACGACCAGCAGCACGACCATCGCCGAGTACCCGGCCAGGGTGAACCAGTCGGGACGGAACCTTTGGTCGAACAGTCTCGCGATCAACCCGGCCACACCGAGCCCCACCGCCGTGGCGAGCAGCACGCCGATCAGCATGGGCACACAGTTCTGCCACAGCAGCGAACGGCCGAGCACACCGCCGGGCACGCCGGTCGCCCGCAGCGCCGCGAACGCCCGACGTCGTTGCAACACCTGTGCGCTGGTCAGCACCAACAGGTTCCCGCCGGCCAACAGCAGCGTGAACGTACTCGCGGTCCCCAACACCGCACCGAGGGTCCCCTCGGTGTTCGCCAGCTCCGCACCGTCGGCCTCCCGGGAGATCTCGACCTTCCACCCCAACGGAGCGAGCGCGTTGCGCAGGTGTTCGACCGCGTCCGGCACAGCGGGGTCGAGCGTGACCCTGCCGGGGCCGGTCACGGTCACCCCGGGCACCCCGTCCGACAGGGCGATCGCCGTCCGCTCGACCTCCTCGTCGATCGCGAACACATGGACCTCGTTCGATTCCTCGACCGCAACACCGCCGGCCCCGCCGAACAGGGTGTGTACCGTGATGGCCCCTGCGAACACCACGGTGATCCCGGCGACGACCCTGGCGGGCGTGCCACTGTCCAGCTGCAGCCGCCGCACGCCCAACTGCCAGGACGGAGGTCCGCCGCGCAGTCGCCGGACGACCCACTCGACAAGCCACGGCATCAACACCGACACCCCCACGAGCAGCACGAATGAACCCACGCCGGCGAACAGTGCGCTGAGGGTTCCCCCGGGCTCGACTCCCAGCCACACGTCCGGCAGGAAAAGCAGCACCCCGACGCCCACCAGCGTCACTCGCCACCAACCGCGTCGCCGGGTCGGCTCACTCTCCCGCACGATTCCGTACGGCTCCACGACGACGTTCCGCAGCCCGAACAGCGCACTGCCCACGGTGATGACCGGGGTCGCGAGGACCACGACGACCACCAGTGGCCACGGTGGCACCAGATCCTGCGGGTACATACCCAGTCCCCCGAGGTCGGCCCCCGCGACCAACGGACGGCCCACGAAGAAGAATCCGACCGCCAACACCAATCCGACGAACGCGCCGATCAGCGATTCGGCCGCGGCGATGCGTCGGATCTGTCCGATGTCGGCACCCACCAGACGTAGCGCGGACAGTCGGCGTTCGGTGTCGGCACCCGCGAGGCGGCTACCGGTCGCGATGAACACCAACAGCGGGCTCACCAGGATCGAGCCCGCGACCAGGAACACGACCGTGAAGAACGGACCGATCTCGAACGGACCGACAGGCGCTCCGAACCCACCGACCAGCTCGGCCCCGTGGTCCTCGTCCAGCCCCTCGGCACCGAGGTAATACCAGAGCTCACCGGGCTCGGCGACGCCTTCGGCACCGATCGTGCCGACGATCTCCACGTCGGCGAAGCGGGGCCGCAGCAGAGCACCCTCGTCGGAGACGAGCAGCCCGGCCAGCCCCGGGGACACCACGGCCTGTCCAACAGCGGGTACGGCGTCCACCCCCGGCGGCACGGGAGCGTCCTCGCGGCGGGGCTCCAGGTACACGGCGGTGAGTTCCTCGCCCCGGTAGTACGAGGTCTGGGCCAGGTAGCCGAGTGCGGGTTCCCCCGCCTTCGCCTCGATCGGTGTCCGGGCGCCGATGCGTTCGAGTCGCTCGGAAAGGCCGTGGAAGGAGGCGAAGACCAGCAACAGCCCGGCGACCGCGAGCCCGACCCCGAACGCGGTCAACCCCGTCCGCAGCAGGCCGACCCCGCGGGCGCGTCCCGTACCGAACGACAGCCGCACGCCGAGGAGGAGGTCACGCACGGCGTTCATGCCGGAACCCCGAGGGGATCCGTACAGCCGTCACGGACGACGACCTCCCGGTGGGAGTACGCCGCCACACGTGCTTCGTGGGTCACGAGCACGACGGCGGTGTCGCTGGCCCGGGACGTCTCGACGAGCAGCCGCAGGACCCGCTCACCGTTCAGGGAGTCCAGCGCACCGGTCGGTTCGTCGGCGAAGACCACGCGTGGCCCGGTGACCAGTGCACGGGCCACGGCGACCCGCTGTCCCTGCCCGCCGGAGACGTCCCCGGGACGCGAGTCGGCCACGTCGTCCACCTGAAGCCGCGTCATCATCTCGAGCGCCCGGGCCTCGGCCGTTCTCCTGCGGACACCACTCAACCGCAGGGGCATGGCGACGTTCTCCACGCAGGTGAGCTCGGGTACCAACTGGCCGAACTGGAAGACGAAGCCGAACTCCGTGCGACGCAGGGCACTGCGGTGTTTGTCCGACAGGGAGTCCAGGTCCCTGCCTCGGTAACGCACCGTCCCCGAATCGGGGTCGAGGATCCCCGCAAGACAGTGCAGCAACGTGGACTTGCCCGACCCCGAGGGACCGACCACGGCCACGATCTCCCCCGCGTGGACCTCGATGCTCGCGCCCCGCAGTGCCTGCGTGGCACCGAAGGACTTGTACAGGGCGGTGGCCTGCAACAGCGGCTCGTCGCTCACGACGTCACCGTCCCCGCCAACTCCCCCAACCGGGCCGCGGTGAGTTCCAGCCACCGCAGGTCGGCCTCCAGGTGGAACAGCGCGTGGTCGCAGATCAGCGCATCGGCGAGGTCACCCTCGGTCTTGCGTCGGGTCAGCTCGCGCATGGCCGCCAGATGCGCCCGACGTTGCGTGTCCAGGATCAGTTCGGCGTCCCGGCCGGACAGCAGCGCGAGCACCACCTTCGTGTAGAGGGTGCTGTGCAGGTACGGCTCGGGTTTCTCCGGTGTGGACAACCACTGGTCGACGTCGCTGACGCCCGCGTCCGTGATCGCGTAGCTCTTGCGCTCGGGTCCCTGTCCGGGTTCGGCGCCGACTTCGGTGATCAGTCCGTTGCGCAGCAGGCGCGCGAGCGTGGAGTACACCTGGCCGTAGTGCAGGGGCCGGTCCTTGCCGAAGCGCTCGTCGTAGACCCGTTTGAGGTCGTATCCGTGTCGGGGGCCGGTTTCGAGCAACCCCAACAACGTGTGTCCGATCGACATGCCGGCAAACTATACACAGAGTGTATATTCAACTTGTATACACCTTTTGTATAGCTGATCGCCCACGCCTCACGTCACGAGCGGACAGCGCACCTGCCGCGCAACGCAGACCACGAGCCGGACGACATGAACGCCGCGACCGCGAATACGCGGACAGCGCGAGCGGCCACGGAAGCCACGGGGCCACGGGCGAACACAAGCCCGAAAAAGGGCGAACACGATCCCGAAAAAGATCGATCCCGGGGTTGGTGATACATGGATCGACCCACACCGTCCACATCACCCACACGGAGCAAACCTGTGGATAACTCCGTGGATAACTCCCCAAACTGTGGATAACTTCACCCGCGGGAGTGGATACCGGCGAGTAGGAACGCTTAGAACAACGCTTGCGCGACCGAATAGATCGCCAGCCCCGCCAGCGCACCGACCACCGTGCCGTTGATACGGATGAACTGCAGATCGCGCCCCACCTGAAGCTCGATCTTGCGCGAGGTCTCCTCGGCGTCCCAGCGCTCGACCGTATCGGTGATGATCGTGGTGATCTCCCGCGAGTAACGCGTCACCACGTACGTCGCCGCCCCCTCGACCCAGCCGTCGACCTTCTGCGCCAACGCCGGGTCGTCCTGCAGCCGCCGCCCGAACGAGGCCAACCCCGCGCAGACACGCCTTCGCAACTCACTCGACGGGTCCTCGGCCGCGGCCAACAGCATCTCCTTCGCCGTGGACCACGCCGAGTCGATGACCTTGCGGACCTCGGGGTGTTCCACCAGTTGCCGCTTGACCGTCTCGGCCCGCGCCATCGTCTCGGGGTCGGCCTGCAGATCCTGCGCGAACTCGGCGAGGAACCGATCCACCGCCAACCGCATGGGATGGTTGACATCCGTCTTCACCGCCCACGCGAACGACAACACCTCGCCGTAGACCTTGTCCGCGAGCATCGTGTCGACGAACCGCGGCGACCACGACGGAGCCCGATCCGACACCACCCGCAGCACCGTGTCGTGGTTCTCGCGAACCCATTCGTACGCCCTGTCCACCACGAGATCCACCAGGCGGTAGTGCGCACCGTCGGTCAGGACCTGCTGCAACAACCTGCCCAGCGGAGGCCCCCACTCCTTGTCGACGACCTGCCGCACGACCGCCTGTTCCATGACGGCCTGCACGTCCTCGTCGCGCAACACGGTCACGGCACCCCGCACGACGGTCGCCACCTCCGCGGTGACGCGCTCGGCGTTCTCGGGCCGAGCGAGCCATTCCCCGACCCGCCTCGACGTCTCCACCCGACGCAATTTGTCGCGCACGACGGGTTCCGACAGGAAGTTCGCGCCCACGAAATCGCCGAGGCTGTTGCCGAGGACGTCCTTTTTGTTCGGGATGATCGCCGTGTGCGGGATCTTCAGCCCCAAGGGGTGCCGGAACAACGCCGTGACCGCGAACCAGTCGGCGAGCGCGCCCACCATGCCCGCCTCGGCCGCGGCGCGCACGTAACCGACCCATGCCGGCGCCCCCTTCGACTGGGCCCAGCTGGTCCCCAGGAAGATCAGGGTCGCTCCGATCAGGAAGGACAGCGCGACGAGTTTCATCCTGCGCAGGTCCCGCCGCTTGGCCTCCTCACGCTGCTGCGCGTCCGGTCGGGTCGAGCGCCCTACGGGTGCCACGGCGGACCTCGTTTGCTCCATGGCGCAATTGTCCGTGAGGATGGTTCCTCGTGCGTGAACCTGTACTCGTCGAACGGATGCGACCGTTCACTTCCACGATCTTCGCCGAGATGACGGCGCTGGCGGACCGAACCTCGGCCGTGAACCTGGGGCAGGGTTTCCCGGACACCGACGGCCCCGCCGGCATGCTGGACGCGGCGCGGGACGCCCTGTTCGGGGGCGCGAACCAATACCCGCCGGGACCGGGCCTTCCCGAACTGCGTGAAGCGATCGCTAAGCATCGGGCGCGCTACGGCACCGAATACGACCCGGAGCGGGAGATCCTCGTCACGGCCGGCGCCACGGAGGCCATCGCGGCGAGTCTGCTCGCGCTGACGGGGCCCGGCGACGAGGTGATCGTCATCGAGCCCTACTACGACTCCTACGCCGCCGCGGTGGCGATGGCCGGGGCCACGCGCCGCGTGGTGTCCCTCGTTCCCGACGGCGACCGCTTCGCCCTCGATCTCGACGCCGTACGCGCCGCCGTCGGCCCGAAAACGAGAGCCGTTCTCGTCAACTCCCCGCACAATCCGACAGGAACCGTGTTCACGCGTGCCGAACTGGCCGAACTCGCGCAAGTGTGTGTCGAACACGACCTGATCGCCATCACCGACGAGGTGTACGAGCATTTGACCTTCGACGGTGCCGAACATCTGCCGCTGGCCGGCTTCCCGGGGATGTCTTCTCGCACTGTGACGATCTCCAGCGCGGGTAAGACGTTCAACTGCACGGGCTGGAAGATCGGATGGGTATGCGCGGCGCCGGAACTCGTCTCGGCCGTACGAGCCGTGAAACAGTTCCTCACTTTCGTCTCGGGCGGCCCCTTCCAACCTGCGGTGGCGCACGCGCTTCGACATGAGCTGTCGTGGGTCGAATCGCTGCGGGAGTCCTTGCAGGCCAAACGCGACCGGCTGTGCGCCGGTCTGGCCGAGGCGGGGTTCGCCGTGCGGCCGAGCGCGGGGACTTATTTCGTCTGCGCGGACGTCAGGCCCCTGGGATTCACCGATGCGGAGGAACTCGCCTGGCGCCTACCAGAATCAATTGGAGTCGCGACAGTACCCGTTAGCGTGTTCACGGATCACCCGAAAGCGTGGAACCACCTGCTTCGTTTCGCTTTCTGTAAACGCGAGGAGGTGCTTGACGAAGCAATTCAGCGGTTGCGTACCTTGTCTTAGGTTGCGCCGTACGGGGTGGATCGCACACCAACGGGGTGAAACGCTCGGCCGGAGTGCTAAAAATAGCAGTCTCAGGCAGCCGGAACGCGTCGCGATTCCGCTGCCGACGACGAACCGGAAATAACAACACTCATACGAGGACACGACAGGTGGTGGTAGCGGTGAGGCCTGCGGCCTTCGCGGCCTTTCCGGCCGACGCGCGCCGCCACAGCCTGCTGTCCTCCGTCCTGCGTCGACTGATCGTGGTGCTCGGTCTCGCCGTCGGCGGATGGATCGTCTCCATGCTGGTGGCCGGAGCGGCCGCCGCCGAGGAGACGTCCGGTACCGACCTCGCATCCACTCCCGCCTGCTCCGACGAAGTCGGGTCCGGCGACGGGGCCGACACCGTTCCCCCGGCCACGGACGCCGACATCCAGCCGGATCGTCCCGAGCTCGACGACCTCGACGAGTCCACCACCGGTCACACCGGCACCGCCGACCACTACGGCGCCACCGAGTACACCACCTCGGACGAGTCCGCCGCCGGTGACGTCGCCCTGACGATCCCCGCGGAGACGACCCAACCGACGCCGCAAACCGAGCAGTCGACGGAAACGGCGGAAAAGCCGGTGCCGTCGACGTCGGCGGGCACGCCTTCGCACACCCCGGACACGCTGAGACCGCTGAAGGCGACGGAGGGGCCGGAGCCGGTGGAGCCGGTGGAGTCGACAGAGGCGGCGGAGTCGATGAACCAGGCCCCGCTCGTCCCCCAGCTGCTTCAGGCGACCGCCGACACCCTGCTGGCCACCACGTCGAAGCTGGTGCACACCACCGGCAACCTCACCGGGGAGCTGATCGGGGTGCTGCCCAAGGTCACCGACTCACTCGGTGACGCGGCCAGAAGGATCATCGACATACCCTCGCGGCTGCCCGACGTCGGCACCGCACCGGGGAGAACCCTCCCCGGGATCACACTGCCCCCCGGGGCAGCGCTGCCGCCCGGGGCCACGCTGCCACCCGGAATCACACTGCCTCACCTGCCACTCCCGATCGGGCTCGACGACCTCCTCGGCACGGACCCACCCGACAGCGACCAACCCGCCGACACATCCCCCGGCGAACCGCGCACCGAACCCGTCGCACCGGCCGAGCGGGCCCCGAAAGCCCCGGTCGCTCCGGTTCCGACCCCCCCTCAGTCCGATCAGTGGACGGACACTTCACAGTGGTCGCCTTCTCGGGAGGGCGATGACCCGAAGGTGGGCGAGAAACCGATGCGTCCGCTCGGTCCCGTGTCCCCTGCCCCCACCGCACCCGCGTCCGCCGCGAGCACGTCGACAAGCGTGGCCTCGTCCCAGGACAACACCCACATCCACCGTGGCGAGCACGGTGTCCTGAGCAAGACCCCCACGATCACACAGCTCCGCCTGCTCGGCGTCAGCCGAGACCACGACGCCGTCGGCATCGGCAAGGAAGCGGCGCTTCCGACGACCTCACCTGACTGATCGCGAACGGAGAACCGGGGGCGCTGTCTCCGCGCCACGTCACCGGTGCCGGTCACATCCCTCGACCGCCGTTTAGCAAGAGGTTGTTCTGTGTATTCGATTCTTCCCGCTCGGCCGACCGCGCCCGGCCGTGACGGGCCATGGCCTCGGCTCCACGTTGCCCCCGTGGTGACACCGAGGTCCACGAGTGCGCGTCGGCGGTCCCCAGCCCCCGCGCCGGCTGGGGACCCCGCACCGATGCGTACTTGAGCCGACGGGCCTTTCCGGCATGGCGAGGGGCAATGCTGGGAACGCCCGCGGCATCCGTGCCCTCCCCCGGGCACGGTCACGAGCCGGTGCGCTGGATGCCACACCGTCCTTTTCCCTGGAGTGACGGCTTCGACCCGCATCCGGCGCACCGGCTTCCTCATGCCGGACTGTGCTCGACGACACCCGGGGAAAACCGTCGGCCGCGCGACCGGCCCTGGTCACACGTTCGGGCCACTGGTCATAGTGGTCTCGTGGCTTCGGTGAGAACTCCCGTCGAACTCAGCCCCGTCCCCTTAAGCACAGCACCCGCGACACGGCTGACCCGACTGTTTTTGGGCTTGATCTGCTACGGCACGAGCATGGCGATGATGACCCGCTCCGGGCTGGGTCTGAACCCGTGGGATGTGCTGCACGAGGGCGTGGCCGACCGCACACCCCTCACCTTCGGCACGGTGACCGCCTTGACCGCCGCACTCGTGTTGTTGCTGTGGATCCCGCTGCGACAGCGGCCCGGCTTCGGCACCGTGGCCAACGTCGTGGTCATCGCCGTGGTCGTGGATGTGGTGCGCTTGCTGCTGCCCGATGCACATCAGCTGGTGTGGCAGG
>SMEK01000158.1_pt1 | contig 27857 bp, 23 predicted proteins | sample 2456371 | NCBI WGS metagenome assembly SMEK01 (sample SAMN10132590, study PRJNA489261) | soil metagenome | isolation source: day1 antibiotic-loamy sand soil ammended with composted manure from dairy... | place: USA | collected 2015-04-01
ACGGCCCCTCACCGTGTTGTGCCTGGTGAGGGGCCGTTCGTGTGCTCACAGAGGGTGCCCCCGGTGCGACTCGAACGCACACTGGACGGATTTTGAGTCCGTTGCCTCTGCCGATTGGGCTACGGGGGCGTTTCTTCCACTGTACTCCTTGTTGTTTCCGGGTCTGTAACGGGGGTTGATCTCCCCGCGACTCCGCGGTGCAGCAGGTGCGTCACAGACAGCGTATGACGGTTATTCCACGTGGTGAACGCCATTCCGACGGCAAAAGTGTTTGCCGGTAATCTCGAAGAGGCGGACCGCCGCACATACAGAACCCGTCGATTGTTCCCAGGAGGAGCCCGGTGACCGAAGCGGCTACCGAAACCAACGATGCCGCTCCCGCTCCGCAGCGTCGCGTTCTCGTTGCCGAAGACGAGGCGCTGATCCGTCTCGACCTCGTTGAGATGCTTCGCGAAGAAGGCTACGAGGTGGTCGGCGAGGCCGGCGACGGGGAAGAGGCAGTCAAACTCGCCTCCGAGCTCAAACCCGACCTCGTCATCCTCGACGTCAAGATGCCGAAACTCGACGGCATTGAAGCGGCGGCGAAGATCACAGGCGACCGGATCGCGCCCGTCGTGATCCTCACCGCCTTCAGCCAACGCGAGCTGGTCGAGCGGGCCCGCGAGGCCGGAACGATGGCCTACCTCGTCAAACCCTTCGCCAAGCGCGACCTGGTGCCCGCCATCGAGCTCGCCGTGAGCCGATTCTCCGAGCTCCAGGCGCTGGAAGCCGAGGTCGCAGGCCTCAACGAGCGGCTCGAAACCCGCAAACTCATCGACCGCGCCAAGGGCCTGCTCATGACCCACCAAGGGCTCACCGAGCCCGACGCCTTCCGCTGGATCCAGCGCACCGCCATGGACCGGCGCACCACCATGAAGGCCATCGCCCAAGCCGTCATCGACAACATCGGCAAGTAACGTCAAGCCGCCGTGGCGGGGTGGGGCTCGGCGCCTCGCCCCGCCTTCGCGGGTCAGCGGAGGCTCTCCACCTTGAACGCGGCCTTCCTCGCCGCCTTCGCCACCGCCTTGTCCGGGTGATGCCGGCCGAAGACCGACAACACCTCCCACGTGCCCGGGTGCTCGAGCCGCCACAACACGTCGAACACCCTCTCCTCGCCCCGCCTCATCGTGGAGGCGAGCAGATCACCGATCCCCTCGGGAGGGTCGTCGACATCGACATCGCAGTACATGTCCGCGATCAGCCACGCCACATCGTCGTCGGTCAAAGCGAACTCGGGCTTGTCACCGTGGCGTTCGCTCAACACCCGCTTGGCATACGGGCGCAAAGACGGTTCGTCCAACAACGTCCACCACACGTCGTCGACCTCCGCGCCGAGCCGATGCAGCAGTGTGGTCGCCGCTGTGCGCTCACCCGGCCCGCCGACCGACGCGGCAGCCGCCAACTCCGCGGCCGCCTGTGTCGCCGTGCGGCGAGACCGCCACGCGTCCCATTCCGCCTCCACCTGTTCGTCACTGCCGAGGAGCGTCACCGCCACCACGTCGGCCGCGGTCATCTCCTCCAACGGAGGTAACAGCGGAATGTCGACCTCCTGCTCGATCTCCGACCACAAAGCGAACAGGCCCAGCGGTGTCAGCCGCACCAGCTCGTCGGCGATCGTCACCGCGCCCAGCCAACGGAGACGTTCGTAGAGCACCCGGGCGGGCCGCCCATAGGCGTCCACCCAGACTCGCCACGCCTCCTCGAACGACGCGTCCTCTGACTCCGATCCGTCCAACGCCGCCGTTTCGTGGACCATCTCGTCCAGCGAGGCGAGAGGAACCCCCTTCTCCCGCGCCATGAACAGCGGCAGCACCGTGGCACCGGCTCCGTGGAGGGGCAACTCGGGCACGCCGAGGCAGGCGGCGTCGAACGTCAGACTCCATGCGCACAGCGACGTGAACGCCTGGGCCCACATGCCCAGTACGGTGTCCTCGTCCCCCTCCGCCCACTCGTCCACGGCCGCCCCGGCGACGGCGGTGGTATCGACGACTTCGACGAACCCCAGGGCATCGGCCAGCTCCCACAGCTGCATCAACTCGCGCATCCGTGCGTCGTCGTCGGACGGTGGTAAAAGTCCGCGTTCGACCAACTTCCGCGCTGCGGCAGCCGCGTCCGCCTCGCTCAGTTGAGCCGTGTCCTCGTCCACGGGACGGCCTTCACCCACCCACTGGGCCAATACCCGCACCGCCGTCAGCAGCGGGCTGTCTCGCGCGGCATCGACGAGCTCCGCGGGGGAGGGAAGACGCAGTGGCGGCAACCTGTCGGTTCCCAACAGTTCGCTGTAGTCGACGTCGACGGGATCGTCATCATGATCGGACGCGACCACCAGTGGGACGGAGGAGGCGTGGTCCTGGGATGTCATGGCGGCCAGGTTAACGATGGGCGCCGACGAACCCCACCGGCCAGAGGGAAGGACCGGTCACCCCGTTTCGATCCTGGAAGCCGTTCGGGACGGAGGCTTCCCGGCTCCGACATGCGCATCGTCCGGTCGGGACACGGCGACGAACCCGCGAGTGAACGCCTGAAGCGGACGTTTCCTTCACCCGTTCGAGGGGAGTGGCAAAGGTACCGTTCGACGACGAGGCGGCGAGTGGTGAAAGCGTCCGCTGTGGCCGGAGGACACGGCAAACCGCTTCACCCGCCACTGTCCACTGTCGAAGGAAGCAGCGTGGTGTGAGGGCGAGGGCCGGTCAGGGACTCGGGACCCGATCACGCACCACACACGTCAGCCGCGCCGTGCACGTCCGCCACCCCGCCTCGTTGGTGATGACGATCTCCGCAGTGATGGTGCTCCGCCCGACGTGCAGGGGGGTGGCCACAGCCGTGACCACACCCGACATGGCGGCGCGATGATGCGTGCAGGACAGCTCCAGACCCACCGCTATGCGATCGACGCCCGCGTTCAGCGCCGCCAGTACCGAACCGACGGACTCGGCCAACGCCGCGTTCGCCCCACCGTGCAGTAACCCGTACGGCTGAAGATTGCCCTTCACCGGCATGGTGGCGCTGACCCGCTCCGGTGTCAGATCGACGAAGGTGACGCCGAGTTTGTCGTTGAGCTGCTGTTCGGCGATTTCCGGGGAAACGCCCCCGAGAAGGTCGCGTATCAGCTTGTCAGACGAGTTCTCGGTCACCGTATGGCTCCCTTCCCGGAGTTCTCACCCGGTCCTGCCAGGTCCTGTCGGGTCAGTGGCCGCCGCGGACCAACGCGCGGCGAGGCTGTCGGACCCTCACCCTAGACTCACGGGCGTGAGCTCCAAGCAGAACACCTCCGTAGCGCACGACACACCCCGGCTGTTGCTCATCGACGGACACTCGATGGCCTACCGGGCCTTCTTCGCGGTGCCCGCCGACCGGTTCAGAACCTCCACCGGGCAGGTCACCAACGCGGTGTTCGGGTTCACGTCGATGCTGATCAACCTGCTCCGCGACGAGGCCCCCACGCATGTGGCCGTGGCCTTCGACGTGTCCCGGAAGACGTTCCGCTCGGAGACGTTCGCCGACTACAAGGCCAACCGCCTCGCCACACCCGACGACTTCAAAGGCCAGGTGGAGCTCATCAAGGACGTCCTCGGAGCCCTGTCGATCCCGGTTCTGGCCGTGGAGGGCTACGAGGCCGACGACGTCATCGCCACGCTCACCGCGAAGGCGGGCGACGACTACGAAGTGCTGATCTGCACCGGCGACCGGGACGCCCTGCAACTGGTCACCGACTCGGTGACCGTCCTCTATCCGCGCAAGGGCGTGTCCGATCTGGTGCGTTTCGACCCCGAGGGCGTGCAGGAGAAGTACGGCCTGTCGCCCGCGCAGTACCCGGACTTCGCCGCGTTGCGAGGTGATCCGTCCGACAACCTGCCGGGCATTCCCGGTGTGGGCGAGAAGACGGCGGCGAAATGGATCAGGCAGTTCGGTTCCCTCGGCGAGCTCATCGACCGGGTCGACGAGGTGAAGGGCAAGGTCGGTGAGGCGCTGCGTTCGCACCTCGACTCGGTGATGCTCAACCGGCAACTCACGGAACTGGTGCGCGACGTGCCGCTGGAGGTCACGCCGGACGACCTCGCCTTGAAACCGTGGGACCGCGACGCGGTGCACCGACTGTTCGACGAGCTGGAATTCCGGGTGCTGCGCGATCGGCTGTTCGCGTCGTTGTCCAGCACGGAGCCGGAGGCCGACTCCGGGTTCGAGGTCGAGGGCGCGGCGTTGCAGCCCGGCACGGTGGGCGAGTGGCTGTCCCAGCACGCCAGCGGCGGCACGACCGTCGGACTGGCCTTCTCCGTCACCGGCGCGTCGGTGACGTCCGACGTGCAGTCCGTGGCGTTGGCCGCCCCCAACGGTGAGGGTGCCTACCTCGACGTCACGACGTTGACCGAGGACGACGAACGCGCGCTCGGCGAATGGTTGGCCGACGAGAACATCCACAAGGTGGGGCACTCGCTGAAGAAGGCGCTGCACGGCCTGCGCTCCCGAGGCTGGCGCCTCGCCGGACTGGTGATGGACACCGAACTCGCCGCGTATCTCGTCCGACCGGGACAGCGGTCGTTCAAGTTGGACGACCTCGTGCTGCGCTACCTGGGCAAGGAGTTGCGTTCCGAGGGCGTGGAGGGTGACGGGCAGTTGTCGTTGCTCGACACCGACTCCGACAACGAGATCGTGCGACGGGAGCTGGTGCGGGCTCGGGCGGTCCTGGAGCTGTCGTCCGCGTTGTCCGCCGAACTCGCCGCCATCGGCGCCACCACACTGCTGGCCGACATCGAGCTCCCGCTGCTGTCGATGATCACCGACCTGGAGGCCGCCGGCATCGCCGTGGACATCGACGTGCTCACCGAGCTCGAAGCGCACTATGCGAACCGCGTGAAGCAGGCGACCGAGCAGGCGTACTCGGTGATCGGCAAGCAGATCAACCTCGGCTCGCCGAAGCAGTTGCAGGTGGTGCTGTTCGACGAGCTGGGCATGCCCAAGACCAAGCGCACCAAGACCGGCTACACCACCGACGCCGACGCGCTGCAGACGCTGTATGAGAAGACGGAACACCCGTTCCTGCAGTACCTGCTCGAACATCGCGACGCGACGAAACTGCGCAGTACGGTCGAGGGCCTGATCAAGGCGGTCGCCGACGACGGACGTATCCACACCACCCTGCACCAGACCATCACGGCGACGGGCCGGCTGTCGTCGGTGGACCCGAACCTGCAGAACATCCCGGTGCGCACCGACGAGGGACGTCGCATCCGTGAGGCGTTCGTGGTCGGCGAGGGGTACGCCGAACTCATGACCGCCGACTACAGCCAGATCGAGATGCGCATCATGGCGCACCTGTCGAACGACGAGGCGCTCATCGAAGCGTTCCACTCGGGCTTCGACTTCCACGCCGCGACGGCCGCTCGGGTGTTCGACGTCGATCCCACCGAGGTCACCGGCGAACAGCGCGCGAAGATCAAGGCGATGAACTACGGACTCGCCTACGGGCTGTCCGCCTACGGGCTGTCGCAGCAGCTGCGCATCTCCACCGAGGAGGCGCGGGCCCTGATGGACGAGTACTTCCTGCGCTTCGGTGGCGTGCGTGACTACCTGCACAGCGTGGTGGAGCGTGCGGCCAAGGAGGGCTACACCGAGACGATCTTCGGTCGGCGTCGTTACCTGCCCGATCTCACCAGCACCAACCGGCAACGCCGGGAGATGGCCGAACGCATGGCCCTCAACGCCCCGATCCAGGGCAGCGCCGCTGACATCATCAAGGTCGCGATGCTCGGGGTGCACCGGGCACTCGCCGAAGCCGGACTGCGCAGCCGGGTGCTGTTGCAGGTGCACGACGAGCTGATGCTGGAAGTCGCCGACGGCGAGCACGCCCAGGTCGAGGAACTGGTGCGCCGGGAGATGGGGTCGGCGTACGAGCTGTCGGTGCCGTTGGAGGTCTCGGTGGGGTACGGCCGCTCGTGGAACGACGCCGCTCATTGAGCACCGGGGAAGGTCGGATCCGGACGTTGTAGGGGAGACGAACGGCCGGACACCGACACTCCGGCCGCGCGGACGGGTTTGAAAACCACCTGTTCGGGTAGTCCCCTGTCATGCAGGGCCCCACAGCTCTCATCCTCGCCGGGGCGGGGATGCTCAACGACGTTGCACGTGCGCTCGTTTACGACGGCTGGCAGGTGATCCTGCCGGCCCGTCGATACGTCCCGGTGCCGATCGACAGGGGAGAGCCCCCTGGTCGTGCCGTGTGGCTCGAGGCGCACTGGGACCAGCCGGAGGAATTGGCGCAGCGGGTCGCCGCAGCGTTGCACGGGAGATCGGTGGACCTGCTCGTCACGTGGTTGCACGACTCCTACCGGGAGTCGGTGTCGAAAGCGGTCGAGCCGCTGTTGTCCCCCACCGCCCCCGTCGTGGAGGTGTGGTCGGCGACCGGCCCCACCGTGGTTCCCCGGAAACCGGGGCCCGACGTGGAGGACGTGGAGGTGGGGCGTTCCGTGCAGCGGATCCTCCTCGGAGAGGTGTCCGCATTCGACGACACCCGGGCGCTCAGCCAGGCCGAGATCATGGCCAGCGTGCGCGCAGCGGTGGACCGGGCGTTGGAGGGCGCTCCCTCGGCGCAACACGAGGTAGGGCGCCGGAGGCCGCAGCCGCAGATCCCGCGTCCGCGAGTGCACGACATCGCCGGGGGATTACCGCGCTGGGCGTCCCCGGCCGGCCGGTGAGTCCGTCGCGCTGCCGTTTAGGGAGGACGTCACGAATCCCGAACGCAGCAGAAGATCGCGGAGCCGGGGAAGAACTTCCCGCGCAACGGACCCCATTGCCCCCACACCCGCGTATGTCCGGGCGGCCATTCGGGTTCGATCAGATCGACGAGCCGGAACCCCGCCGTGTGCAGCGCACGTACGTAGTCGCCGAGGGTGCGGTGGTATTCGACGTAGGTCGCGTCGCCGTTCGCGTCCACCTCGACGTAGGGGGTGCGGTCGAAGTACGAGTGGGTGACCGTGAGCCCGGTGGGTCCGGGATCGTCGGGGAATATCCACCGCATGGGATGGGTGACCGAGAACACCCAACGGCCGTGTGGACGCAGCACCCGGGCGACTTCGCTGAACACCTTCGTCACGGAGGCCACGAACGGGACCGCGCCGAACGCCGAGCACGCCAGGTCGAACGCGCCGTCGACGAACGGCATGTGTTCGGCGTCGGCCTGGACGAGCGCCGGATGCAGACCGGTGCGTCGGTTGCCGTCGAGGGCGTGTCGCAACATGCCGGCCGACAGGTCGAAGGCCACCACGCGCGCGCCCTGGTCGGTGAGCCAACGGGCGCACGGCGCCGAACCGCAGCCCACCTCCAAAACGTCCGCGCCAAAGACGTCGCCGAGCAATCCGGCGTCGGCTTCCCGCAGCCCCTCGGGACACCAGAGGAAATCGGCGACACCCAGGAACTCGCCGTGGGTATCGTGGTAGTCATCCGCGTCGGCGTCCCACCAGGCGAGGTTGGCCGCCCTGGCCTCGGCAGAGGACACATGGCGATGGGCGACACCCACAGTGCCGAGGACGGCCTCGGCACTGGCGTGACGGTCGGAGGAGTTCGCGTCGGCCACGCCGCCATTGTCCGGCAGACAGGGCGGAGAGCCGGAGTCGGACCCCCTGATTGTGCGGACGCGATCGAGGCGCGTAGTATGAGATCTAGCGCAGTGGGTTCGCGCTGCCTTCGACTCGGTCGAGCACATGCTGCGATGTCGAGGTCGCGCACCATCTGGTGATGCTCGCGACCGTTCTTTTGAACGTTTGCACAGTCATCGCCATGTTCCCGTCCTGCGCTAGCAACTGCACATCCACGAGACCAAGCCGCTAACCGGAGCAACCCACCTAATGACCATCGACACCACCACCGCCCCGAACTCCTCGCAGGCGAACCAGGTCGCCGTGAACGACATCGGGACGGAGGAAGACTTCCTCGCTGCTATCGACAAGACAATCAAATACTTCAACGATGGTGACATCGTCGAAGGCACCATCGTCAAGGTCGATCGCGACGAAGTGCTGCTCGACATCGGTTACAAGACCGAGGGTGTCATCCCGTCCCGCGAACTGTCCATCAAGCACGATGTCGACCCGGCAGAGGTTGTCGCCGTCGGTGATGAGGTGGAGGCCCTTGTCCTGCAGAAGGAGGACAAGGAAGGCCGTCTGATCCTGTCCAAGAAGCGCGCGCAGTACGAGCGTGCCTGGGGCACCATCGAGGAGCTTAAGGAGAAGGACGAGCCGGTTCGCGGCACAGTCATCGAGGTCGTCAAGGGCGGCCTGATCCTCGACATCGGCCTGCGTGGCTTCCTGCCCGCCTCGCTCGTCGAGATGCGCCGTGTGCGCGACCTCCAGCCCTACGTCGGTCGCGAGCTCGAGGCCAAGATCATCGAGCTGGACAAGAACCGCAACAACGTGGTCCTGTCCCGCCGTGCCTACCTGGAGCAGACCCAGTCCGAGGTGCGCAGCGAGTTCCTCAACGCGCTCGCCAAGGGCCAGGTCCGCAAGGGTGTCGTGTCCTCCATCGTCAACTTCGGCGCGTTCGTCGACCTCGGCGGTGTCGACGGTCTGGTGCACGTGTCGGAGCTGTCCTGGAAGCACATCGACCACCCGAGCGAGGTCGTGGAGGTCGGCCAGGAGGTCACGGTCGAGGTGCTGGACGTCGACATGGACCGCGAGCGCGTGTCCCTGTCGCTGAAGGCCACCCAGGAAGACCCGTGGCGTCAGTTCGCCCGCACCCACGCCATCGGCCAGATCGTGCCGGGCAAGGTCACCAAGCTCGTGCCGTTCGGTGCGTTCGTCCGCGTCGAGGAGGGCATCGAGGGCCTGGTGCACATCTCGGAGCTGGCCGAGCGCCACGTCGAGATCCCCGAGCAGGTCGTGCAGGTCGGCACCGAGGTCATGGTCAAGGTCATCGACATCGACCTCGAGCGTCGCCGCATCTCGCTGTCGCTCAAGCAGGCCAACGAGGGGTACAGCCCGGACGCCGAGTTCGACCCCACGCAGTACGGCATGGCGGCCGAGTACGACGAGCACGGCAACTACATCTACCCCGAGGGCTTCGACCCCGACACGCAGGAGTGGCAGGAAGGCTACGAGAAGCAGCGTGAGGAGTGGGAGCGGCAGTACGCCGAGGCGCACGCTCGCTACGAGAAGCACATGCGCCAGGTCGCGGAGGCCCAGAAGGCCAACGCCGCTGCCGCCGCCGCTGAGGGTGCTGCCGAGGGCGGCGACTCCGGCTACGGCTCGGAGGGCGCTGAGCAGGAGCGTTCGGGTGGCACACTCGCCAGCGACGAGCAGCTCGCGGCCCTGCGCGAGAAGCTGTCGGGCGGCGCGTGAGATAACGCCTGAACCGATGTAAGCCTGTGAGTCATGGCCCCGGTCCGTACGGACCGGGGCCATGTGCTTTTCAGGGCGGACGGGCGAGTGATTGAATGCCGGTCATGCTGCGAGTGGGATTGACAGGCGGGATCGGAGCGGGGAAGTCGACGGTCGCCGCGCGACTGGCTGAGCTCGGCGCGGTGGTGATCGACGCGGACGCGATCGCCCGGGAGGTCGTGGAACCGGGCACGGAGGGACTGGCCGAACTCGTAGCCGCCTTCGGGGACGACATCCTGACCACGGAAGGCACCCTGGACCGTCCCGCGCTAGCGGCGAAGGCGTTCGCCGACGACGAAGCTCGCCGGAGACTCAACGCCATCATGCACCCCCGCATCGGGGCGCGGACGGCGGAGCTGTTCGACGCAGCGCCCCCCGACGCGATCGTGGTGCACGACGTACCGCTGTTGGTGGAGAACAACCTCGCGCCCGCCTACCACCTCGTGCTCGTCGTGGACGCCGACGAGGAGGTGCGCGTGCGCCGGCTCGTCTCGTCACGCGGCATGACGGAACAGGACGCCCGTGCTCGCATCGCGGCGCAGGCCACCACCGAACAACGACGTGCCGTGGCCGACGTGTGGTTGGACAACAGTGGAGACCCACGTACGCTGCTCGACCAGGTCGACGCTCTGTGGACCGACCGACTGGTGCCCTACGAGGCCAACATCCGACTGCGCAAGCCCCGTCCGGCGGCACCGCCGAAACTGGTGCCGGCCGATCCGACGTGGCCCGCACAGGCCGCACGGATACTGCCGAGACTGCGCAACGCGGCCGGGAACACCGCACTGCGTGTCGACCACATCGGCTCGACGGCGATTCCGGATCTCCCGGCCAAGGACGTCCTGGACTTCCAGATCGTCGTGCCGACGCTGTCCGACGCCGACGCGCTCGCGACCCCGCTCACCGAAGCCGGATTCGTCCGCAATGACGAGCACGCGTGGTACGACGAACCGCTCGGCGACGAGGACAGGTGGGACAAACGCGTGCACACCGGTGCCGATCCCGGCCGCCCGGTGAACCTGCACGTACGTGCGGTGGACAGCCCGGCGTGGCGACGGGCGCTGCTGTTTCGGGACTGGATGCGCGAACATCCCGACGAGGTCGCGGTCTACGCCGAACTGAAACAGCGGCTCGCACGCGAACACGCCGCGGACGGCGACACCGTGGAGTACACCGCGGAGAAGCAGTCGTGGATCAACGCCGCGTTCGACCGGGCGGAGGAGTGGGCGGCCCGCACGGGCTGGACACCCGACACCGCAAGCTGAGCAACCCCGTTCGTCCGGTACGGGTGCCCCACGTATCGAGCGGGGGCACATCCTCCGCCAGCCGTGTCACCGTGGGATGCGGGGCTATCCGGCCGGTGGATGCCGACGCCATGTCGTCGGCATACCGAGATCGGCCAGCCAGCGGAGCAGGTCGTAGCCATGGGCGGCGAGGGCTGCCACGGTGCGGTAGGTGCGTTCCAGGGCGGTACGGGCCTGTTCCCGGGTGAGCAGACCGGCGGTGGTGGCCTCCAACAGTTCGTCGGTGTCCAGCACGGTCACCGACCTGCCGGTGCGTACCGCTAGATCGAGGTAGAGGTCGGTGGTGAGCCACACGTCGTCGTGCACGTCGATGGTGACGACGTCGAGGTAGAAATCCTGGTCACGTTCGTGGCCGGGGGAGAACCAGAAATCCGTGATCCGCAACCCCAGGTCGGGAAGCAGCCAGGACTCGAGATAGTGGAACTGGGCACGGCCGGGCGTGGGCCTGGCCATGTAGAGACCGAACGGTTCCACGCGGTACTCCTCGACGGACCGCGCGATGCCCTTCGGGTCGATGTTGACGCCCGCGGACACGTCGAACCGCTCGCGCTTCGGCGGATGGAGGGCCATGCCCGCCTATCTTGGTCCATCGACCTCTCTGGTTCACGGGCGGTGGAGCCTTGTCGACGGAAGCCGAGGAGTTCCCGGCCAGTCTGCCGCGAAACGCGGTGGGGTCTGTGAAACATCGAGCGCGGACCCCGAACACGGACGAAGGTCGAAAGCTCAGATTCCTCGCCTCGCCCAGCCCCATGATCGCTCGGGGCCCTCGTCCCCAAAACATGCTCAACCGAGCATATCAACGCATGTTAGTTTGACTTCATGAGCGATGACCGGTGTGAGCTGTTGTGCATCGACCTCGAGCACGCCGAGGGCCTGCGTACGACGCTTCCCGAGACCGACACGCTGCAGGCCAGGGCGGAGCGCTTGCGCGCGTTGGGTGAACCGACCCGGCTGCGGATCGCGTATGCCCTGCACGCGGGAGCCGAACTGTGCGTGTGCGATCTGGCCTGGATCATCGGTTCGTCACAAGGCCTGGTGTCCCATCACCTGCGTCAGTTACGCGCGGCCGGACTGGTGACCTCGCGTCGGGACGGCAAGCTGGTGATGTACCGGCTCACGCCCATCGCCGACCGGATGTTGTCGGCGAGCACCGCGCCCGAGATGGAGGCGGACCCGGTATGAGCGCGGGTCGCTGCGACGCTGATCACCCATCACACAGGAGGAGCTAGCGGTGGCGACCACGGCTCTGACGCTTTATCTGGTGTATCTGGCGACCGCCTTCGGGCTGCGCAGTCTGCTGCAGTACCGGCGCACCGGCTCGACCGGCTTCCACGGTGTGAGCGGCCGCCCCGGATCGCTGGAATGGTGCGGCGGCGCACTGTTCGTCCTGGCTCTGCTGCTCGGCCTCCTCGGACCCGTGCTGCAGCTGTTCGACATCCTCGATCCCGTGCGCTCGCTCGACGCCACCCCGATCGCGGTCGGGGGGCTGGTCCTTACGCTCGTCGGGATCACCGCGACCCTGGCCGCCCAACGGGACATGGGAGTCTCCTGGCGCATCGGCGTCGAGCAGACCGAGGTCACCGACCTCGTCGTCAACGGCGCCTACGCCTGGGTTCGCAACCCCGTCTTCACCGCCGTGATCGCCACCGGGGCAGGCCTGGCCCTGATGACACCCAACCCCGTCGCCCTCACCGCGTTGGTGGCACTCGTGATCGCCATCGAAATCCAGGTCCGCGCGGTCGAGGAGCCGTACCTGCTCCGCACCCACGGTCAGCGTTACCGTGACTACGCCGCGCGAACCGGCCGTTTCGTACCCCGCATCGGCCGGCTGGGCACGACCACAACCTCCCCCAACGGGTAAGACCTTCCCGCGACGAAGCCCCGGTCACGGCGAGTGCCGTGTGGAGTAGGCGCGTGAGGACCCGCGGTCACACCGGCCTGGTCATGGTGCGAGGAACGGATGGTCGAAATGGTGCCCTGGTGGGCTTCCGGTCACGTGTGGCGGTGTGGACGCCGGAGGCTCCCGACGAGCGGACCAGCTCGAACCGGGGCGTCGTCACGTACCCGACGGTGGGAGCCAACGGTGGCGGACGACGCTGTCAGAGTTTGCGCATACCCTGGTTGACGTGGCATTCGCGACCGAACACCCCGTACTCGCGCACTCAGAATTCCGGCCGGTCTCCGAGATCCCTCGGTCGGACGGTCGGTTCAAGGTGGTCAGTGACTACGAGCCCGCCGGCGACCAGCCCGCGGCCATCGACGAACTCGAACGCAGGATCAAAGCGGGCGAAAAGCACGTCGTTCTCCTCGGCGCCACCGGTACGGGCAAGTCCGCGACCACGGCGTGGCTGATCGAACGGCTCCAGCGACCCACTCTCGTGATGGCCCACAACAAGACGCTGGCCGCCCAGCTCGCCAACGAACTGCGCGAATTCTTCCCGCACAACGCGGTGGAGTACTTCGTCAGCTACTACGACTACTACCAGCCCGAGGCGTACGTCCCCCAGACCGACACCTACATCGAGAAGGACTCCTCGATCAACGACGACGTGGAGCGGCTTCGCCACTCGGCGACGATGAACCTGCTGTCCCGCCGCGACGTCATCGTGGTGTCCAGCGTGTCCTGCATCTACGGCCTCGGCACCCCGCAGTCGTACCTCGACCGCTCGACCCGCCTCGCGGTGGGTGAGGAGGTGGACCGCGACACGTTCCTGCGCGCGCTCGTGGACGTGCAGTACACCCGTAACGACCTCGCGTTCGAACGCGGCACGTTCCGGGTCCGGGGCGACACCGTGGAGATCATCCCGGCGTACGAGGAGCTCGCCATCCGGGTGGAGTTCTTCGGCGACGAGATCGACAAGCTGTACTACCTGCATCCACTGACCGGTGACATCGTCAGGGAGGTCGACGAGGTCCGGATCTTCCCGGCCACCCACTACGTCGCGAGCCCGGAGCGCATGGAGAAGGCCATCCGCGGTATCGAGGCCGAACTCGAAGAGCAGATCGCCAAGCTGGAGAGGCAGGGCAAACTGCTGGAGGCACAGCGCCTGCGGATGCGCACCACCTACGACATCGAGATGATGCGGCAGGTCGGGTTCTGCTCCGGCATCGAGAACTACTCGCGGCACATCGACGGACGGGAACCCGGTTCGGCGCCGGCGACGCTGCTCGACTACTTCCCCGAGGACTTCCTGCTGGTCATCGACGAATCGCACGTGACGGTGCCGCAGATCGGCGGCATGTACGAAGGCGACGCGTCGCGCAAACGGACCCTGGTGGAGCACGGCTTCCGACTGCCCAGCGCCCTGGACAACCGGCCGTTGACCTGGGAGGAGTTCTCCGACCGCATCGGTCAGACCGTGTACCTGTCCGCGACACCGGGCCCGTACGAGATGAGCCAGACGGGCGGGGAGTTCGTCGAACAGGTCATCCGGCCCACCGGTCTCGTCGACCCTGAGGTCATCGTCAAGCCCACGGAGGGGCAGATCGACGACCTGGTGCACGAGATCCGCATCCGCGCCGAGAAGGACGAGCGCGTGCTGGTCACCACGCTGACCAAGAAGATGGCCGAGGACCTCACCGACTACCTGCTCGAACTCGGCATCCGGGTGCGGTACCTGCATTCGGAGATCGACACGCTACGCCGGGTGGAACTGCTACGGCAGCTACGGTCCGGTGACTTCGACGTGTTGGTCGGCATCAACCTCCTGCGTGAGGGCCTCGACCTGCCGGAGGTGTCGCTCGTGTCGATCCTCGACGCCGACAAGGAGGGCTTCCTCCGCAGCAGTACGTCACTGATCCAGACGATCGGCCGGGCGGCGCGGAACGTGTCAGGGCAGGTGCACATGTACGCCGACACGATCACCGATTCGATGCGCTACGCCATCGACGAGACCAACCGGCGTCGCGAGAAACAGATCGCGTACAACAAGGAGCACGGCATCGATCCGAAGCCCCTGCGTAAGAAGATCGCCGACATCCTCGACCGTGTCTACACCGAGGCCGAGGACTCCGAGCTGGGGATCGAGATCGGTGGCTCCGGACGCAATGTCTCGCGGGGCAAGACGCCGGAGCAGGGCGACCGGAAACGCAGTTCCGGTGTTCTCGTCGACCGCGACGTGAGCAACATGCCGAGGGCGGAGCTCGCCGACCTCATCCGACAATTGACCGATCAGATGATGCAGGCCGCCCGCGACCTGCAATTCGAGCTGGCCGCTCGGCTGCGCGACGAGATCTCCGAACTGAAGAAGGAGCTGCGCGGAATGGACGAGGCGGGAGTGCAATAAGTGACGGGGGCGTGAACCGTCACTCGACGCTCGGGTCAGGCTGCAGCAGCCCGAACAGGTTCCCTTCGGGGTCGCGGCAGTAGGCGATCCACCCGAGACCCGTGACGGGTCTCCTCGACGCCACGACACTGCCGCCCGCCTGTTCGATCTCGCGGACCTGGAGATCGAGGTCGTCGACCTCCATCGTGATGGGGAAGGCGTTCACACTCGCGTCGGGGTCGGGCATCGGCCCCTGTCGCTGAGCCAAACCGCCGTCGATGCCGGGACCTTCGCCGGTCAAGATCAGCCAGTACGGGTGCGCTCCCGAACGTTCGAACGTCCAGCCGAACACGGTCGTGTAGAACGTGATCGCGCGTTCCGGGTCACTGGCGTGAATCTCGAAGTGGACCGGTCGAGGCATGGGGCCTCCTCGGATGTACGTGCTGGGCGAGCAGGTCGGCGAACGAAGCTACGTGCAGAAATTCCCGCCCACCCCAAGCATACTTGCCATCTGCTTGGAAGGAGCTGCTTACGATGGCACTAGACGTGCAGGTGACGTTCGATGCCACCGATCCTCAGCGGTTATCCGAATTCTGGGCGTTGGTACTCGATTACGAAGTGTGGAACCCGCACGATGGTCGCGAGCCGTGGGAGGTCTTCGGCGTGGACCTCGGGCCTTCACGCACGCATCGGGACACGTGGTCGGCGGTGGTCGATCCCGAAGGCAGGGGACCACGAGTGCTCTTCCGAAAGGTCGCCGAGTCGAAGACGACAGAGGGCCGGGTACACCTCAACGTCGACGTGAGCGGTCACGGCAAAGGCACCGAGGGGTGGCGGAAGGTGAGGGACAAGGCCGACGCGCTGGTGGCGGCGGGAGGCACGGTGGTGCGGGAGGTCGACGAGCCGCTCGGTCGGTGTCTGGTGATGCGCGATCCGGAGGGAAACGAGTTCTGTCTCCGCTGATCCCACCCGGATCGGACACACGCACGACGGTGTGTCACCAACGGTGGGGCGACGTCGGAACCGGCCCGACCGAAGGGTGGACACCCGGTCAGCTGGTGATGTCCTTGGTGGCGAAACGACGAGCCGCGAGCAGGCCGAACACCGTCGCGTACAGGACCGCCGACAGCACACCACTGGCCATGTCCGACCAATCCACGTCGGTGGCGATGAGGTCCATCCACGCGAAGGAGAAGTGCGTCGGCAGGAAATCACGCAGCTCCCCGAGTGCGGTGATCTGGTCGAGCATCTGCGACAGGATCGACACCAGGACCGTCCCACCCACCGCCCCGAGTGGGGTGTCGGTGGACACGCTCAGCAGCAGACCCAACGCGGCCACCCACGACAGCTGGATGATGATGTAGCCGGTCCCCAGGGCGAGCGCTATGAGGCTTCGCCCGAACGACACCGAGTCACCGGTCGGACTGATCGCCTCGCCCGCGCCGTACCACACGACCCCGATACCCAGTGCGACCAGCGGCAACAGCACCAGAGTCAACCCGGACAACAGCGCGGACGTGAGAGCTTTCTGCCGCAGCAGCCGATGTCGCGGCACGGGGATGGCGAGCAGGTATTTCAGACTCGACCACGACGCCTCGCTGGCGACGGTGTCGCCGAAGTACAAGGCGACGATCATCGGCAGCAGGAACGAACCCGAGATGAACATCGCGACCACGACGAAGTTGGGAGCGCTCGCCGTGGCCAGGTCGATGAAAGCACCGGAGCGGCGATTCGGGTTCGCATCACCGATCTCGAACGCGGCCACCAGGATGAACGGCAGCGACACCACCAGGGCGAGGACCAGTTGGGTCCGCCGCCTCCGGAGCTGTCTGCGTAACTCCACACCCAGTCGTAGCGTCCGGCTCGCCCGATAGCCCGCCACCGCGCCGTCGGGACCCACCTCGTCGACGGTGCTTCCCGCGGCGGTGAGGTCGTCGAGCGCGGCGGGGTCGGTGTGCACGCCCTTGTCGGCACGGGCTCCGGACTCGTCGATGTCACTCAACGCTTGGGTTCTCCTTCTCCCACCAGTTGGAGGAACGCGTCTTCCAACCGGCGCCGTGGGCCTGCCTGTTCCACCGCCACACCGGCGCGCACGAGGGCCGCCACCGCCTCCGAACGCGGTGTTCCACCCAGATCCGCGTGGACGAGCCCGTCCTCGACGTCCGCTCGTGCCACACCGTCGAGCTCCCGCAGGACCTTGACGGCGCTGTCCGGGTCGTCCACGCGGAACGTGGCCTCCCCGCCGGCCGACACGATCTCGCCGACCTCCCCGGCCGCCACCAGCGAGCCCCGTTGCATGACGACGACGTGGGTGCACGTCTGTTCCACTTCGGAGAGAAGGTGACTCGACACGAGCACCGTGCGCCCCGTGTCGGCGTAACGGCGCAGCACCTCACGCATCTGATGGATCTGAGGCGGGTCCAGCCCGTTGGTCGGCTCGTCGAGGACGAGCAGATCCGGCAGGCCGAGCATCGCCTGAGCGATGGCGAGCCGTTGTCGCATGCCCTGGCTGTAGGTGCGCACCTTGCGGTGGATGGCATCGCCGAGTCCGGCGATCTCCAGGGCCTCCTCGACATGGGCCTGTTCAACGGGACGTCCGGTCGTCGCCCAGTACAGCCTCAGGTTGTCCGCCCCGGACAGGTGGGGCAGGAACCCCGAGCCCTCCACGAACGAACCGATGCGCGAGAGCACCGGGGCACCGGGCGTGATCCGGTGGCCGAACACCATGATCTCGCCTCCGGTGGGGCGGATGAGGCCCATCAGCATGCGCAGCGTCGTGGTCTTACCCGCACCGTTCGGGCCCAGCAGGCCGAGCACCTGGCCACGTTCCACTCGGAACGACAGGTCCTTCACCGCGGTCAGGCCGCCGGGATAGGACTTGGTGAGGTTGCGGATCACCAGCGGTGTGTCGACCAGTTCGGGATCCACCTCGTGCGAGTTTCTGCGCCGAAGCGCCGCGAACACGACCACGAGCGCGGCGGCCGCGAGCACACCGGCGATACCCAACAACTGGGCCGTGGGCCATCCCGACGTCACCGTGGTCCCGGGGACCACCGGAACCGACAACGCCGAGTCGCCCGCCAGGGAGATGCGGTAGGCGGCGGGTTCGGTCGGGGTGGCGTACGCCTGGTCGGTGGTGGCCACGGCCAACTGGAGACTGTGCCCCGCCTCCACGGGACGCACGATGCCCGGAAGGGTGACCGTCACCTGGACCGGTGTGCCGTCGGCGGGCAGTGACGGGATACGGACGGGGGCGACCGCGTTCCCGGGAAGGGTGCGTGTGCCGTTGGGGCTGACGTCGTACAGCTTGACGAACAACACCGCATCGCGACCCCGGGTCGCGTCGTTGGCCGCCGCGACGTTCAGCGTCACCGTCGGTGCCCCGGTGATCAGTAGCTGCGAATCCATCGGTGCGGAGGCGAACGTCGCCGATTGTCCCGGCGGATCCATGGTGAACAGACCCGAGAACCGGGACGAGTTCGCGAACACGCGATTGAGCCCGGGGATCCCGCTCACCGCGGCGGGGGTGGCTCCCGGCGGTCGTTGCGCCACCTGTTCGGGACCGTGGAGCGTGACGTGTTCTCTTGGGGTGGGATCGGCTCCCAGCCCCGGATAGGTCCCCGCCTCCAGGGTGCGTACGGACGGTGTTCCGTTGGTGCGCAGCGCGCCTTGCACGTCGTAGGCGAAACCCGTGCCGGGATCCTCACCCTCACCGGTGAGGTGGTATTCGAGGAAGTCGCCGATGGTGGAACGCAATTGCGGGCCCGGTACGCCACCGTCGTGTCCGCCGGTGTACCAGATGACCGACACCTCGCCACCCGCTTCGGCGATCTGGCGGGCGTTCGCATCGGCCTGCGCGAGCCCGAACAGCGTGTCCGACACACCCTGTACCAGCATCGTCGGCACGGTGATGTGCTGGGTGACCGAAGCGGGGGAGACCCGGCGCAGCAGCTCCAGCGTCTCCTCGGAGGCGACACCGTCGGTGGCCACGTCGATGTAGGCGGCACACACCTGTTCGGCGAACCGACCGCACGCGTTGGCCGTGATCTTGGCGGGCGGGGAGGCAGAGGAACGCTGTCCCGGAACGGACATACCCGCGCCTGCGGTGCCGGTGCCGACGGTCGCGTCCTCGTTACCTCCGGGTTCGTCACCCGGCTCCGGTGCCTCCACCCCCGGTCCGCCGGGACGCGCGGGACCGAGCCCGGCGGAGAACAGCGAGCCCGCCCACGCCTGCTTGAACACCCCGGCTTCGGCGAACGAGCCGGGTGCGGGGGTGGCGTCGTCGATGGGGCCCCGGGTCCCGTCATTGGGGAGCAGCGCCTGGGCCAGGTCGTTGTAGGTCATGACGGGGGCGATGACGTCGACCCTGTCGTCGTGGCCCGCCAACAGGAGAGCGAGGGCGCCGCCGTAGGACGCGCCCGTGACGCCCACCCGGGGGTCACCGTCCTCGTCGAGCAGTACTTCAGGCTGGTCGGCCAGATAGTCGATGAGCTGGGAAGCGTCGGCGACCTCGTAGTCGGGGTCGTTCAGCGCGATGGTGCCCGTGCTGCGACCGAATCCGCGCGCCGTGTACGTCATCACGACGAAACCGCGGTCGGCGAGCTCGCGCGCCTCGCGAGAGACGCTGTTCTTGTCGCCACCGAACCCGTGCGGTAGCAAGACGGCCGGTGCGGGGGTCTCGTTCGGGACGTACACCGTGGCGTCGAGTTGTACGCGTTCCTCGGAACCCGGCGAGGCGACCACGTCGATGATGGCCTCATGGGTGGTGTAGTTGGGCTGTGTGTCACCGTCGTCCGACCACACCAGGGCACCCGCGGCCAGGACAGCGGCCACGAGCAGCAGGGCCAGCAGGCGCGCGCGCTTGCCGCGAGCAGACAAGGTTCGGGGCACGGTGATCCACACTATTGGGCGTTTCCTGAGAGTTTGTTCGGGGTTTCCGGAATGACACCGGACGGTTGCTTTGTGTGAGGGATCTTACGTCTCGCGGACCGGTGACCCTCATGACGGCTACTGGTCATTCATCGTCATAGCCGTCAAGATGGGAACGTTCGTGGAGGGGAGTATTCCTTCGCGGCGGCGTCGTCAGCACGGCTGTCGAGCTTTGACACCCGGCGCCGTCGGCCGGCGAATGCCGGTGGGAGAGACCTCCGGTATTGGCAATACACGCTGGCCGGAGGTTGGCATAAAGTGAGCGTGCCCGTGTGGGTGTGGATCGCCACGGTCGGGGGTTTGCTCCTCCTCATTCTGGCGGATTTGGTGATCGTCGACCGGAAGCCCCACCAGGTGACCGCCGGAGAGGCGGCCAGGTGGGTGATCTTCTACGTTTCCTGCGCCGTATTGTTCGGTGTCGGCGTCTGGATACTGGGAGGACACGACCCCGGAGTCGAGTTCTTCACCGGCTACATCACCGAGTACTCGCTGTCCATCGACAACCTGTTCATCTTCATGGTGATCATGGCCTCGTTCCGGGTGCCGGCGATCCACCAACATCGCGTGCTGTTGATCGGCATTCTGCTGGCCCTGGTGATGCGCGCGGCGTTCATCGCCGTCGGGGCCGTGCTGATCGCCAAATTCGTGTGGATCTTCTTCCTGTTCGGGGCCTTCCTCGTGTGGACCGCCGTGAACATGGTCCGCAGCAAGGACGAGGACGAGGAGTACCAGGAGAACGCCGTGACCCGGTGGGTGCGGCGGTTCTTCCCCGTCACGCAGGACTACGTCGGCCACAAGATGATCGTCAAGCAGGACGGCAAGCGCCACCTGACCCCGATGTTCGTGGTGATCGTGGCGATCGGCAGCGCCGACCTGCTGTTCGCCGTGGACTCGATTCCGGCCATCTTCGGCATCACCCAGGACGCGTACCTCGTGTTCACCGCGAACGCGTTCGCGCTCATGGGGCTGCGGCAGCTGTACTTCCTGCTCGGTGGCTTGGTGGCGAAACTGGTCTACCTGTCGTACGGCTTGGCGGTCATCCTCGGCTTCATCGGTGCCAAGTTGGTGCTGCACGCGTTGCACGAGTACGAGGTCACGCCGTCGTGGCTGGTGATCAACAACTGGACTTCGTTGGGCGTGATCGCCGCGGTACTGACCATCACCACCGTCGCGAGCCTCATCAAGTCGAAGCGGGACCCCAACGCCGTGAGTACGTTGAATCTCCAGGCTCCCGCGAAAAGCGAGCGGGAGCCCTCGCACGGCGGGTAGGTCCGGGTAGGGCCCGGACAGGACGCGAACAGGACGTTACCTTTGCTAATTAGTTAGGCTAAAGTTTGTCGCCATGCGTCCCACAGATCTTCACCGTGTGACCGTTCCCGGGCGGCCATCGCTTCGAGGTGAACTGCTGCTGACGGCGGTGTCTCGTCCCGACCCGGAGACGAACAGCTACCGAAGCTCTCTCCTCCGGATCGACCCGGGGAGAACCAGTGCCTGGACCCATGGTGAACGGGATACCGCGCCCGCGATCTCGCCCGACGGTCGCTGGGTTGCGTTCCTCCGCGCGACCGGCACGCACGCACCGCAACTACACGTCATGCCGACCTCGGGCGGCGAGGCCCTACGCCTCACCGACCTGCCCTTGGGGGCCGGCGCGCCGGTATGGGCACCGGACTCGGCCCGGATCGCCTTCACCGCGCGGGTCCCCGAGCCCGGCCGATACGGCACCGCGACGGGACCGGACGGTGAGAAACTGGGAGCCGACAGCGAACCTCCCCGGCGCATCACCCGGCGCGATTACCGACTCGACGACGAAGGCTTCGTGCGGGATCGTCCTCGCCGTCTGTTCGTCATCGACGTCAAGCCGGTCCTCGAGGACGACGAATCCACCCGGCCCGTGAAGCCGACGCCGCTGACGGACGCCACGGCGTCCGTCGCGGACCCCGTGTGGACGCCCGACGGCACCGGCGTGATCGTGGTCGCACCCCGTGACTGGGACAGGCACGAAAGCCTGCACAAGGACCTCTACCTGGTCCCGGTCGGCGGAGGGGAGCCTCGGCTGCTCGTACGGTGTCCCGGTGCCGCGGCGCACCCGGCGGTCTCCGATGACGGCACCGTGTTCTTCTACAGCGCCGCTTTCGAGGGATGGGCCCCCGTCGCGCGGAACACGGGGCTGTGGGCGGCCACGCTGGACGACGGCAAGGACGGTGCCGCCACGCCGCGCAGGTTGACCGACGCCGAGTCGGTCGACTGCGCCGGTGCGGCCGGTCCTCCCGTACCGCGGGGTGACGATGTGCTCGTCGCGGTCCGTAACCGCGGCGCGGTGGAGCTGCGCAGCGTGCCTCGTGACAGCGCCGAGGCGCCCCTGTCCTCGTTGCCGCTGGTGACGGGAGAGCGGGCGGTGGTGCTGTCGTTCACCACCGACGGGGACCGGATCGCCGTGGTGCAGGCGGGGCCGACGGACACCGGGGAGGTCCTCCTCATCGACGGTGCCGGTTCCCCGCGCACGCTCACCGATTTCTCGACATCCCTGCGCGAGACCGGTATCAGGCCGGTGGAGGAGGTCACGGCAACAGCGCCGGACGGCTACCCCGTGCACGGCTGGGTGGTGCTGCCCGAAGGGGCCGGTCCCCACCCGGTGCTGCTTCTGGTGCACGGCGGTCCTTTCGCGCAGTACGAGTGGAGCCTGTTCGACGAGGCGCAGATCTACGCGTCGGCCGGGTATCTCGTGGTGTTGGCCAACCCCCGCGGCTCGGCGGGCTACGGGGAGTCACACGGGCAGGCGATCGTCGGCAAGCTCGGCACAGTGGACGCCGACGATCTGTTGGCGATGCTCGACGCCGTGTTGGAACGCCCGGACGCCGACGCCGAACGCGTCGGTGTGATGGGCGGCTCCTACGGCGGTTTCATGACCGGTTGGCTTGCGGCTCACCACGGGCACCGGTTCCGCGCCGCCTGGAGCGAACGCGCCGTCAACGCGTGGGACTCGTTCACCGGAAGTTCGGACATCGGCTGGTGGTTCGCGGGCGCCTACGTGGGAGACGACCCGGACGAGCAACGTCGACGGAGTCCCTTGACCTACGCCGACCGGATCACGATCCCGTTCGCCATCGCCCATTCCGAACAGGACTGGCGGTGTCCACTGGAGCAGGCGCAGCGCATGTTCGTCGCGTTGAAGGCCGCCGGTACCGACACCGAGATGCTCCTCTTCCCCGGTGAGGGACACGAGCTGACGCGTTCCGGTCAGCCCCGTCACCGGGTCCAACGGTTCGAGGCCGTGTTGGAGTGGTGGCAGCGGCACCTACCGGTCAATTGATCATCAGGTAGTTCAGTTCTTCGCACACCCGTGACAGCGGGACGTCGAGGCCGGGGTGGTCGAGGGGCAGCAGGACATCGGGTTTCTCGGGGAGCGCGCCCCCTGCGGGCGGGTCCCACAGACAGACCGCCGGCTCGCCCCCGTCCATCGAGGAGCGGTACCAGACGCCGTCGAGATCCTGGTATGCGGCGCGGATGGCTCGGGCCCACGCCTGTGTGATCTTCTTCGGTCCACTGGAGATCTCCTGGGACGCGCCCACCCTCGTCGGCCACAGACCACACAGGTCCAGCAGCCGCAGGGTGCGTGCCGGGCGCACGACCACAAGGTGCGGCCCTTTGGTCTTGCGGTCGACCGTCGACGTCGTCTGGTACACCTCGGCGATACTCGTTCGCACGGACAGTCCGAAGTAGAGGACGCCGTTCTGCGGATCGGTGACCATCTCGCCGTGCCGGGGCTGTTGCGGGTCGAAGCGCCCGTGCGGCAGCGGGCCCGTGTAGCGGAAGGTGTTCCAGCTCTGCGGGTGTCTGCCGTGGGCGGTGTACACCCGGACGAGTCGGGTCGCCGGATGGAGCGCGACGATGTCCTCGGTCGGACGTAGTGCGTTCACCAGTACGGCCCGAGACGGTGGCCGAGGCAGTCTTGCCATAAATCGTGACTAACCGATCCGATGTGTGGGCTCAGATGGGCGTGCCGAGCATGGCTGCCAACTGGGCCACGGGCTCGGGATCGCCACCGGCGAGCAGCCACTGTCTGGGCGTGGCGGGCTTGCCGCTGATCACCAGGTCGGGCTGAGGGGTGGTCATGAAGGAGGCGACCACGAGCGCGGGTTGATCCTTCGGCACGGCACGGAGGACGACATCGAGTCCGGGCAGCACACCACTGGGGGTGAACTGCCAGTTCGGTAGCCGCCATCCGCCCTGGGCCTTCCAACCCGTGAGTCGCCGTTCCTTCAGGCGGTGCCGGATCCGGCTGTCGTCGACGCCGAGCAACGCCGCCGCCTCCCCCACGGTGAGAGCGGATTCCGCGAGCACCGTGTGGGCGGCGACCGTGCGAGCACGGTAGTCCCGCTCGTCCTCGCTCTGCGGGGACAGGTCGAGCCCCACGTCCTCCAGCGCGGCCCGCTGTTCGGGGGAGAGGTAGTGTGCCGGCTCCGGGTTCGGCGGCTTCAACCGCCGGGCGGCATCCTCGACCAGCGCCAAGAACTCGGAGGGCTTCACATTGAGCCCCGCCTTGGTCAAAACGTTCTCGAGCGCGATGGTCGTCATAGACACAGGTTAACCCGGATGTGCGGATTCGTGCGCTTTTCGCCCCCGGATTGCCGGGAATTCACCGGAATCGACACATAACGCACAAGAATCAACACAGTATGTAGTGGCCCGATCAGTGTGCCCGTACGGCGCTACTCTGTCCAGGTCTTTTTCACCTGTTTCATCACCCGGCCGGCTGCCGACTAGCGTCGATGACGTGAGTAGTGTGATCGACAGTCTCTCGTGGGTCCTCGTTCGAGACCGCAGGCTGCTGACCGTGCGGACGCGAGGAAAGGAGAAGTTCTACCTTCCGGGTGGTAAACGAGAGGCCGGGGAAAGTGACGTCGAATGTCTGTGCCGGGAGATCCGTGAGGAACTCGGCGTGGAACTCGATCCCCGCAGTTTCCGCCTTTTCGCGGTTCTCGACGAGCTCGCCGACGGCTACACCGACGGGCGTCGGGTGCACATGACGGCGTACACGGCACATCACCGCGGTGAGCTGACCGCAGGGCGGGAGATCGCCGAAATCGCGTGGCTCACCTCCGCCGAAGCGGACCGCTGTCCGCCCGCAGGTCGCCGGGTGCTCGGCATGCTCGCCCAGCAAGGTCGGATCGACTGAGAACGGACGACGAAGACCACCGACGCCGTCGGGGTGGGACGGCGTCGCGTCGTGCGCTCCGACCGCGTTCTCCTCGCGGTCCGTCTGTTCGCGGTTCATCGTCGTCCCACAGCCGTGAGTTGCCGGATCACAGCGTCCCCCGCGGCTTTTGAGGCTGTCTGGAGGAACGGTGAACCGCTGAAGCGGGAACGTGCACCGGCTACCGGTCCACCTCGGTGACGCCACGGACGTCACCGGGCTTGGCAGCGAGGTGGGCAGCGAGGTGGGCAGCGTCGCGGCATTGGAGCGGGACCGAAGGGTCCCGCTGCCGGCTCACCAGCCGCGCTGCCGCCACTCGCCCAGCTTCGGCCGTTCCGTCCCGAGCGTGGAATCGTCACCGTGTCCCGGATAGAACCAGGTGTCGTCGGGCAGTTGCCCGAAAACACGCTCCTCGACGTCGTTGATCAACGAGGTGAAGTCCTCCGGGGAATTCGTCTTCCCGACGCCGCCCGGGAACAGCGAGTCACCGGTGAACAGGTGGGGATGGCCGTGCGGATCCCGGTACAGCAGTGCGATCGACCCGGGGGTGTGTCCACGGAGGTGGATGACTTCCAGGGTGATCTCACCGAAGGTGACGGTGTCACCGTGCTCGACCAGGATGTCCGGGGGAACCGGCAACGGATCGGCGTCGGCCGGGTGCGCCACCGTGTCGGCACCGTAGGCCCCCGCGATGGCGCCGAGCGCCTGCCAATGGTCGCGATGCTGATGCGTCGTGACGATCGTGCGCAGCGACGGACGATCGGGGCCGTGTCCGACGAGATCGGACAACCGATCGGGATCGTTGGCGGCGTCGATCAGCAGCGCCTCGTTGGTGGCCCGGCACACCAAGAGATAGGCGTTGTTGTCCATCGGGCCGACTGAGATCTTCGTGATGGTCAACGCGTCGAGCGTGCGCCGTGCGGCGGCGCCACCTGGCTCGACGTGTCCGGTGTAGTCCTCGGTGACGTTCACGGCTCTACGGTAATGGGAACGACAGCGACCGGATTCACACCGCCCCGATCGCGGATATTCCGCCACCCAGGGTTAGCCTCGATTGGCCTGCCGTCGCCCTGGGGGAAATCACGTGACCGTCGCCGCTCGAACCAGTCCGACAGCACCGCGCTCGTCGCGGCGCTTGAGCTGGGACGTCATCCGAGTGGTGGCCATCGTCTTCGTCGTTTTGGGCCATACCACCGGTCTCGCGTCGCGGCTGCCCGGCATCGAGCCCTACCCGGTGCAGGTGGCCATCCCGTTCGGGACGGCGACCCTGCTCGTGTTGTCGGGCTACTTCATCGGTCCCACCATCCGGCGGGGGAGTGCGGGTGCGTGGTTCCGTGCGCGATTGGCGCGTCTTCTCCCGGCGTATCTGGTGGCCGTGCTGCTGGTCTACAGCGTGTCGCGCTTCGCCGTCGTCCGGTTCAACGGCGCCACCCACCAGGACGGCGTGTTCGGGTTGTTGTTCGCCGCGCCGATCGTGCCCGCGGATCGGGGACCGGATGCGCTGCCCCTTTGGCACGTACCCGATCTCAACGATCTGCTTTTGCACGTGTTCCTGTTGCACGAGTGGAATCCGGACGCCTGGCACCGCATCGACGGCTCGTACTGGACCTTGCCGGTGCAGGTGGCGGCGTTCGCGGCAGCTGCGTTGTTGTGGCGCAGCAAGCTCCACCGGAGGGTGCGTGCCACCGTGGTGCTGTGGGCGGCGATGGCGGTGTCGGCGGTCTCCCCGTTGATCCGTGAGTTCGCCGGCACCCTGCCTGATGCGACCGGCATGAACCGCGCCTATCTGTTCGCCGCCGGGGTGGCGATCTGGTTGTGGCAGGGACGTCGTCTGCCGACGAACCAGCTCGTCCCGCTGCTCTGCGTGACACTACTGCTGCAGTACCTCCGCACCCTGCCCCCTGTGGGGCCGGTCGTGCTCGGCTTCGCGATCATGCTCGGCGCGATGTGCGCGGCGGCGCGTGGGCCGGATTGGGACGTGCCCGTGCTGCGGGTGTTCCGGCGTCCGATCTCGTGGCTGGCGGGTATCAGCTACTGCCTGTACCTGGTGCACCAACAGCTCGGCTACATCCTGGCGCGGGCGCTGAGCGAGGCGGGGGTCTCACCGTGGTGGTTGCGCTTGTCGATCGTGTTGGGCGCGGCGATCGTGCTCGCGTGGTTGTTGACCGTTCTCGTGGAGCGTCCGGCACACCGCGCATTGAGCGGGCGCCGGCCACCCGCCCGAAGCGAGTCCCGGCCGAAACCCCAACCCGAGTCTCCCGTCGAAGCCGCCGTACCCGTCAAGGAGACGTCCTGAGCTCGACGTTCGACGAAGCGGTCGGGCAACCGGCCCCGTCTTGTGCTCCCCGGTCCACACGGCCCGACGAGGTCGCCGTCGACCCACCGATCACAGCCGGTCTTCCCGACGCAGTTGATCATCCTGGCCCCCGGAACGATCGTGCCGATACCCACGGTTAGTGTGCGGTGACTACATCTAGATCTGGGGGAAATCCGTGACTACCGACACCGCCATCGGAGAGGTGTCCGCGAGGACACAGCGCTTTTCGCGGCGTTCTTCGCGACGCTTCAGCTGGGATGTGCTTCGAGTCGTGGCCATCAGCTTCGTCGTGATCGGCCACGTGACCCATCTCGCCTCTCACCGGCCCGGGATCGAACCCTATCCGGTGATGATCGCCATCCCCTTCGGAACGGCGACGTTGCTGGTGCTGTCCGGCTATTTCATCGGGCCGACGATCCGCAAGAGCAGCAGCGCGGG
>SMEK01000160.1_pt1 | contig 27773 bp, 36 predicted proteins | sample 2456371 | NCBI WGS metagenome assembly SMEK01 (sample SAMN10132590, study PRJNA489261) | soil metagenome | isolation source: day1 antibiotic-loamy sand soil ammended with composted manure from dairy... | place: USA | collected 2015-04-01
ATCCTAAATTTCCCCCGTTAACCAAGAATTCTATCCCTATTATACAAAAAAAGCCTGTAGATTTGGCCACTAGTTAGGGACTTTGTCTACAAGCTGAAATGTTACGAATGCAAATTCGTAACATTTTTTTTATTTTAGACTAATTTTATTCCATCAAATATATGGGACCAATGAATATCATTACCTTTCCATATTTCTTTATTAGGCAATTCGACAATCGTTACTTTTTCAAGTGGGGATTCTTTAACGATCATTGTATTAACATTTTTGTGATGTACCATTAATAGTTCAAAATCATTCACGACCATTTCAGAAAGAATGGATTCTAGTTCTTTTATTTCATCTAAAGAAGCTTCAGACTGCTCTGTACGAATAAATAAAATTCGTTTGCTCTTTTTTACTTTATCTAAGAAGCGTTTAATTCTACGATCATATTTTTCTCGAACTTCAGGGTAACCGCCTAAATGGGTTAGTGTATTATTATGTGCTTTAAAATCATGATTTATACCAATATCATATACAGGATTATATACATATAAATCATTTTCAGACAGATATTTAATTGGTTTCAGATTTTTAATATCCATAAATCCCGAAAATCTGTTTTTGAGTAGTAAATTAACTTTTGATAAAGTTGGGGATCCGACCCAATCTAGTACGCCTGAAAATGGTCGTAAATTATGTTCTCTTAATTTCATCGCCGCTAAACAGAGATGCCCTAGGCTAAAGGTAGCATCATATTCCCCTTTTATTTTATTCAAATTTGCCAAGTAACATATCCCTCCTTAATTAAAATTCTATTATTATTTAATATATGAAAATAATTTATTTGTGTATAAGCGAACATAAGTAAAATAAAAAAATAGATATTAATTCAATTTACTATTAAATGATCTTAACTAAATGATCTTAACTCTTGTTTCTTTTTTTTATTGCAGTTTGATAAACATTTAAAACCTTTTGTGTAGCTCTTTGGATTGACCAATGTTTTAAAGCCCATTTTTGAGCACGTTGACCGAGATTAAGTCGAACATTTTCATGGTTGAATAAATAATTTATATGGTTTACTAATGATGCCACATCACCTGGTGGAAATAGTAAGCCGGTTAAGCGATCCTGAATCATTTCAGGTATTCCCCCAACATTACTAGCAATAATCGCTTTTCCTGCAATTTGTGCTTCAATAATTGATAATGGTTGATTGTCCATAAGCGTTGGTAGGATAAATAAATCAGATATGGATAATAAATAAGGTATATCATCTCTTTTACCCAAAAATATCAAATGATTCTGTAAACCAAGCTTTTCGACTAGGTTTTGAAATTCATTGCGTTTTGGTCCATCTCCAACAATCCAACAAACCCAGTCCCTTCTTATTTTTTTTAATTGGTGCAAAGCATTGATCAGATGATGTACTCCTTTAGATTCAACCAATCTACCAGTATAAATGATAATTTTTTTATTGGCAGGAGGGATGATATTCGACTGGTCTAACATTTTTTGTAGGAAACTCTCAATGTCATAACCATAATGCAAAACTTGTAACTGATGAGGAGGAACATGATAAGCATTTATTAATAGATTTTTCAACCATTTGTTTGCTACAATTGTCAATTCTGGTGCAGTTGCTGCCGTAGTTTCCAATTGCTCAAAATAAGTTTTTCCATCCCATGAAACAAACTTATCTGGCTCTTTCACATTATAGTGCGCCTCTTTAATTTCCTCGGCAACACTCCCGTGAAGGGTTGCAACTAATGCTGTATCATTAGAACGAATTCGGTTAAAAGCAATAGTAGAAAAAACATCTTGTGTGTGAATTAAATCATAATCTTTGAAATCAATTAAAGATCTTGCTCCAAGTTCATAAAAAAATTGAAGTTTTTGGTAATAGTGGACAACCCAGTCAACAACAGTCGTTGGGAAATTTTGTTCTATGACATTAGAAAATTGTTTCTTATCTATTCTTTTATTCTTATTTATTAAGTGAACAAATTCATGATCTTTTCCGTATGCGAATAGATCTACATTATGTCCGAGTAATTCCAAGTTTTCTTTTAATTGTTTCATATAATTCCAAACACCACCAACATGTGGGGATACCCAAAATGTAGCGATTAAAATATTCATTATAAACGACTCCTTATAACTCATTAATTGTCTCTTTTATATTCATATTCAAATTAAAGCCAAGGTGATCTTATTTTTTAGAAATAACAAGGTTTGGCTCTCTATAATGAAATGACTCATTGTAACCTCTATTGTTAAACAAAGAACAGATTTATTGTGTCCTAATTTTAAATTTTCTAGCATAATAGCCCGCAATGAATATTGAATAAATGCATATTGTGTTAAGGAATATATAAAAGAGTTCACTCATAAGGAAGTGGATATGTAATGAGTAAATTACAAAGATTAGAAGAAGTCATTAGAATACGGTTGCCACATTACCATGAGGACTTTCCAATCATCCTGTTCTGGAGTCAAAAAAGTGGTTGTACATCGCTATTAAAATGGTTCTATGATCAGATTGGTATTTTAGAAGAAGTACTTCAATATAACCCTTGGGTTCATTATTATGATAGTCAAGTCTTTAAAAGAAGACCGGGGTATAAAGATGATATTATTAACAACATACTTTTAGCCAAAAAGGACATATATAAACTTGTCCGAGATCCGTATAGAAGAGCTGTTAGCCAATTTTTAATATTAGCTACTGCAAAAGGTTCCTCTCATTGGGAAAATGAGTGGAAGAAGGTTAGGAAATTTTTTTATAATAATTCGATGTCCGAGCGCGGAATCACTTTTAAACAGTTCTTACAATATATTAGGGATGCAAAAGACTATGATAATCATTTTGCACCCCAATATGTTCCAGGAGAAGAGGAATTTGTACGTAATTATATTTATTTAGAGAATTTCAATAAACAAATGAAAAAGATTGAAAAAAAGTATCATCTTAAAAAATCGAATCTATTAGAACTAACAACATCTTCCCATCATTTTTCTTCGAATATGGTACTGGAAGGGGATTTTGCGAATATAGAAATTTCCGAATATACATTTAGTAATGAACGTAAGTTTCCAAAATATACGAGTTTCTATGATGAAGAAGCAATTCAACTAGTGAATACTGTTTTTGCGAAAGATTTTGAAATCTATGGTTACCGAAAATTGAACAAACCTTTTATGTGAAATGGTTCCGCAACTTACTAATTTATGTTCGTTTAATTTAACACCTCAGCTTTTCTAAACTTTTATGCCTAATTGTAAAAGCATATTTTTAAAATTTTGACTATAAAGCTTTGGATTAAAATGCTTTTGAACATATAATTGTCCTTTACTTCGAATATGTTCTCGTAAGGTGTGATTTGTCAGTAATTCTAATGCTTGTTGAACGGCATGATTGATATTGCCTAATTGATAATATTTTCCAGTTTGATTGTGAATAATCGAGCTTCGAACACCATCAGAGTCTGTTGTCAATACGGGGCATTTGCAGCTTAATGCTTCAAGTAAAGAATAGGGAGAACCTTCAACCTTTGATGTTGAGCAAAGAAAGCCACCCGAATCACCTATTTTTGAGAAAAACTCAGCCATTTGTGAATTTGGAATATTTTCGTGTCGAGTTAAATTTTTACGAATATTTAGTTGATCGATTAATGATTCAAATCGTTTTCGATCATTTGGATCTCCTATCGTAGGGTCTTCAAATATATATAGTTCCAAATTTGGATTATATTCATGAATTAAACGAGCACCAATATGAAGAAATTCACTCCAGTTTTTATTCTCTTCAATTCTACCTATCCAAGCTATAATTGGATTTGGATGGATATTTGTTTGAATATAAGAAAATTTACTTGTGTCAAAGCAATTGTTAAAACGAAATTTTGGTATATCTGGATAAAATTCCTCTAGTAATTGATCGATGTGGGGTGTTTTCGGATTAAGAAACCCATTTGCGTATTGTTTGACAAGGGGACGGACATTTTTAAGTGTTCGACGTGCTACTTCCTTCGGTCCATATCCTTGGATTTCCATAATAATTTTTCCTTTATATCCAAGTTTTCTCAGCCTAGGAAGAGCTTGAAAATCTGATATAACAATAATTACCTCGTAATTACCTGCATCCAGTATTTTTTTAATCTCATCATCTTTATTCGTAATAAATATCGGCCCATCATGTTTATTGATCAGATCTCTTCTTTTTTCATAATAAAGGAAATGGGAATGAATGTTTATGGCTTTTAATGCGGTACTACGTTGACGATTTAAGGTTTCTACTCCTCCGCTAGGGATGTAATATACAAAAAGAATATTCATGATTGCCTCCTCAAGTTATAGTGGACATATAAGTAAAGCTGGAATCTATAAATACGATATGCGAATGGGCTGGAAATGTTTATTTTAATGAGTTAAAAATGTCTAAATCAAGAAGGCTGAGATTGTTTTGAAAGGAAGTGATGTTTTGCAGCAAGAAACTCCTCCGTTAGTTAGTATTTTGATTCCTTTTTATAATTGCGCTTATATTCAAAAGGCAATCGAAAGTGCATTAAGCCAAACATATTCCAACATTGAAGTCATTGTCATAAATGATGGTTCAACTAAATACCAAGAATTGATTACACCTTATTTGTCAAAAATTATATATTTAAAACAGGAAAATAAAGGTGTAGGTGCTGCAATAAATTTGGGAATTAAACATGCGAAAGGTGACTATTTAGTTTGGCTCAGTTCTGATGATTTCATTCATCAGGATAAAGTAAAAATTCAAGTTGAATTTATGCAGGAAAATAATGTCCTTTTTAGTTTCACAAATTTTAATACTGTTGATCATAATAATAAAGTAATTAAGTATAATGCAGGTATGCAATTTAAAAATGAACTAGAAATTTTAAAAATTCTTACTTACGGTAATCCAATCAATGGCTGTACCGTGATGATGTCGAAAAAACTAATTGATTCAGTGGGATATTTTAATGAAGAATTACGATATGTTCAAGATTATGAATATTGGCTTAGAGTAGCATTAAAAGAGCCAATAAAGTATTTACCAATGACTTTGACAAGTTATCGAATACACGAAAATATGGGAACACTAAAACATAAAGATATTGTTCAAGAAGAGTATCTTAATGTACAAAAAAAATATAAACCATTACTTTTAAAAGTAATTGAGCAAAGGAGAGGAACATGACTCTCCTTTTTTTATTCCAACCAAAATCCAATTAGTAAATAAGTAGCTTAAGAATAAAAATATTGATGTTTTTTTATGTTGGTAAACATTGGATAAGCGAACAAATATTACAAACATAAAAGCCATTCTATAGAAAAAACTAATATCAACAAATATTGTTAAATCTAAACGTAGAGAGGGAACAAAATGAAAAAGTATTGGATATACATAATAGGTGTTTGCTTTATCATTATTCAATTATCTGGATGTAGTACGGTAAATCGTAATGAAAATTCCTTGTTGTCACAGACAGACCCTGAGCCAATTGCGGTTAAGGATGAGGATATCGAGAAAGTAAAAAAAATAAAAGACACCGTTTTATCTTTTGATGAAATTTATGAAACAGCGGTTGTCCTAGGGAAAGAAGACTGCTTAGTTGCAATAAAAGTCCATCATCTTAAACGATTTCGCATGAAAGCGATAGAGAAAAAATTAAAGAAAAAATTAAAGGAGCAATTCCCGAAGGATAAATTTACTGTTTCTAGTGATTATAAGATATTTTTGGAATCTGTTCGCCTAAAAAATAGAGTAGAACAGGAAAATTGGTCTGAAGAGCAAAAAGAAAAAAGATTACAAGAAATCATAAAATTAAGTCAAGAACAGACATAAAAGGAGGGTAATAAATGGGCAAAGAACAAAAATCACCTGAACAAAAGGAATATGACCAATTACAAAAGAAGCATGAAAAGAAACGACCAATTTTACGCAATTGTATTGTTGCATTCTTTGTGGGTGGAACCATTTGTTTAATTGGACAGGCAATTTCCTTTTTTTACATCTATTTTTTTAATTTTACTGAACAAACGGCTGGTAACCCAACAGTTGCGACGATGATTTTTATTGCGATGTTATTAACCGGGTTTGGCGTGTACGACCGTATAGGTCAATTTGCGGGAGCGGGCAGTGCTGTACCAATTACAGGTTTTGGTAATGCTGTTATTTCATCAGCGATTGAACATCGGACAGAAGGATTTGTATTAGGTGTAGGGGGAAATATGTTTAAACTTGCCGGTTCTGTTATTTTGTTTGGAGTATTTTCAGCTTTTGTCGTTGCGATTATTAAAACCATCATTATTCAATGGTTTTTAGGAGGATTTTGACATGTTAAAAGGGGAACAAAGTTGGATATTTAATCGAAGACCTGTTATCTTGGCAACCGGTGTTACAGGGGGGCCGTTTGAAGGGAATGGTAAACTAGCCGAAGATTTTGATTTATTACATGAAGACTTATGGATGGGAGAAGAATCTTATGAAAAGGCCCACCGTTTACTTATTGATGAGGCCATTGAAATTGCATTAAATAAGTCACAGCTTACAAAGGAAAATATTGATTTCATCATTGCTGGGGATTTAATAAACCAAATTACACCAACGACATTTGCTGCACGGTCACTTAGTATACCGTATTTTGGTATAAGTGGTGCTTGTTCAACCTCAATGGAAGGGCTTGCGCTAGCTTCATTTATAATTAATCATCAAGGGGCAAAACATGTCCTGACCGGTTCAGCCAGTCATAATGCGGCGGCTGAAAGACAATTTCGTTATCCGACTGAATATGGAGGACAAAAACCACCAACTGCTCAATGGACGGCAACTGCCGCTGGTTACGCCATTGTTGCTGAACAAAATGAGCAAAACCAAAATGAGCCGAAAGTGACAATGGCTACGATTGGGAAAGTAGTGGATATGGGAATGACAGATCCGTTCAATATGGGAGGTGCTATGGCACCAGCTGCTGTTGATACGATTTTAGCGCATTTTAAAGATACGGGACGGACACATGAAGATTATGATTTGATTGTCACAGGTGATTTGGCAAAAGTTGGAAGAGCAACGGCTCTTGATTTGATTCATTCAAAAGGGATCGATTTACCGACGGAGAAATTTCAAGATTGCGGTTTGATGGTCTATAAAGAAGATCAACCTGTCTTAGCAGGAGGTAGTGGATCAGGTTTGTCTGCCGCTGTTTTATATGGGCACTTGCTGAAACAGATGAAATATGGAACTTATAAACGAATTTTGTGTGTGGCGACAGGATCATTACACTCCCCATTATCTATTCAACAAGGTGAAACGATTCCGTGTATTGCCCATGCAGTTGCGATTGAAATGGATTAACAAATCGTACATATTAAGGGAGGAATACAGATGTTAGCGATGTTTTTTTGGGCATTTGTCATAGGTGGACTTATCTGTGTGATCGGTCAGTTATTATTTGATGTGTTCAAAATGAACCCTGGGCAGGCATTAAGCATTTTGGTCGTATGTGGAGCAATATTAGATGGTATAGGATTGTATGAACCGTTATTAGATTTTGCAGGGGCAGGAGCATCGGTACCGATTACAAGTTTTGGTAATGCTCTCGTTCATGGCGCCATGCAAGAAGCTGAAAAGCATGGACTTATAGGCGTTATTACTGGGATGTTTGAAGTTACCAGTGCCGGTATTTCGGCCGCCATTATTTTTGCATTTATAGGCGCATTAATCTTTAAGGCAAAAGGATAAAAGGGAGCAATCGTTAGGAAAGAATAAATGAAAGGACTTGCGTTAAGCAAGTCCTTTTTAGTTAAAAAGATTAATTATTTTAAATGCGCCTATACATTTTATCGTCTATTTACATATTCTAGGATTGTAAGAACAATAAGTGAGGTGAAAAATATGGGCTGGGGCTTTGGAAGCTGCGGTTGTAGCTATGGTGGCTATAGTGGCTATGGTGGCTATGGCTACGGTGGCTATGGCTATGGCGGCGGTAGTACATTCGTGTTAATCGTCGTATTATTTATTCTGTTAATCATTGTCGGTGCAAGTTTCTATAATTAAAATCATGAGGAGGGCAGGTATAAACCTGTCCTTTTCCTTTATATACATATAAACTTATGAACCCTAAAGCAATTTCTGCATAGTATAAAGTAGTTTCAAAAAGGAGGCGTAATAGATCGAATGGATCCAAATTTCTTTAAAGGATTAGAAAAAAAAACGGGCGTTAACATGAATGACATTTTTCAGTTAGCCAATTCTTTACAGTATGCAAACTTACAGGATGAAAAAACAGTACGTGAGGTTGTCCAACAAGTGGCGCGTATTGCTGGAAGAAATGTGCCTAAAGAATTAGAAGACAAAATTGTAGATACCATTATTCATGATGGTAAAAAATTAGATTTTAATACAATTGCCAACATGATGAATAAGAAAAAATAACGAACGAACACATTAAACTGGAGGGTAAGAACAGGTTCTTCAGAAAATCTGATATTGTGGAACATGAAAGGGACGTTGGCGTACGTACATCCAGTGACAAAGCCGTAACCGTTTCGGGGTCTTCGACTTTGTGTGGATGGTGCTTACTACTTTTGGCACAAAAGCTTTTGCTGTTCCCATGCCACGCCAACTTCCCTCAAATGACTTATTGGCTTGCCCTTTTTGTAAAAACGTTTGTAACTATTCTGATTTTTTTGATAATATGAACAGGGAGGGGGATTAATGTTTTCAATTTTTCCTATTGATCATTCCGTATACCAAAAACAAATAGATAAAGTTATTCAAAATAAAAATAAAAGGGTTACGAAGATACATAAAATAATGAAACTAAACCATCTAGTTCAATATGAGCATTATCTAAAAAAGAGTCAATTAAAGGGGAGAAAAGTTGATATTAGAGTTTGAAGGTGTTGTTTGAAAAAGTAAAAGCAACCGGTTATTACCGATTGCGAGTTTAATACTTAAAGTTATTTTTCCCCGAGTAAGAATGTTTCGTAAACGTTCCAAACACCATTATCTAATTGATAAACCAGATGAAAACGATCAATTTCTTCTGTGAAATCTAATTTTAAAAGTCGAAGTTGACTATAGACATCGGTGTGTTCTCCATCTGAAAGCTCTTGTCCTAAAGTAATGTGGGGTACAAAAGCATATTCCGGTGGATTTCCGTAGGCAAGTGAATTAATATCGCCATATAATTTTTCTAGTTCTGAAGATGGTTCTATTTTTAAATATACAACATTATTTACAGGATGAAATGTACTGATCTTTTTCGTTGTAATTGAAAATGGTTGATGATTACGAGCAATTTCTTCTAAATGGTTCGAGATTTCGGCAATTTCGTTATCAGATGATTCAAATTTTGCTTTTAATGTGATATGTGGTGGGATTAAAGCATAATAAGGATCATATCTTTTTCGATAGGAATTAGCAAAGTCTTGTAATTTTTTTGATGGATAGATCACAACGCCAACTTTCATGAAAAAACCTCCTTTATGAATTTTGACTGAAAAACTGTGACTTATAGCGGGAACAACTTTTTGAAAGCCCTTTTTAGGTCTTTTTGCCAATACTTCCATGTATGATTTCCTTCAATTTCATCATAAAAATATGTGGCCATTGTTCCTTTTAATCGTTCATGTAATTTTCTATTCGAAGTTAAAAAATCAGCAATTTTTCCATCGGTCATTTTGACTTCTGTTTCTTGTTTCCCAATCACATGGTAAATATTGAGTAATTCCCATTCGGAAAATTGTTGAACGTTTTGCAAAACTATATCATCTACAAGTGGGGAATGCAAAATCGCTTTACCAAATATTTTTGGGCTATAAAGTGCACCCATTAATGAAGCAGTACCTGCAAGAGAATCTCCTGCTAGCGCTCGAGAAAATGCATTTTTTTGTACTGGAAAAGTTTTCTCGACAAATGGTAGAAATTCGTTTGTTAGAAATAGAAGATATTGCTTATGTTTAGATCCATCAGGATGATATTTCTTTCTTCTGTCTGTTACGGATTGATAAGGAATGCCGAAAAATAGGAATGGCTCAATTTCTAAGTTGTAATTCAATTCATCTAATGTTCTGGCAATTCTTCCTAATTGGAAATAATCTTTACCATCTTGTGCAATGCAGATTGGGTATTCATGAAATGGTGTATACTCGGGAGGAAAATAGACAAGTATATTTAGCTCTTCTTGAAGCTGTTGACTATATAACTTGAATTCATCAACTTTTCCTTTGTTCATTCGATGGCCCCCCGCATTTTGTAAACATATACAATATTTATCTTAACATATTGAATAAAAAAATAGGGAGCAGAAAGCTTGGTTTTGGAAAAAATTCGAAATATTTTCACATAACATATAATAAAAAGGATTTATTAAGCTGATGTCGTATAGATTTTCTTTATTGGTTGTGCAGCTAATATTTGTTCAATATTAAACGATCGATATTGTTTTTTTGTATGACAGTAGGCGAGTAACTTTTTCTGATTTAATTTTTTTATTGTAATACAACGTTGAGTGATCGTTCCTGTTTTTGATTCATAGATAATTTCAATCGGTTTTTGCTCGACGGCGCTCTTTACCAATAATGACCTCATAAAAAAACCTCCTAAAATCGAACGTATATTCCTATTTACATTATACACGAACATATATTCTATAATCAATCGTATGGAATACGATTTAAATAATAAATATATTAGTCATTCAAATGAATATTACTGTTATTTTTTACCAAACATTGTTAAAATCGAATAATCTAGTGAAATAAAACACAATATGTAATTGAAATGGAAGAGGAAAGAGGGAACTTAAATGAGTCAGTTAAAACCGGGTACAGTTGCTAACCTTAAGGTAGCACGGGAAGTCGATTTTGGATATTTTTTAACGAATGGAACAGAGGAAGTTTTATTACATAAAAGTGAACAAAAGGGTAAATTGCAACTAGAAGAAGATGTACGTGTGTTCTTGTATCTGGAAAAGTTAGGGCGGTTAGCTGCAACAATGGCAATACCTGTTGTGCAAATAGGGACATATGGTTGGTGTAAAGTAGTAGAAGTTAAGGAAAGTTTAGGTGTTTTTGTAAACATTGGCATTAGTAAAGATATTTTAATCTATAAAGATGACTTACCAAAATTAAGGGAAGTTTGGCCAGTTGTTGGTGGTCGTCTTTATATTACATTAAAAACAGATAAAAATGGCCGTCTCCTCGGTAAATTAGCAACAGAAACGGTTATGGAAAAACAATTTAAAAAAGCAGACCGAAGTGTTTTTAATCAAAATGTGCGAGGGTATGTGTATCGGACGTTGTACTCAGGATCATTTATTATAACAGAAGAAGGTTATCGAGGGTTTATACATCATAGTCAACGGAAAACAGAACCACATTTAGGTGATGAAGTTTCAGGAAGAGTAATTGATGTTAAAGAGGATGGTACAATTAACGTCTCTTTATTAAAGAGAGGGTATGAATCGATCGCTGAAGATGCAGAAAAGATCTTTATGTATTTACAAGAACGGGGTGGCCGCATGCCATATACAGATAAAAGTCAACCAGAAGATATTGAAAAAAGATTTGCAATGAGTAAGGGGGCGTTTAAAAGAGCATTAGGTAGACTTATGAAAGAAGGGAAAATTGATCAAGAAGACGGTTGGACGCATATTAAAAAACAATCGTGAAAAAGATTTGAAATATCAAATGCGTGCACAAGTGTTTAAACCAAATTCAGAACTATGCTTTTAACTGGCTAAACGTCTTATTTGCTCTTTACATATTTTATGGGCTGCTTTGAAAGGCAGCCCATTTATTATTGCCATTTTATTTTTCAAATGCTTCTGTTAAAATTGGTACGACTTGTTTTTTACGAGAAACAACACCTTCAAGTAGTGCAGTATTGTTCTCTAATTTTACATCATAAGCTTTCTCAACAATTGCAGCTTGACTTCCTAGAGCAAGTCCAACTGAATGACTATTTAATATATCTGTAATAACAAACAAGAATAAGTCTAAGCCTTTTTCATCAATGGAACTCTGAATTGCCGCTTCAATTTCCGGTTGTCGAGCCAGCACATCTTGCGGATCTACTGTATTCACTTGGGCAATCATGACTTTATGTCCAGCAATATCATACGGCTTTGCATCCATTGTAATTAATTCTTCTGCTGTTTTAGAGGAAATGTCAGCACCGGCTTTTAACATGGCCATACCATATGTTTCAATATCAACATTTGCAATTTCTGCCAATTCTTTTGCAGCTTGTACATCTTCTTCCGTACAAGTAGGCGATTTGAATAATAGAGAATCTGATATGATTGCTGACAACATTAGACCAGCTATTTCTTTTTTTATTTCAACATTGTTTTCTTTGTACAATTTGTTTAAAATGGTTGCGGTACACCCAACTGGTTCTGCACGGTAATATAGAGGATCTGCTGTTTCGAAATTGGCAATACGGTGATGATCGATCACTTCAATTACTTTTGCTTTTTCGATATCATCGGCACTTTGTCCGCGTTCGTTATGATCTACAAGGATGACGGTGTTCGTTTCTTCGGTTACTTTTTGTACGAGACGTGGTGCATCAACGTTAAAATAATCTAATGCATATTGGGTTTCGCTGTTTACTTCGCCAAGTCTGACAGCTTCGGCGTCCATGCCTAATTCTCTTTTTAATTCAGCATAAGCAATTGCCGAACAAATTGTATCGGTATCTGGATTTTTATGCCCAAAGACAAGTACTTTATCCATTATGACTTCAACTCCACTTCGAATATTTTCTAAAATAGTACCTATATTATGGTACTCTAAACAACCGATTTTAACAATATTTTACAAAAAAATGCAAAAAAGTAAAAGAAGTGAGAAAAAATAGTTGATTTTTTTTACTTATTATATATAATGTGTTTTGTAAATATAATTAATTTTCAATAAATTAAATTCATTCCAATAAAATAAAAACAAATCTAAATCGACAAAAAATTACAATTTCCTTCAAAAAGCGGTAGACTTTTTTGCTTTACTGTGATATAAATAATTTAATAATTTTTCTATAATAATTTTTTGGAACATTTAAACAATTCCAGGAGGTATTCTTTATGGCAAACCAAAAAGCTTCAGTTTCACAGTATATTGCCATTGGGTTTATGTTGTTTGCTCTATTTTTTGGGGCTGGAAACTTAATCTTCCCGGCTCAATTAGGTCAACAAGCAGGGGCTGAATTTTGGCCAGCAATAATCGGATTTTTAGTAACAGGCGTTGGACTACCTTTACTTGGGGTAATTGCCATCGGTTATTCCGGTTCTAATAATTTACAGGAATTGTCAAGCCGCGTGCATCCAGTCTATGGTATATTTTTTACTAGTTTACTATATTTAACGATTGGACCATTTTTTGCGATTCCAAGGACGGCTACTGTACCATATGAAACAAGTATCGCACTACTATTAGGTGGAATGAATCCACAATTTGGCTTATTTTTATTTTCACTTGTATTCTTTGTTTTAACTTTATGGTTAGCATTGAATCCAAATAAGATTGTTGATCGGATTGGAAAAGTTTTATCACCAGCACTTGTTTTTTTATTACTTGTTCTTATCGTGTTAGCATTAATTAATCCGATTAGTTCATTTAGTGCACCTCAAGGCAGTTATGCAACAGGAGCATTTACAACTGGTTTTCTAGAAGGTTACAATACAATGGATGCTTTAGCATCATTAGTGTTTGCGATTATCGTGATTCAAGCGGTTAAGTCATTAGGAATAAAAAGTGAAAAGGGGATTCTTGTTGCCACATCAAAATCAGGAATAGTTGCTGCCATTCTTTTAGGGGTTGTATATGTTGGAATTGCCTTTATGGGGGGAATCAGTGTAAACGAATTTGGTTATTTTGAAAATGGTGGGCCCGTCTTAAGTAGTGTAACAGGCTATTATTTAGGAGCAATTGGAAATGCCTTTTTAGCAATCATTATGTTCTTAGCTTGTTTAACAACCAGTACTGGACTAATTGCTTCTTGTGCTGAGTATTTCAATAAATTATTACCTAAATTCAGCTATAAAACGTTAGTTGTATTTTTTACCTTAATTTCATTTATTATCGCGAACTTTGGTTTAACAAACATTATTACATTTTCTATACCAGTGCTCATGTTTTTATATCCATTAACTATTGTATTAATGTTACTAACGTTTATTTCTCCACTTTTTCAACATTCTAGAATTGTGTATGCAGGTACGATTGCTGTAACTTTCTTTTTCGCTATTATCGATGGATTAACGACACTATTTTCTTCCATCGGAGTGGATAACCCTGTATGGTTACAATCCACAATAAACTTTTTAACAGATGTTCTTCCACTGTATAGTGAAGGGTTAGGATGGTTCATACCTGCGTTAGTTGCGATTGCTATATTTTGGATTATTAGCAAAACGTTTGTTTCTGAAAAAAGTTCGATGACCAATGAAATCGTGAATAAATAATCATCGGTATCCTTTTTCCTCCATATGTTTGGAGGAATTTTTTTTTATCAAATTACGTTTAATGTCATCGTCTTACGGCAAAAATGAAGGAAAAATCAGCAAGTGATAGACAGGTGAAAAAAGATGATGCATTTTACGTTTGTTAAATTTATATTTGTTGGTGTTATAAATACATGTATTGGTCTTTCCATTATGTTTATTTGTTTTGATCTTTTTGCTTGGAACTATTGGATGTCTACCCTAAGCGGTAATGGTGTTGGAGCTGTAATAAGCTTTATCTTAAACAAAAATTTTACTTTTCAAAGTAATGTACCTGTCGTTCGCGGATTTCTGCGATTTGTTATTGTATTGTTCATTTGTTATGTCACTGCTTATAGAGTTGGCCTTGATTTAACAAATTATTGTTTGAATGATATGAACGTAGTTAAAGAATATAAAAGTGAAATTGCTATTATGGTTGGAAGTGTACTTTATTCGATATTAAATTATTTTTGTCAACGTTATATTGTATTTAAGAAAATAACAACGAAAGATATAGAAGGATAATGTTTTATTAAAGAAAACCCAATCATATTTTATCTAAAAATAATATTTAATGTAAAGAAATATGATTGCGTTTACAAGGTGTTTTTCCTGTAACATGAGTTGGTTTCATGAAATATAATGACTAATGTTAATTGATGTGTAGAATACGATTCTTTAAATGATCGAGTTCTTAAAACATAAACAATCAGTAAATTTTTCCATATATTATTAAAATGAAGAGGATGGCTATGAAAAGAATTTGTAACCATTTCATTGTTTTATTTGTATTTGTTTTTTTCATTTTCGTAGGTTTGCAAATGAAGGATTTTTTCAATCATGAGTATGTAAGGGCAAATCAAGTGGAAAAAAAGCGTCATCATTCTAATTATTATTTAGAGTATTTATTCGATTTATCGCAAAGGAAAGATAAAGTAGTGATTGCAGTTATCGGTAGTAGTGTTACAAAAGGAAGCGGTGCATCCATTCTTGAAAATAACTGGCCGACACAATTGTTATATGCCCTTCACAGAGAAGGAATTCGAAATATAAAATTAATTAATTTAGGTTTTTCCAGATTTAAAGCCCAAGACTTATTAGCTAAGGGAGTCATCACTGAACTATCTAAACAACAGCCTGATCTTATTATATTTGAAACATCTGTCATCAATAATTATCGGCAAGCCACTACAATGGAACATACGATTAAATATATTGACATTTTACTAAATAAAATTACAAAGGAACTACCGGATGCAAAATTGATCGTTATATCGCCAAATCCTATTTTATCGATGAAAAAAAATAAAATTGGGTTCTATTATCAAGATTATCTTGAACAAAGTGAAAAGTATGTTCGTGAAAAAGGATATGATTATTTAAATATTTACGAAGGGATGAACGAATATATCGATAATGAAAACGGAAGTCTTACAGAGTATTTGGCTGATGAAATTCATCCAAACGATCGCGGATATAAACTGTGGTCGGAGTTGTTAATGGACTATATGAAAAATGGAAAAATAAGTGAAAATATATGGTAAAGGTACTTGAAGAATTCTTTTTTGATTCACTATTCCTTCCAAAACATTTTTGTATTAAACTATGTTTATATTATTTGGGAGGAAAAGAAAATGGTTGTAATTCGAGATGCCGTTTTGGAGGATTTACCTAACATATTAAATATATATAATTATGCCATTGTTCATTTAACAGCAACCTTTGATACGGAAGAAGAAACATTGGAAGATAGACAAAATTGGTTTGATAATCATAATGAGAAGTATCCGGTCATTGTTGCCGAGATGGATGGGGAAGTGGTTGGTTTTAGTTGTTTAAGTCCTTTTAAAAGAAAAAAAGCCTATAGTCAGTCGGCCGAGATTTCTATCTATACTTCCCCTGAAAGCCAAGGAAAAGGCATCGGGAAAGCGTTAATGGAAGAAATCATAGAACGAGCGAAACAAAATGGGTTCCGGACAATCATTGCCGTGATTACGAGTGGCAACGAAGCAAGTGTGCGACTTCATAAAAAATTTGGCTTTAAATTTGCAGGTCGAATAAAAGAAGTAGGTTATAAATTTGATCAGTGGCTTGATGTTGAGTATTATCAGTTACTTTTAAAGTGATACAAAGAAATCTGCACGAAAGACCGTGCAGATTTCTTAATGAAATGTAGATAAGATTTCATCAATATCATTTAATAGTTGGTTTATTTCTTCCTTTGACAAAGGAACAAGTAATTGGTCATATAAAGAAATCACCTGGCCATCCTCATTTATTGAACGACTTAAATACGTATACAATTCTTGAAGTTGATTTTGTTTCATTAATGTTTCGGTATAAACATGTTTGACTTTTTGCAAAGTAAAAATTTTTGCTTCTTCATCAAAACTTCCTGAAAATATTTTGCCTTCAATTGTTGTCACTGGATATCTCTCCTATAATCCTATTCTTAATAGAAGTATATCCAATTCTCTTCTTTTCAATAATATAGAAATGTTAAGCACTAACATCTCTGTTATTGAATAGATAAAAGGATATTGCTAAAAATAGGATTAAATGAATAGCAAGTATAACAAGAGAAAATTCTAACGTCATTCCATCCATTAACACCGTACCCTCAAGATATTGCATTAAGTCAGTATTAGCAAATAACGTATATTTCGTCCATTCAAAGTGATTGGCAAGATTTGAAGTGACGATTGGTCCTACTAGTAATAAGAAAATGGAAATACCGACTGCTAGTCCGCTTGTTCGGAATACAGCAGAAATCATGAAGGCCATTGTTGCTAGTAGTAACGTACTTACAGAACTTAGTACATATAATTTAATTAAATAGAGTAATAAGCTTTGTTCGATTACTTGCCCATTTTCATAAGTTAAATAAACAGCACTCGTGTCACCAAGCCCAAAGAATAGTGCTCCTGTAATTGCTGCTGTAATAAATAATATCGCGAGCAAAAAAAGAAGACTAAGGATGACAGTTATATATTTTGATAATAAAATTTTCCAACGCTTATATGGCTTTACTAATAACATTTTAATCGTTCCCCTGGAATATTCATTAGCCACAATTCCAGATGCAATGATGATGACAAAAAGACCAACAAACGTAATCATTAAAGAAGATTCGTCAATAAAAGACCACATTGAATAATCAACATAGCTTGGTGGGATATCATTTTCAATTCGATATTGATTAATAGCGATTTGACTTTCCATCCAATTCTTATACCATTCTTCATTGGTATTTTCATATTCTTGTTCATAAAGTTCGATATCTTGTTGTAATCCTTGTTTCCAGTCGTTATTCGACTCATTCTTTGAATTTGAATGAAGCCATTGTGTTAGAAAACCAAACAAAATGGTCCCGACTACAATTAATGCGATCATAATATATGTGCTCGGCCTTTTTAATAGTTTAACCGATTCATTTTTTACTAAATTAAGCATGACTTGTCACCGCCTTATCGTTAGTGATTTCAAGAAATCGATCTTCTAATGATTTTGAAATAACTTTAACTTCATATATTAAAATATTTTGTTGTACAAACTGTTGAATGATTTCGGGAACTTGTTTTTTCTCTAAATAAACTTCAATACCATGTTCATGAGGATTAGCTTCATATCCGGCATCTTGTAATATATTTAAAGCAGAAGTGATTTTATCTACTTGAATAAAATACGGTCTCGTTTTCACTTCTTCTTCTTCTTCTTTTACCCTTTGTATGTTTACTAGTTTTCCGTTTTGGATGATTGCAATACGGTCACACATCATTTCCATTTCGGATAATAGATGACTCGAAACAAGAATCGCCAAATTATTTTCGTGAGCTAGTTTTCGTAAATAATGACGGATCTCTTTTATACCGGCAGGATCTAGACCATTTGTTGGTTCATCTAAAATAAGAACTTTAGGGTCATGTAATAAACAAAGTGCTATTCCTAATCGTTGTCTCATGCCAAGGGAATAAGTTTTAACTTTATTATGAATGTGATCTTTTAGACCAACCATTTCTACAACTTGGTTAATTTTTTCTTTTGTAACGCCTTTGTACAATCTTGCTGCTTGCATTAAATTTTCGTAGCCGGTAAGAAATTTATATAGTTCCGGGTTTTCAACGATTGCGCCAATTTGAGATATCGCCTTTTCAAAATCTTGTTTAAGATTGGTTCCGTTTATAATGATCTCTCCGCTTGAAACTTTCATTAGCCCTGTTATCATCCGTATGGTGGTTGTTTTCCCGGCGCCGTTTGGTCCAAGAAATCCTAGCACTTCCCCCGCCATTACTTCAAAACTAAGATTATCAATAATTTGTTTGTTCCGAATCTTTTTAGAAACGTTTCTTAACTCAATGATTGGTTTCAAGATTTTCACTCTCCCAATTTTTGATTGTCGATTTGAACCATTGTAAAATGGATATTCCCTGTTCTTCCCTTAATTTTTCTACATTTTGATGATCAATATAGTGTCCTTGATAAACGGCTATAACTTCGTCTAATAAAGGCTCGATTTCATCAATTTCATGGGTAGCTATAATGACAATTTGTTCTTCAAAATTTATATAAGTAAGTAAACTTTTAACGATAGAGTCGCGAACGAGGGCGTCCAAACCTGAGAAAGGTTCATCAAGCAATATCACAGGTGCATTTCTTGCTAAAGTTAGGACAAGTTTTAATCGACCGCGATTCCCCTTTGAAAGTTTGCGAATTTTTTTCCTCTCATCTAATTGCATATCTTGTAAAAGTTGCTTTGCTTTTTCTAAACGAAAGTCGGAAAATTGCGAATGATAAAAGTCGATTATTTGTTTAATCGTAAAAGAATGATAGAAATGATCTAATTCTGTTAAATATGCAACATTTTGGCAAACCTTTCTTGTGACCTTTTCTTCTTTGACTTTGACCGTACCTTTTGTAGGATAGATGAGACCGGTTATTAACTTTAATGTTGTTGATTTTCCACTACCGTTTGGTCCGAGCAAGCCGTAAATTTTTCCTTTCGTAAAGGTAAAGGAAACATTTTTAAGGGCGAACTCTTGGCCATATTTTTTCGTCACATTGTTTAATTGAACGGTCATTTGTCTTCACCTCTTTCTAAAAAAATTTTCAGACTAGCCACCATTTCTTCATTTGAAAAGCCGAGGTCTCTCATTTTATTTACAAATGAACTGATCACTTCCTGTTGGAATGTATGTTTAAGTTCTGTGACAATCTCTGAATTTTCAACTACAAAGGTACCCTGCCCTCGCCTTGTTTCCACAACACCCATCCTTTCCATTTCACTATAAGTTCTTTGGATTGTATTCGGATTGACACCCATTTCAACCGCCATTTCTCGTACGGAGGGCAGTTTTTCACCTGGTTTCAGTTCTTCACGAATAATTTGTTGGAAGATGAAATCTGCAATTTGTAAATAAATTGGTTTCGATGTTTCAAAGTCTCTTGCCAATGGTGCTTACACCTCAACTTTCTTATCAAGCAACACACAAGAAATAATGTAAAGGAGAACAGTTTTTATTAGATGATAAAGTTCGGTTCCTACATGAAACGGTATAGAATCAACGTTGAACTTTTCTCCTTCAATTTCAAAGTAAATTTGACTATTCATTTCAAAAGTAATATTAAAAAAATGATTTTTAATTAATTGTGTGTGTTCAAATAAAAAATAATCAATCAAGTTTAAGCCGATAAATACAAGAATGACGGCAAGCCATCTGACTCTTTTCAATCTAGGAAATTTACTTAATGAATGGTACACCGTCCAAAGAAATGTAACTAAGATAGCAACACTAAGGGAAGATATGAAAAAATAAGCGATACCATAAAAGACCAAACTAGGGGAAAAAGATGTCTCTAAATTAGGTTTTCCGAACATCGCCAAGGAAATTAAAGTAAAAATGCCGATTACAACAATGGATATAACTAGATAAATGGTTGAAACCAATAATTTTGCTAAAAGTAATTTGTTACTGCTATTCGGGTTGTATAGCCATAACATTGTTTTTCCTTCAACGTGTAAAAAACTATACATGGATAGTGGGATAAAGAAAAAATGCATCCCAAAAAACGCTATGAGTATAATGTAATAAATAATCCCAGCATGAGTGTCATTTCTTAAAGCTAAGATAAGAAACGAGGTTAGAATGAGTGTCAAAGTAATAAGCCACGTTAATATCCAATTTTTTGAAACGATCATTTCTTTTTTAATTAATCCAAGAAATGAATTCATAATGACGCCACCTTTATTTTGTATTAGTGTTCTATTTAAATAGTACACTAATACAAATGGTGCAGTCAATGGGTAAAAGGTAGGGATTCGAAATATAGGTGAATTTTTGAGTACTCGATATGATCATAATATAGAAAAGCTTGTTCATACGATTTGTGACTAAAAAGATAAATCAAGTATGATCTGAAGGAAGTAGAACTTTGCATTTGTTCCACATAGAAGCGGTTTAAATCGAGGTTGAAATGTAGTTCCTAAACGAATATTTCCATGAACATATACGTGAAGGGAGATTTTTTGTCTTCTTTTTTATTTTAAGATGGTGATACTCTATTGGTCATTTCTTGACAAATAAAAAAGGTGAGCAATGTTAGAGGCAACATTTGCTCACGTAATTAAAACCCTAGTTTCTTTTCATTCGGTAAAAAGATGGCAAGGATTGCACCTATCAAAGGCAATATGGATAATATTGTAAATACAGTAGTAACACCGATGATATCAGAAATTCCTCCTAATAATACAGATCCAATCCCACCAGCACCGATACCAAAGCCGATGGAAAGGCCGGATGCTAGTGCTAAATTTTTTGGTAATAACATTTGCATATATATGACACTAACGGAAAAGGAAGAGAGGACGTTAAAACCAAAAAATAATAACATGATAACAGTAAGCCATCCATCAACATAAGGTAATAGTAATGCAAAAGGTGTAGCCAGCATCATGGAGCCTACCATTAATCGTTTCATACCAATTTTGTCAGCTAAAACACCACCGAAAAATGTACCAAGTGCACCAGCACCGACAAATATAAAGTTTAATAGTTCCGATTGTTGCAATGTTAAATGACTCAAATAAAACGGAAGGAAAATAACGACACCAACTTGACACCAGGATCGTAATAAAATGACAACAATGAGTAATATGGATCCCCAAACATGATTTTCCCCGGGTAATTCATTTTTCTTCCCTTGATAATTTTGAACACTGGTCTTCATCCATTTCAGTAAAGGTACAGTTAAAAATAAGGATAAAAAAGCGATAGGTAAGAGCCATATTAATCCGTCAATCCCCGTATAAACGAGAAATAAGGGAATCATCAGTGGTCCGAAGGCTTGCCCCGCATTCCCACCAACTTGGAAAATCGATTGAGCTAAACCTTTTTTCTTTCCTGATGCAAAATGGGTACCCCTTGATGCCTCTGGGTGGAAGATGCCTGAACCTAGGCCAGAGATGGCAATGAAAATTAAAAGCCAAAATAAATTAGGGGCAATGGCGGTTAGCGCTAATCCTGTAACAGATAAAAATAGACCTGCAGAGAAAAACCAAACTCTAGGCTTACGATCAGACATCATACCGAAGATCGGTTGAGAAATAGCAGAGGTTAGATAGGAAATTAATACGATTAACGTAGATTCCGTATAGCTTAAGGCAAAAGCATCCTTATACATAACAACTAACGCTGGAACCATTCCCGTTGTCACAAGATCATTTAAAAAATGGGTACCACTATACGTATACAATGCTCTAGGATAAAATCCACTTTTCGCGGTAACTTGATTTGTAGCCGTTTGTGTCTCCATTTTATCGCCTACTTTCACGAAAAATTTAATTTCATTTTAATATGCGTAATGAGATTTTACCATAATTAAAGATTGTCAGTTTAGTATGTTGCTTTTACGAACATATAAATTTAGGAAAAACTGACAAGGATTTTCTCATTTCTACATGAATAAAAAGGAATTGACAAAAGACACACAGCAGTTGTAAGTAGTTGTCGAACAGTTTTAAAAGGTAATTTTATTGCTTTGTCGAAGTTTACAAAATAAGATGAAGAATAATAGACATTGGTTAGATTTCGAAAGGGAGGTGCAAATGTTGAGTTGGAAAATAAGTGATTTTACAGAGCAAATACAATATGCAGTAAACGACTTAAAATTAAATCGGAAAACGGTGTCGACTTGGTTCAATAAATTAGAAAATGCGCACATCCATTATGTAAATCGCATCGATGAAACGGGTGAAAAAATTTACGATGAACTTGATTTAGAAATTGGTATTTATATAAAACAAAGGCGTAATGAAAAAGCTCCTCTAACAGTTATTTTTAATGAAATAAAAGAAAAGTTTGAAGTGCGACCGGTTCCTTTTCAAGAGGAAACAAAGTTAGACAATAAGGAACTGTATCTCCATGTTTCTGAAAACTTACTACAACAAATCGATTTAAGTGGATTGAAAAAGGAGATTATCAAGGAGATTAAAACAACATACGAAGAAGTAGCATCAGCACAATTGTCTCATATTATACAATCGTATGAATCCTTAATTGAACGATTGCCAGAACAAGGAAATCATGAAGAGGAGCGGGAACGGCGGTTTCAAGAAATGGTTTTAAAAAGGCGTGTTGAATATCAACTAGAAAAAGAGGCAATATTACTTTGGACTTCACAGCCGGAAAGTGAACGGTTTCGAAAAGTAGGTTGGTTTCGAAAGGAGGAAGACACATTAAAAAGAGACTTGTTTGTAAAAGAATATGTTACAAGTCATTTTGCTGAAAGGATTAAAAAGGAATTGTTCTATGAAAAATTGAAAGAGCGAAAAGTTGTTGGAGAAGTTGATGTGTTAACACCTGCCATTAGTCAGTGAGGGAAAAGGAGCTTGTTAAAGAGCTCCTTTTGTAATTCGAACATTTATCGATTGTGCAAGCCTTTTTCTTGTTGAATTTGTTTTAATTTTTCAGGTGTTACATCATTATTCTGATCATCGACAATCTTTAAACCTTCTATTGTATTGCGCATGCCAAAGCGGAAGTTTTCAATATATTTTTTTCTTAACTCAATTTGTTCCTTTTGTTCTGCAAGGGTGAGTCCTTCCGTTTTTGCTTTTTTTGCCAGTGCATTAATTCGATCGAGTTGATGTTTTGGTAACATATGGACACTCCATTCAAAAAATAATCATTTTCCTTTCGTGTTTATTATCTCTGTTTTGTAGAAAAATTACCAATAAAACTATTTAAGAATATTATCATCGCTATTTTTATTGTTATGGAGTTTATAATAGTGCAGAAATTGATCAATGCTTTGATCTTCTAACAGGAGTTGTTTCGTTTTTTTCATCGCTTTTTTTACTTTTTTTAAATCGTGTTTATCTAGTTCAGGGCATTCAGGGTTCGTTTTCATCCAGCTAAATTCTGGATCAGTATAAATTCGAGTGGAGCTGTAACAGTTCGGACAAGTTAAGTACGATTTATACTTCGGATCAATAAGTTGTTGTAATTCTTCCTGATAACGCCGATGAAATTTGCCGCATGTATCACAAATATATAGAGTATTCATTTCTTCCAATTCAATATGACGGGATTGAATTCGATTCGTAATCGTGAAAGTCACGAGGAAACTGATAAGTGCAACGGAAAGGATAAGGGCAACCAACCACATTCTAATCACTCCAAAAATTTTCTATACTTTAACTGTAACAGAAAAGGATTCATGATGGTAAAAAAATGACGGGATTTTCCCGTCATTCTGTGTTTAATTGCTCTTTTAACCAAGTGCGGAGGTCGTTGTAATTCTCTTCAGTTACAAAATGTCCTGCTTGGTAACTTTTAAATGAAAAATTTGCTTTTGTTTTTTCGAGGAAGTTTTTACTCTCTAATGCGAAAGCGTAAGGCAGAACAGGGTCCTGCATTCCATGAGAAACGAAGATGTTAAGTTTTTCAAGATTTTTTGTTTTATTTTCTTCTTTTACAAAAGTTGGGATATAACCACTTAATGCGATTACACCTTTTATGCGACCAAAGTTTTGAATCGCAAAGGACATGGAGACGATGGAACCTTGGCTAAATCCCATTAAGAAAATATTTTCGGCGTCAATCGGATAATGTTGTTCAGCATAGGTAATAAAGGCTTCTAAAGTACGCAATGCATGATCAAACGTATCGCGGTCGGGTGAGCCGAAGTTTTGGAAAGTAAAAAAGGCGTAGCCTGGTGGTTGGATAATCGGTCCCCGCAGACTAAAAATAAACATTTCGTTTTCAAAGCCTTCAACAAGAGGAGGTAAGTCTTTTTCATTGCTGCCCATCCCATGTAACATGAAAAGAACAGGGTACTTTTTACCGGGATCAAGATTCGATGGTTTTTTTAGTTCATAATAAAGTGGCGCATCCATCTCATTCATCCTTTCCAATGCAATGTAAGCTCATTAATACATATACTACCAATAAAAAGGGAATAGGCAAAGTTTTATAGATTGTTTTCTTCAAAAAAGGCTACCTTTTTGTCATAAGATAGCCTCATTAGTAGGATTATGAAAGTCGGTCCATGTGTACGATACGAAAATTAGCTTTCGTTAGTTCTTCGTGTATTTTTTCTAGAGTACTATGTTGTACTTCTTTCGGTACCGTAATAACAATTTGTCTAACAAATTGGTCGCTGTGTAATGTAATCAAGGATTGAATGGGAGAGTACTTACTAATAATACTTGTCAATTTTTTTAATGTATGATCAAAATCATATACACCGATGGTTAGCATATGTCCCTTTGTATGAACACCGAGGGCATCTTCAAATATTTCCATCACTTTTGAATGGGGGAGAATGCCAGTAAATTCTCCTTCTGCATTTACAACTGCCAAATAAGGATATTTTTTGATTGAAAAAAATACGCGGAAGAAAGATTCATCTTCACGAACGGTGGCATCTACATCCTCCGCAATATTTATAACAGAATCCTCAAAAGAGCCGTCATATTTAAATGTATCAATTTCATAGACATTCCCTAAAAATTTCTTTTCGGTTTTATCTAAAATCGGTACACAGCGAAATCCAGTATCTTGTAAAAATTTTTTTGCCTGTTGAATGGAAAAATCCTCCGTTACATATTTCACAAATTTTCGGTCTAAATAGTTATATTGAACTTGCATATCATCCCCACCTTTTTAAGTCATTACATTATATATTCATCTGTTTGAAAAAAGACCTATTTTAAGATGTTTATCAGTTTTCAAATATCACAATGAAAAAGGTTGTAAGTCGCACATGGCCTTACAACCTTTTTTCTCTTCTACCATCGTAACGCGACCAACATGCTGCAACATGAAAAGTTATCAGTTGAGTTATCGAATGTAATTTGGATTGCTGACGGTGTAAATGAAACTTTATATTTTATGCTAATGCCAGCTGATTTTATCAATTGTTCGACTCTTACTTGATCTGATTTTTGGGCGGCATCCATTAATTGGTAAGCATATTCAGTAGATTGAATAATGCTGTTTATAAATAAAGTGACTTCTTTCATTAATTCTTGAAACCGTTTTGCTGATTGTTCGAATCCTTTCGTATCAACTGGTGGGAAAGAATTTTGTTGACGATAGCACGGATACATCGGCATATAGAAGTATTGTGTATTTGGCCACACGAATGAGTATGGCGTACCCCAAAGAAACGTTTGGTAAGAATAGGTGAGATAGGGATCGTGGTACGACATATTTTCTCCTCCTCATGAATCACAGACTATTTTATTCTATGTTTTTAAGCCGTAAAGCGTTAATTGTTAGTTCTTCTAATATCTTTTGAAGCATGTAATTTATAAAATATAATAATTGGAACTTTACAATACTGTATATCATACACTATAATGAACGTCGGGAGGAGAGCAAAATTGAGTGAGATAAAAGAACATTTAGAGAAGTTAAATCACGAATTAAAACGAGGGACATTGACAATTGCTGTACTTAGTCAGCTTAAAGAACCACAATACGGTTATTCATTAGTTACTAGCCTAGAGGAGAAAGATTTTCCCGTAGAAGCAAATACCTTATACCCGTTATTAAGACGATTAGAAAAACAAGGGCTATTAGAAAGTAAATGGGATACGAATGAGACAAGGCCACGAAAATATTATTTATTAAGTAAAACGGGAGAAAAGGTGTTTGAACAATTGGTCATTGAATGGAAAAAAATGGTAATGAGTATGGAAAATTTACTTAACAATGGTGAGGGGGAGGAAAATGGAACTAGTCGATAGATATATACATGCAGTTACGCAAAAATTACCTTCAAAAGCGCGCGAAGAAATTGGAAAAGAATTACGTGGATTAATCGATGATATGTTGGAAGAAAAAGCGCAAGGAGATCAGATCACTAATCAACATATAGAAGATGTACTTTTGGAACTTGGAGATCCAAGGGAGTTAGCATTAAAGTACCGCGATGATAAAAAGTATTTCATTGGACCGACATTATTTGATCCATTTGTCATTGTTTTGAAAGTCACATTGATTTCTGTTTTTGTGATCATGGGTACAGGATTTATTATTAAGATGATTTTATATCCACCAGAAATTTTAGATGCTTTTATTCATTTTATTATTGATATTGTAACGGTAGTCCCAATGGCGGTAGGATGGATTGTCCTTACCTTTGCACTTGTTGAATTTCTCATTCCAGATGGAATAAAAAAGAAACAAGTTGATAGGGGAGATCGTTGGCATCCTGCAGATTTACCTGAGATTCCTCATCCAAAGGGCCGCATTAAAAAGGGGGAAGTGATTACTGGGATTATCTGTTATATGATTTTAATTGCTCTCTGTTCTAGTAAGTTTTTAGGTATTTGGCTATTTGAAGATGGTCATTTCAAAGCTGTTATTCCTTTTTTTAATCCTAATTTTTACGGTTATCAGCTTATCTTTATTTTACTCATTTTTGGTGTTGGAATTATTAAGGAAGCATTAAAATTGGTTTTTGGCAAATGGACAATTAAATTAGTGATTATTACTGCTGTTGTAAATGTTTTATCAATCATTGGATTGTTAATATTCATTTCGCTTCCGGATATTTGGAACCCAGAATTTATGAAGGCTCTTGTCGAAAATGGACTGTTAATTGAGGGCAGTGAAACATATGTGACAGTAAATAATTTCTGGAATGGGATTACATTGTTTCTAACGATTCTTTTTCCGATTGCCTTAATCTGGGATATTGTTGATGGTTTGATTCGTGTACAGAGAAGTAAATATTAATTTTTTGGGCACAATGGGTCTCATTGTGCTCCTTAGG
>SMEK01000480.1_pt1 | contig 27730 bp, 23 predicted proteins | sample 2456371 | NCBI WGS metagenome assembly SMEK01 (sample SAMN10132590, study PRJNA489261) | soil metagenome | isolation source: day1 antibiotic-loamy sand soil ammended with composted manure from dairy... | place: USA | collected 2015-04-01
AGCAAGCGGGCGGACGGGCCCGCCTTGCCCATGCCGTCATCGCACAGCAGGGGCAGTTCCGGCAGCGGATCGCCATCCCGCCAGTCAGCCGCATCCGCCAGGCGGCGTTGCAGAACCCCGGCCACTCCGGGCCGCAATGCCGGCCCGGCACCGATCTGGGCCTCAAGGGCGCAGCGCATGTCGGCATGGATGGCAAAGGGCTGATCGAGAACGGAAATCAGCTCCAGCGAGCGGCCAAACAGAGGTGTCGGCAGAAGGCAGCCTTGGGGATGCGCAGCGATCCAGCGCGCGATGGCAGCGGCGCGCTCGGCTCCCGACACGGCGTCAGCGCCATAGGAGGCGTCAAGCAACAGCAGGTCGCAGGGTGGTATCGGGTCCATGAGGAAGACGGTGCTTTCCGGCACCACGTCGCCGCAATAGACAACCCTGTGCGTTCCGTCACCGATGGCGAACCACACGCCACCCACGACGTGCCCCGAGCGGCCGGTGACTATTTCCAGATTGGAAACCTCGATCGTATCGCCCGGCTCAAACAATTCGATAGCCTCGGCGGGAAACGAATGGCGGCTGAAATGGGACTGTTCCGCATAGCCCGCCAGGGTCGCGGGCGTCTCGGCGGCTGTCTCGGCCGTCATCAGGATGCGGCCGCGAAAGCCCTTGGCCAGCAACCAGGACAGCGCGCCGACATGGTCCTCATGCGCGTGCGAGATCAATACGGCCTCGATGTCGTCGACGGGGCCGCTTAGCGCCGGATAGTATTCCGCCCCCGCGGCGCCGACCTTGATGCCCAGATCGAAAAGCACACGACCGTTTGGACGCCGCACCGCCAGCGAGGTGCGCCCTTTCTCGCCGAAACCGCCAAGAAGGTCGATCCGTATGGTCACGCAGCCATTTCCTCGGGTATCAGCCAGCCGGAAGCAATGCGCAGCCGCGCCGTGTTTCCCGGTTCGAATGGGTTGGGATCTGTCTGTTCAAAGTGAAGCACCAGGTCTGGCGCGCCTGCTGGGACGAACTCGATGCGCGATCCGCCCCCCTGGTAGACAGCGCGGCGAACAAGGCCGTCCATGCCCTGCTCCCCGCTGCCCGCGACGGCCAGATCAGTACCGCGGATGCAGATCAAGGCATCGCCGCGCGCTCTTTCCCCAGGCCGGCAACGGACGACGACTTCCTGTCCCAGCGCCTCGACCTTGCAGTGACCGCCCTCTTCACCAGCCAGCACCCTGGCGGGCAGGACCATGCCCTGCCCGATGAAGGAGGCGACCATGGCGTTTGCCGGCTCGCTGTAAAGCTCGCGCGGCGTGGCGAGCTGCGCCAGCCGTCCATGGTCCATGACCGCTATGCGGTCGGCCAGCGCCATGGCCTCTGCCTGGTCATGGGTGATGTAAACGATGGTCGTGCGGGTGCGCTGGTGGAAAGCGGCGAATTCATCCTCCATGGAGGCGCGCAGATGCACGTCCAGATTGGCGAGCGGTTCATCGAACAGCACGAGCGAAGGCGCGGAAACGAGACACCGCGCAAGCGCGACACGCTGGCGCTGACCACCCGACAGATTGGCGGGCCGACGGTCGCCAAGGCCTTGCAGGTTCACCAGCGAGAGCGCTTCATCGATGCGCTTTTTTGCCTCCGCCCGGTCGATCTTGGCCACTTTCAGCGAATAGCCGATGTTCTCCGCCACAGTCATATGCGGCCACAGGGCATAGTTCTGGAAGACGATGCCGACCCTTCGCCTCTCCGGCGGCACGTTGATGCCGGATGATGACACGACATCCGGCCCGATGCGGATTTCGCCCGCCGTCAGCTTCTCGAACCCGGCGACCAGCCGCAGCAGCGTTGTCTTGCCGCAACCGGAGGGGCCAAGCACGGCAAGAAACTCACCGTCCTTCACCTCGATGGATACGTTCTTGACGGCGTCGAAGTCGCCGAAGGATTTCGTCACTCCGGCAAGGCTTAATCCCGCCATGGCAGAACTCCGCTGGGAAGATAGGAAGCGAACAGGTTGGCCAGAAGCATCAGAACGAAGGTGGCCGCGACCATGATTGCGGACATCGCTGCGGCGTAGTTGGAGTCGCCGCCCTGCTCGAAGGAAAACATGATGACGCCGATCGTTTCCGACCCCGATGCCCATAGCAGCGCCGAAACCGTCAGTTCGGAGAGCGCCGTCATGAAGATGAGAAGGCCGCCCGCCATTGCCGCAGGTGCCACCAGTGGAAAGATGATCGTCCGCAATCGCGTGAAAAGGCTTGCGCCGGCAACCTGAGCCGCCTCCTCCAGCGCACGATCGACCTGATGGTAGCCGCTCACTGTTGGCCTGAGAGCCAGAACGAGGAAGCGGGCAAGGTACGCATACAGGATGATCCAGACCGTATTGTAGATCTGGACGCCGGTGAAGGGAATTGGCTTGAGGAAAAGCAGCAGCGAGGCAATCGCCAAAACCACGCCCGGGAGCGCATAGGGCAGTTCTATGCACAGATTGACCAGCCGCACCCACCTCTGCCTGCCCCAGGCAATCAGATAGCCGATGGGTATGGCGACGGCGACCGCGAAGACGGCCGCTGCGACCGAAAGGCAGAAGCTGTTGAAGAAGGCCCGGCCGGCAGCGTCATGCTCGAAAAGCACGAAACGGTAATTGTCCAGAGTCGCAGTCTCGGCCGTGAGTGGGATGCCATAGCCTGGAACCAGCGAGGTAAGCAGAAGGCCGAAAAGCGGCAGGACAAGGATGAGCACGATCAAAAGCCACAGCGCGGCCTCGACGAGCGGTCTCCAGCGCCCAAGCTCATAGGGTTCGGCCGCAAGCGAGGTCGAGGAGATGCGATAGTCGCGCCGCCGGCTCATCGCTTCCTGCGTGACGATACCGGCCATGGCAATCATGCCGATCAACAGCGAGAGGAACGCCGTTTCACCGAGCACCGCCGGCCCAGCGCCTGCCAGCCGCTGATAGATCAGCGTCGGCAGGACAAGATAGTTGGCCGGAATGCCAAGGAAGGCGGGAATGCCGAAATTGCCGACGCAGGAGACAAAGGCCAGCGCCGCTGCCGCCACGATGGAAGGCGTCATCAGCGGCAGGATCACGGTCCTCAGCACGGTAAACCAGCCGGCGCCACCAGCACGGGCAGCCTCCACCAGCTCTCGCGGCAGCTTGCGCAGGCCGGCGCGAACCAGGAGGAAGACCAGCGGTCCGTACTGAATACCCAGCAAAAGGATGATGCCGCCCGTGGAATAGAGCGGGTTGCGAGTGCCGAGCGGAGGGGCAAGACCGACCATCTTCAGGAACGGGCTTGCAGGTCCGAAAAGCTGAAGCCAGGCCAGCGCCGTAACCTGCGGCGCGATCATCAGGGGCAATACGTAAAACAGGATAAAAGGACCGCGACCGCGCATGTCGGTGAGGGTAACGACGAGTGCGATCAGCGTTCCCAGGAAGACCGAGAGCAGTGTGCCGCCTACACCGACGACGATCGTGTGCCAGGTAGCCGTCCAGGTCGCAGGGTTGGCTAGACCGGCATCTATGGCGGCGGTGGAGAAGTTCCCGCCGGGCAGGATGATCTCGCGCACGAGACGCAGCATGGGCAGGAGCGACAGCAGCAGGACAGCGATAGCCACCGCCCCCGTCAGGACCATCTCCTGGCCCTGGCTTTCCTTGATCCGTGACGACATTTCCCTAGTGCCCGCTCTGTGTTCCCAACCGCCAGCCGACATGGCATACGGGCGCGGCCGACAATCCGCAGGACATGACAGTTGCCGGCCGCGTTTTTCTCATGGCTTGCGGGTCAGCCTCCGAACAGTTCCGAGAATCTGTTCTTGTCGGCCTCGGTGCGTTCGACGACCGCCTTGATGTCGAACGGCATGACCTTGACCTCGACGCCCTCAGGCATCCAGTCTGGCCGCCCCACGGACGCCTTGGCCGGCAGATATCCCATCGACAGCGCGAGTTTCTGGCCCTCGTCAGAGAGGATGAAGTCGACGAAACGTTTGGCGTCCTCTACATTCTTGGTGGTCTTCATGATGGCGACCGGCTCAGTGACCGCAGGAACGCCCTCTGCCGGGAAGACGAATTCGACAGGCGAACCCTTCTTCTTTGCGTTCATCGCCATGAAGTCGACAAGGATGCCATAGGGCTTCTCGCCGCTGGCGACCGATTTCAGCACCGCGCCGTTGCCGCGGACGGCGATGGTATTGTTCTCCTTGAGCTTCTCGTAGAAATCCCAGCCATAGTTGGGATCTGCCGCGAAGCCCGACAGCATGTAGGCGGCGGCACCCGAATAGAGCGGGCTCGGCATCACCAGCCCGTCCTTGTATTCCGGCGTGGCAAGATCCGCCCAGTGCTCGGGCTTCTGCGCAGCCGCGCTGTTATAGGCAATGCCGCTGGTGATGAGCTTGGAGCCGAAATAGGTCTTGTCCTGGTCATAGGCGCTGGGGTCAATGCCATCCAGCTTGGCCTCCGGATATGGCAGGAGTCGGTCGTCCTTCTTGAGCAGTTCCATCGAGACCGCATCGGCAATGAGCAACACGTCGGCCTGCGGGCTGCCGGCCGAGAACTCGGCCGCCATCTTGGTCAGGATATCGCTCGTGCCCGAACGGTATATGTTGACCTCTACGCCGGGATTGGCCTGCTTGAAGGCATCGACGGTCTTGGCGGCATCCGCCTCCGGCTGCGAGGTGTAAAGCGTGATGGTGCCCGCGCTGGCCGCGCCGGCCATCAGCGTGGCGGCAAGCATCAACTGACCCGCCAGCACCCTGGTGATTAGCGTCTTCATGAAACCTCCTGTTCTGCGCTAGGCGGAAAGCGGCCCCTGCCGATTCCGTCTGCTCCTCCCTGCACGGCGCATGTTACCCGTGGATGACAATCGCCTGCCAGCATCAAATATGTTCATTTGTCTGTTGTCAAATACAAATGAACAAAACTAAGATGGCTTCCGCCGAAAATATGCTGGCGGATGGGGGGAGCCCGCAACATGCGAGAAAAGCCATGCTGACCAGGAAGGCCCACAAGCCCCGGCGGGCAGCAATCGTCTCCTCCGACATGGCGGTCAAAACCGCCTGGCTCTACTATGTCGAGGGACTGACGCAGGAACAGATCGCCGAGAAGCTCGGCGTCAACCGGGTCAAGGTAATGCGCATGCTGGCGGCCTGCACGGCGGAGGGCGTGGTCGTGACCACCATAAACGCCCAGGCCGCTCGGCAGATCGAGCTGGAGCGTGCGCTGGAAAGACGGTGGAACCTCGACGCCGCCGTGGTGGTGCCGACTCCTTCCGGCGAAGAACATCTCGAGCGGGCCATCGGTCATGCGGTGGCGCTCTATCTCGGAGAGGCAATGCAGGATGGCATGACGCTGGCCATCGGCGGCGGGGCGACGTTGCATGCCAGCCTCGGATTCCTGTCGCGACGCAGCTTCAAGGATGCTTCCGTGGTCGCGCTGGTGGGAAGCCTTCCCCACTCGCAATGGATAAATCCGTCCATCGTCGCTGCCAAGGTCGGGGAGATGTTCGGTGTCGATAGCTACCAGATCACTGCGCCCGTAGTGGTCGACGACCCGGCGCTGCGCGAACTCTTGTGGCGCCAATCCGGATTGAAGGATGTGCGTGACCGCGCCGCGCGAGCCGATATTGCACTCCTGACGGTCGGTGAAATGTCGCCAGGAGCGACGGTGTTCCGCTACGGCATAGTGCCGCAGAACGCATTGCGGACGCTGACCGACAAGGGCGCCGTCGCCAACATGCTATGCTATTTCGTCGACGCCGAAGGCCGGCTTGTGGACCATGAGGTGAACGACCGGGTCATGGCGATAGGGCTCGACGTCGTCAGGGCAGTCCCCAATGTCGTGCTGGCGGCCGGCGGCCCGCAAAAGGTCGTGGCGATACGCGCAGCGCTGAAGGCGGTTCAGGCCAGGGTGCTGATCACAGACCAGGACACGGCCGCTGCTCTTGTCGGATCGTAGCCCTCGTCAAATCAGGCCGCGCTCTCGCAGGAAGTCGTCGATGCCGACATGGGTCATGGCTTCGAACTCCGCGACCGCTTCGGCTAGCCTGCGCCGCTGGTCAGCGAGCAGCGAAAATACCTGCCGCATCTCGCCCGAGACGCCGAAACGCCCCCACCTTTCGGCGATATGCGGCGGCAGGCCGATATGGGCGCAGAAGGCTTCCAGGCTGTCATAACCGAGTTCGCGAACCACTTGCCTGGTTTCCTCAGGCGACAGGCGCCGTTCGAAGGCATGATCGTGCAGGCGCTGGGCCACCAGCCTTATATCGGCCGGCGAAGCGCCCATCACCTTGGTGATCAGATTTCTGACATCCGACGGACCGGGTGCAGGCATTTCTTCCTCCATTCGCGGCTCAGGCGCATGCCGCGAGAATGATCCAGCAGCGCACTTTCGGCAAGAGACATGCCTTCCGCCGCATGAGCGCTAGACGAGCATTGCCAGCGGGTTCTCGACCAGCTTCTTGAAGGCGGCGAGCAGTTCGGCGCCGAGCGCCCCGTCCACCGCGCGGTGGCGTCACCGACATCACCGTCGCAACCTTCACCGCGCCGTCCTTCACCACCGCCCGCGGCTCGCCCGCGCCAACCGCAAGGATCGTCGCATGCGGCGGGTTGATCACCGCAGCAAAGTCCTTCACCCCGAACATGCCCAGGTTCGACACCGCCGTCGTCCCGCCCTGGTACTCCTCCGGCTTCAGCTTGCGGTTCCGGGCACGGGCGGCAAGGTCCTTCATCTCGTTGGAGATCGCAGACAGCGACTTTTCCTCCGCCCGCCGCACGATCGGCGTGATCAGGCCACCCGGGATCGACACCGCCACCCCGACATCGGCATGGCGATGCCGCACCATCGCTTCCTCCGTCCACGACACATTGGCCTCCGGCACCGCCTGCAGCGCCAGCGCCAGCGCCTTGATGATCATGTCGTTGACGGAAATCCTGTAGGCCGGTTCCTCGCCCGTCTCGGTCTTACGCACGGGCGCTGCGGCATTGAGTTCAGCGCGCAGGGCCAGCAGCGCATCAAGCTCGCAGTCAACCGTGAGGTAGAAATGCGGGATCGTGGACTTGGCCTCGACCAGCCGCCGGGCAATGGTCTTGCGCATGTTGTCGTGCGGGACAAGCTCGTAGGAACCTTCCGCAAACAGCTTCAGGACCGCTTCGTCCGACATGGGCCTGGGGGGCGCCGCCCCGGCCGCCGCAGCAGCCTTCCCTTCCCCAGCCCCGCCACCGGCAAGTGCCGCCTCCACATCCGCCTTCACGACACGGCCATGCGGCCCAGAGCCGGAGAGGGTGGGGGAGACGCGAAAACGCGATCGGAATCCTTTTCCTTTCCCTTGCCGGATTGACGCTCAGGCGAAGGCTGGGCGGACTCGGCCGCAGCCTTTGTCGCTTTGCCGGCTTCCTTTTCCGGCTTCTGCGAAACCTCCCTCGCCTCGGCGGCTGGAGCCGGAGACTTCGGGGGCTCCGCTTCGGCCTTGGCCGGGGTCGTACCGCCGCCCTTTGCGGCCTCGGCCACATCCTCACCCTCACCGGCCAGGATGGCGATCACGGCGTTGACCTTGACGCCCTCGGTTCCCGCGGGCACCACGATCTTGGCAACGGTGCCCTCATCTACCGCCTCGACCTCCATGGTCGCCTTGTCCGTCTCGATCTCGGCGATCACGTCGCCTGAGGCAACCTTGTCTCCTTCCTTGACCAGCCACTTGGCGAGGTTGCCCTCCTCCATCGTCGGGGAGAGGGCGGGCATCGTAATATTGATGGGCATGGCTCCCTCCCCTCAGCGGTAGGTGACGGCCTTGACCGCCTCGATCACCTCGGCGACGCTCGGCAGCGCCAATTTCTCGAGATTGGCAGCGTAAGGCATCGGCACGTCCTTGCCCGCAACAGTGATGACCGGCGCATCCAGCCAATCGAAGGCCTGGCGCGAAACCTGGTTGGCAATGAAGTCACCGACCGAAGACTGCGGGAAGCCTTCTTCCACCGTCACCAGACGATTGGTTTTCTTCACCGAGGCAATGACGGTTTCGAGATCCATGGGGCGGATCGTCCTGAGATCTATGATCTCGACGTCAATGCCCATCTTGGCAAGCTCGGCCTCCGCCTTGACAGCATAGGTCATGCCTATGCCCCAGGAGACAATGGTTACGTCCTTGCCCTGCTTGTGGATGCGGGCCTTTCCGATAGGAAGGACGAAATCATCCAGCTTCGGAACGTCGAAGGAATGGCCATAAAGGATTTCGTTCTCCAGGAAGATGACCGGGTTCGGATCCCGGATCGCGGCCTTGAGCAGGCCCTTGGCGTCGGCCGCGGTGTAAGGCATCACCACCTTCAGACCGGGAATATGCCCGTACCAGGCGGCATAGTCCTGGCTGTGCTGCGCCGCAACACGGGCGGCCGCACCGTTCGGCCCGCGGAATACGATCGGTGCTCCCATCTGGCCGCCGGACATGTAGAGCGTCTTGGCCGCCGAATTGACGATCTGGTCTATCGCCTGCATGGCAAAGTTGAACGTCATGAACTCGACGATCGGCCTGAGCCCTGCAAAGGCGGCACCCACGCCGACGCCGGCGAAACCATGCTCGGAAATAGGCGTGTCAACCACGCGCTGCGGGCCGAATTCCTGCAACAGACCCTGGGTTACCTTGTAGGCACCCTGGTACTCGGCCACCTCTTCGCCCATCACGAAAACATTCGGGTCGCGGCGCATCTCTTCGGCCATGGCGTCGCGCAACGCTTCGCGCACGGTCATCGAAACCATTTCCGTCCCCGCGGGAATGTCCGGATCGGCAGCTACTTCACTCCTGGGCGCTGCCGGCACCGCAGTCGCTTTCTCGTCCTGAGGTGACGGCTCGGACGACTCCTGTTTGGGTGAACTCTCTTCACCCTCCTTTTTCTTAGGAGAAGAATCCGTAGTCGTGGAGGAAATCGAATCCGCGTCTTCGCCTTCCTGAAGCAGGACGGCGATCGGGGTATTGACCTTCACGCCCTGCGTGCCTTCGGCGACGAGTATCTTGCCGAGGGTGCCCTCGTCCACCGCCTCAACCTCCATGGTGGCCTTGTCCGTCTCGATTTCCGCTATCACGTCGCCGGGGACAACCTTGTCGCCTTCCTTCTTGATCCATTTCGCGAGATTGCCCTCCTCCATCGTCGGAGAAAGGGCCGGCATGAGAATATCTATCGGCATGTCCAGGCCCTCTCCTCAAAGCAACACATCTGTCCACAACTCGGACGGATCAGGCTCGGCGTCGTTCTGGGCGAATTCAGCTGCGTCAGCCACGATTTCGCGCACCTCCTTGTCGATCGCCTTCAGATCGTCCTCGCTCGCCCATTTCTTGCCGATCAGGCGCGCCTTGATCTGCTCGATGGGGTCGTGCTCGGAGCGCATCTTCTGCACTTCTTCCTTCGTCCGGTACTTGGCCGGATCGGACATGGAGTGGCCGCGATAGCGATAGGTGAGCATTTCCAGAATGATGGGCCCGTTTCCTGAACGGCACCATTCAAGCGCCATTTCGCTGGCCGACTTCACCGCCCGCACGTCCATTCCGTCGACCTGGATTCCGGGAATCTTGAAGGATGCACCCCTTTGGGAAAAATTCGTCTCGGCGGAGGAGCGGGTAACCGCGGTGCCCATGGCATAACGGTTGTTCTCGATGACATACACCACCGGTAGCTTCCACAGGGCTGCCATGTTGAAACTTTCATAGACCTGGCCCTGATTGGCAGCCCCGTCACCGAAATAGGTGATCGATACGTTGTTGTTGCCGCGATATTTGTTGGCAAAGGCAAGCCCGGTCCCCAGCGGAACCTGCGCACCGACAATTCCGTGGCCGCCGTAGAAGTTTTTCTCCTTGGAGAACATGTGCATGGAGCCGCCCTTGCCGCGGGAATAGCCGCTTACACGACCGGTCAGCTCCGCCATGACCCCGCGCGGCGACATGCCCATGGCAAGCATGTGCCCGTGGTCACGATAGGCCGTTATCATCTGGTCGCCTTCGATCAGCACCATCTTGGTGCCGGTAACGACAGCTTCCTGGCCGATGTAAAGGTGGCAGAAGCCACCGATGAAACCCATGCCATAAAGCTGTCCGGCCTTTTCTTCGAAACGGCGAATGAGCAGCATTTCACGATAGGCCGTTAGCTCCTCATCCTTCGTGAATTCTGCGGGTTTGGGCGCGGTGAGTACCGGAATCTTGCTGTCCGGCCTGGATTTGCCTTCTGATTTGGGTTTCGCAGGCGTCTTTCTGGCGGCGGTGGCCATCAATCACTCCCTGTTGAGCGTCTCTTGGCGGACTTGCAGGGAGATCTGGTCCCCCTTGATATGAAGAAAGGCTAACACGCCACACACCCTTTCGCCATGCGGAAAATGCATGGCTGACATGCGCCTAACCGGTTCAAATTATTGGGGAATGATTGAATTAACTGGAAATCGGTTAATTTGCGCGAGGCACCATGACAATGACCTCATCGGGATGCGCGACGTTGAGCGCACGCCGTGCCAGCTCGTCCAGCATGTCCTTTTCCAGCGATCCGTCGTTCAGAAGGCGCACGCGCTGTTCAAGATGGATGCGCCGCGCCTGGATGGCATCCAACTCAGCCTGCAACTCAGCCGCGCGAGCCTGCATCCGGTATTTCGAATAGATGCCGTACTCGCCATGGTAGGCATGGAAACCGAAATAGCTGAGCACGACCACGCTGAGCGCCGGTACGATCAGCTTGCCGGTATTTCGCTGCTTGTGCTGACGGGTCCACATGAAAGCCATATCCGTAATGGCTTCTTGTCGCCCGATTGTGCTTAATGGACGGTTACGGGCCGGCCGCAATCGGCTTCACGCGACTCAATTCGGCCAGGCTTGGCGGGCGGCGCTGGCCGACTATTGGTCGCGCGTGGGTGGCTGGGGGGCGGCAGGCTCAGCCCTTCAGAATGGAGCGGCCGGCATAGCGTGCCTGCTTGCCCAGTTCCTCTTCGATACGGATGAGCTGGTTATACTTTGCCGTGCGATCGGAGCGCGCCAGCGAGCCGGTCTTGATCTGCCCGCAATTGGTCGCCACTGCGAGATCGGCAATGGTGGTGTCCTCGGTTTCCCCGGAACGGTGCGACATGACTGCCGTATAGGCCGCCTTGTGCGCCGTCTCAACGGCATCCAACGTCTCGGTCAGCGAACCAATCTGATTGACCTTGACCAGGATCGAGTTGGCCACGCCCATGCGTATGCCGTCGCGCAAGCGCGTCGAATTGGTGACGAACAGGTCGTCACCGACGAGTTGCACTTTCTTGCCGATCAGGTCGGTCAGATATTTCCAGCCATCCCAATCATCTTCCGCCATCCCGTCCTCGATGGAAATGATTGGATAGTCGGCAACCAGCTTGGCGAGATATTTCGCCTGGGCCTTGGGATCGCGGGTCTTGCGCTCGCCCTCGTAGACGTAGTTCCCCTCCTTGAAGAATTCAGTGGAGGCACAATCGAGGGCCAAGGCGATTTCCTCGCCTGGCTTGAATCCCGCCTTCTCGATGGACTTCATGACGAAATCCAGCGCGGCCTGCGCATTCTTGATGTTCGGCGCAAATCCGCCCTCGTCGCCCACATTGGTGTTATGACCGGCGTCCTTCAGGCCCTTCTTGAGTGTGTGGAAGATTTCGGAACCCCAGCGCACGGCCTCTCGCAGGCTGGGAGCGCCGACGGGCATGATCATGAATTCCTGGAAGTCGATCGGATTGTCGGCGTGAGCGCCACCATTGAGGATGTTCATCATCGGCACCGGAAGCACATGGGCGCCGGCACCCCCCACATAACGGTAGAGCGGAAGGTCTGCCGCTTCTGCTGCCGCCTTGGCGACCGCCAAGGATACGCCAAGGATGGCATTGGCACCGAGTCGGCTCTTGTTTGGCGTGCCGTCCAGTTCGATCATGACCTGGTCGATGTGGATCTGGTTCTCGGCATCCATGCCGCCGATGGCCTCGAACAGCTCTCCGTTTACTGCTTCCACGGCGCGCTCGACACCCTTGCCGAGATAGCGCTTGCCGCCGTCGCGCAATTCCACGGCTTCATGCGCGCCTGTGGAGGCCCCCGAAGGTACCGCCGCCCTGCCCATCGAGCCGTCTTCCAGAACCACGTCGACCTCAACGGTCGGGTTGCCCCGGCTGTCCAGTATCTCGCGGCCGATAATGTCGACGATGGCGGTCATGTCACGGTCCTCATGTTAGATCGGGTGGAGGCGTGCCCGTCATAGTCAAAGCGCGGCAAAACGCAATGAACTTCGCACCCTCCGTCTATGAAAGCCGCAAGGGAAACCGGCCACGCGTCCGGGAAAATAACGTATCGGCCGAACGGAGCAGGCTCAGTAAAGGCCGCCGCCGCCGCTCTGGATGGCTTCCGCGGCACCGGGAGAGAGTGCCGCCCCCGGTCCGTTGGAGCCGTCCAGGCCCATGCCGATCACCCAATAGGTATCCGCGGGGCCAGTTCCAGGCTTGAAAGCCTCTATTATGGTACCCGGTTCGCCTGGAGCGGCGCGCATGCCGGTCTTGCGGTTGATGGCGATGAGCTTCATGCCCTCGGGAACCTTGAAGTCTATCTTTGGCTGGCCGGCGAGATATTGCTGCATGAAGTCCTTGAACACAGGCGCGGCCAGCCCGCCGCCGGTAACGCCCTTGCCGAGCTGGCGGGGCGTGTCATAGCCCATGTAGAGCCCGACAACGATATTGGGCGTGTAGCCGATGAACCAGGCGTCCTTCTCGTCATTGGTCGTACCCGTCTTGCCGGCGATTGGATAGCCGAGCTGGGAAACCGTCACGGCCGTGCCCCGCTGGACGACGCCTTCCATCATGGAGGTGATCTGGTAGGCGGTCATCGGGTCCAGCACCTGTTCGGAATTGTCGATAAGTTCCGGTTCGGGCTGATTGTCCCACTTCTCCGCATTGCAGCCCTCGCACGTCCGCTCATCCTGCTTGAAGACGGTCTTGCCGTAACGGTCCTGTATCCGGTCGATGAGGGACGGTTTGATGGACTTGCCGCCATTCGCCATGATCGAATAGGCGGTGACCATGCGCATGACCGTGGTTTCGCCGGCCCCTAGCGCCATCGGCAGATAGGGCGCAAGATGGTCGTAGACGCCGAAGCGCTCGGCATATTCGGCAACGAGCTTCATGCCCATGTCATTTGCCAGCCGCACTGTCATCAGGTTGCGGGAGCGCTCGATGCCGGAGCGCAGCGTTGCCGGCCCGGCCGTGCGGCCATCGTAATTTTTCGGGGTCCAGGTTGTGTTGCCGGTCTGGATAGTGATCGGGCCATCCATGATGACGGAGGCGGGTGTGTAGCCATTGTCCAGCGCGGCGGAATAGACGATCGGCTTGAAGGAAGACCCTGGCTGGCGCATCGCCTGGGTGGCGCGATTGAACTCGGACTTTGCGTAGGAGAAACCGCCCACCAGGGCCAGCACGCGGCCGGTGTGCGGGTCCATCACGACCATGCCCCCTTCGATCTCAGGCACCTGGCGCAGCAGATAGCCGTCGCCTTCGTCCTTCTTCTGGACGTATACGACGTCACCGGGCTGCAGCACCTCGGCCGGCGATTTCGCCTTCAGCGTCTTGCCGTCCTTCTTGTAACGGAGTGCCCAGCTCATATCCTCCTTGGAGACTGTAGCCTGAACCCGCTCGTCGGCCAGTTCCCCGGACGGCAGGCGCGCCGGCTGAAGCCCCACCGTGAGGCCGGACTCATTGCTTTCCAGCACCACTGCGAGCTTCCATTCGGGAACGTCGTCGAGCGATTTGACCTCCCCGAGCGCCCGTCCCCAGTCACCCGAAATCTCGATGGTATCGACCGGCCCGCGAAAGCCGCGCAGCGTGTCGAACTTGACGAGGCCGTTCTGCATGGCCTTGCGGGCCATCAGTTGCAGATGCGGATCGAGCGTCGTGCGCACGGAAAGACCGCCCTCGTACAGCGCGTTTTCCCCGTAGCGGGCAATGATCTGACGTCGCACTTCCTCGGTGAAGAACTCGCCTGCGAAAAGGTAAGTGCCGTTACGACGCGGCGTCACACCGAGCGGTTCGGCCATCGCCTTGGCGCCTTCTTCCTTCGTCACATAGCCATTCTCGATCATCTGGCTGATGACCCAATTGCGGCGTTCGATTGCGCGATCGACATGTTTGAAGGGATGGTAGTTCGACGGCCCCTTGGGCAAGGCGGCAAGATAGGCCGCCTCGGCAATGGTCAGTTCGTTGACCGACTTGTCGAAATAGGTCAGCGCAGCACCTGCCACGCCGTAGGCACCGAGGCCGAAATAGATCTCGTTGAGATAGAGTTCGAGAATCCGATCCTTCGGGTAGGCCTGCTCTATACGAAAGGACAGGATCGCTTCCTTGATCTTGCGATCGATGGTGCGTTCGTTGGTCAGAAGGAAATTCTTGGCCACCTGCTGGGTGATGGTCGAACCGCCCTGGGTCGGACCGCCGGTGAGATAGCGCAGCGCCGCGCGCCCGATGCCCTGTATGTCTATACCGATATGGTTGTAGAAATTCTTGTCCTCGGCCGAAAGGAAGGCGGCCTTGACCCGGTCGGGAATCGCCTGGATCGGCAGGTAGAGCCGCCGCTCGCGGGCATATTCGGCCATCAGCGACCCGTCGGACGCATGGATTCGCGTGGTCACCGGCGGTTCATACCTGGCGAGAACCTCGTAATCAGGCAGGTCCTTGGTCAGGTGGCCGACATAGACGGCGACCGCGCCTGCAACCAGCAGGCCGAGCGCGGTGGCAACGCCAAAGAAATAACCGATAAGACGAATCATGCCCGCTCCAGTCCGGGGTTCGGCCTTGTCCTAGACCAGTCTGTTCGAGGCGCAAAGTGCCGTGACGAGGCCAAGCCGCAAGCAATTTCCATGTCGCTACGATGTGGGCAAATTGGGGCAGCGATGGGATTCGGCACAAAAACGCTGCAATCGAAAGCTGCGGTGTTGTCGGCGCGCAACGCATCCGCACCTGCGCCTGGCCGAATCAATAGGGTCAGCGCCCAGCCCGTGCGTGCGCCTCGGCAAAAATCGTCACCGCGTCGGCGATGGATTTCGCTGCCTTGTCACGCCAGGCGGGGTCCTGCAACTGAGCCTCGTCCTTTGGATTGGACAGGTAGCCAAGCTCCACAAGCACCGAGGGAACGTCCGGCGCCCGCAACACCCGGAAACCTGCTTCACGATGAGGATGATTGATCAGGGCCACGGTGTTTGAGAGCTGGCCCACAAGTGTGCGTGCGAAGCTCAGCGAGAAAGAATGGGTCTCGCGCCGAATGAGGTCGATGAGAATGTCGGTGACCTCCTGGCTCTCTTCCTTGATCTCCATTTCGGCAAACTGATCGGACAGGTTTTCGCGGTCGGCGAGAGCCTGCGCCTCCGGATCGGATGCCTTGTCGGAAACCGTGTAGACGGTCGCCCCGCGCAGGTTTTTGACCGATATCGTGTCGGCGTGAATGGAAATAAACAGGTTTGCTTCATGCTGACGGGCGATGCGTACGCGCTCGTCGAGGCGCAGGAAGATGTCACTGTCGCGTGTCAGGAAGACATCGCACTTGCACGTGGTTGTGAGCATATCTCGCAATTGGCGTGCAAAAGCCAACGTGACATCCTTCTCGACCGAGCCGGTGACGCCCCTGGCGCCGCCATCAATCCCGCCATGGCCGGGATCAAGCACCACCGTGAAGGGGCGCGGCGGCTTCGCCGTGGGGCCCGTGCCTACGCGCGCGCCCTTCCCGGCCGCGACGGTCGAACCCGTGGACAGGGCCTGGTCTGCAAGCGCGGCATCAAAATCACGTTGCGAAGCCGCCACAAGGTCGATCGACATGCGATAGCCCGGGCCGTCTTCGTTCTTTGACACATCCAGACGATCGACCAGAAAGGGCCCCTGGCTGGCAATAACCATTCGTGAGACGCTATCCTGCCTGGCGCCGTAGCGCACATTGCGCACCAGCCCCTTCGCTGTCAGGTCGCGCGGGTTGAAGAACAGCCTCGTGTCCGGCAGGTCCACGACGATTCGGTGCGGATTGCGAAGCAGGAACCATCTGGGGTTAGGTTCCCGATCGAAATCCACGACAATGCGGGTTCTGCTTGAGTCCCCCGCCATCCTATAGTTGCGTCCATTGATAGGCGTCGCACCCTCGCCGGAAGCGACTTCGCCAACGTCACCAACATCAACCGCCAACGCACCTGTTATGCAGGATAATGTAATGAGCAGCGAAAGCAGGATCGCCTGCACAATCCGCTGCAACGCCTTGAATCTTGCTGCTTTCGGCCCCATTTCGGTGCGCGTCGCCCCGGTTTGGCGTCAATGCGCCGGGTGAGTGGTGTTGGCGGCAATGCCGCGAATTCGCTTAACGATTGGTATCCAAAGAAGGTTAACCAAGCCTTTTCCTGAAAGCGCAAGAGGCGCCTGCCGCATTCCCCAAGGGAATGCTTTTTGCCGGCGCTGGAAATCAGGGTTGCCATCCCAGTTGCCAAATCATAAAAGCGACATTGGATCGCCGCACTTCCTGAGGCCGCGCCCCACCCGCCCAGTGCTGCGGAAAGGCAAAGTGGGCCGGCTTTCTCGCTCGCGGCAGCGGACAAGACAGGAACCGGCGGTTGCGATTGAATTCCGCAGGCGTGTGCCCGTGGCGGGGGAAGCGTCTGCGTAAGCAAAACGGCGAGGGTTTTGGCCTGCGCCGGCTCTGGAAGCAGAGCAACTAGCTGGTCCGGTTCTCCGGGCTTTGGTTCAAAGGGTCCGCTGGGTTTAGATGGCTTCAGGCGCAACGACAGCAAGGTCTGCACTCAACCGCGCCTCCCTGGCTGCGGGCAGTATCGCCGTCGCGTTGCGGCCACCCATGGCGGACAATCAATCATCCGGCATCCGAAACATCCAGAGATCGCGGCGGCGGGCTTCACCCGCCCGGCCGGCTCGGTCGGTTGCCGGCAGGAAACACTATAATGCCCAACAAGATGCTGATAGACGCCTCCCACCCGGAGGAAACCCGTGTCGTTGTCGTTCGCGGTAACCGAATTGAAGAATTCGATTTCGAATCCCAGGATAAGAAGCAACTCAAAGGAAATATCTATCTAGCCCGCGTAACGCGCGTAGAACCGTCCCTTCAGGCAGCCTTTGTCGAATATGGCGGAAACCGCCACGGTTTCCTTGCCTTCAGCGAAATCCATCCCGATTACTACCAGATCCCCGTCGCGGATCGCCAGGCATTGCTGCATGCCGAGGAGCAGGACGCCGAGGACGAGGAAAATGACGCCAATGGCGATGCCGACGACCGGCCGGAACACGGCCGCGGGCGGCGCGACCGGCGGCGCGGCCGCAATCGCGGTCATGGTGGCGATTCGCACCTCGAGGCGGAAGGCGAAAACGGCGAGGAAACGAACGGCGAGGAAACCGCCTCCACCGACCAGCGCGAGGAGGCATCCGCCAGCAGCGACGCGCCGGACCTTGATGATGGTGAGTCCTCTGGCAATGACGACGCCGACGACAGCGAAGCCCGCGTTGAAGCCACGATAGACGATGAAACCAACACTACAATTGCAGCCGCCGCGGATGCGCATGTGATCTCCGAAGAGGTCGAGGAAGGCGCTTCAGAAAACGACCACGACAACGGCCCGACCGAAAACGGTCACCATAACGGCTCGGTGGAAGAAGTAAGCCACAGCAATGGCGACGAGCACGAGGTCGAAGTGGTGGGTGCGGGTGACGCCCTCGACGAGGTACGCAGCCGCCGCAAGCCGCTGCGGCGGCACTACAAGATCCAGGAGGTCATCAAGCGCCGGCAAATCCTGCTGGTGCAGGTGGTCAAGGAAGAGCGCGGCAACAAGGGAGCTGCGCTCACCACCTATCTGTCACTCGCCGGCCGCTATTCGGTGCTCATGCCCAACACGCCGCGCGGCGGCGGAATCTCCCGCAAGATCACCAATCCCCAGGACCGCAAGCGCCTCAAGGAAGTGGTCGCGGAACTCGACGTGCCCAAGGGGATGGGCGTCATCCTGCGCACCGCGGGCGAAAGCCGCACCAAGGCCGAGATCAAGCGAGATTATGAATATTTGATGCGGTTGTGGGAGAATGTGCGCAATCTGACGCTGCAATCCACGGCCCCTGCCCTCGTCTATGAGGAAGGTTCGCTCATTAAGCGTTCGGTTCGCGACCTCTACAACAAGGACATCGACCAGATCCTCGTCGCGGGCGAGGAAGGTTATCGCGAGGCCAAGGACTTCATGCGCATGCTGATGCCCAGCCACGCAAAGGTGGTCCAGCCCTATCGCGAGGCAACGCCGATTTTCGCGCGCAACGGCATCGAGGCCCAGCTCGACAAGATGCTGCAGCCGCAGGTGACGCTGAAGAGCGGCGGTTATCTCATCATCAATCAGACCGAAGCCCTGGTTTCGATCGATGTCAATTCCGGTCGCTCGACACGCGAGCACTCAATCGAGGAAACCGCGCTGCAGACGAACCTGGAAGCGGCCGAGGAAATTGCACGCCAGTTGCGCCTGCGGGACCTTGCCGGCCTGATCGTCATCGACTTCATCGACATGGAGGAAAACCGGAACAACCGGGCTGTCGAGAAGAAGCTCAAGGAATGCCTGAAGAATGATCGCGCCCGCATCCAGGTGGGCCGGATTTCCCATTTCGGCCTGCTGGAGATGAGCCGGCAGCGTATCCGTTCCTCCGTGCTGGAATCGACCACGAAGCCTTGCCCGCACTGTGGCGGCACCGGCCATGTGCGTTCCGATTCCTCGGTTGCACTTATGGTGGTGCGCGCGGTGGAGGAATTCCTTCTGAAGGATTCTCGCAACCACATCATCGTGCGCACCACTCCGACTACTGCGCTCTATGTACTCAACCACAAGCGGTCCACCCTGGTGGACCTGGAGCGGCGTTTCGGCGTGAACATCACGATCGAGGCGGACGATTCACTTGGAACCCAGCACTACGCCATCGCCCGCGGTGCACTCGCCGAGAAGCCGGAAGGTTTCGTCGAAAGCCGGCCACAAGCCTATATCGAGGCCGAAGAGGCGGATGCAGAGGTCGAAGAGGAGGACATCCAGGAGGATCAGGCCGAAGCGCATGACCTTGATCGCAAGGAGAGTGAGGGCCAGCGCAAGCGTCGGCGCCGCAGGCGTCGCCGTGGCGGACGTGACCGCGATCAGGAATCGATTGCTGCGCAATCCGGTCACGACGACTCCGAAGAATCGGAAGCCTCGTCCGAGGCTGAAGCCACGCAGGGCGTCTCGGACCACGACACCGCCGGCGATGAGTCGGACAGCGATGTGACAGAGACCTCCAAACCGGATGTCGGCGAACTCGCGGCCACCGATCAGGCGAGCGAAGGAAGCTCGGCGAAGAAGCGCCGCCGCGGCAAGCGAGGTGGCAAGCGCAACCGCCGCGAAGGTGATGAGGCCGTCAACGCCGAAGCGCATGCGAGCGACGAGGAGGAAACCGCGACAGAAGCTGTGTCCGAGGTGGCCGAGGAGACCGCGTCTTCGGAAACTATGGAGCCTTCGGTTGTGAGCGAAGAGGCGGCCGAAGAGGCGCTCGCGGAAAAACCGAAGCGGCGGCGCAGCGTAAAGGCCAGGAAGACCGAGGATAACAGCGCCACCGAGGCAGGCAAGGCGGCAGAAACCCAGGCCGAGCCTGCAGAAGCTGGTCCGGATTTGGCTGACGCATCGTCCGTAGCCACGCCCGAGGCGGAGCCTGAAAAGAAGAAACGGGCAGCGCGCAAGATTACCGCCAATGGCGCGGCTGCGGACGCTGCCGAACCTTCTGCAGTTGACGCTCAAGATGCAGCCGAGGAAGCAGCGTCGAACGTAGCTGCGCCTGCGGCCGACGACCCGGCACCCGAGCCGGTCGAAGATAAGCCCAAGCGTGTTGGTTGGTGGCAGAGAAAAGGCTTCTTCTGAGCCAGTTCGCACCACCCTGAATCAGGAAGGCCCCGCTCATTGGCGGGGCCTTTTCGACTCGCCGTCGATACACCGTTTGAATTGGACGGGCCCAAATCCCAGGGCGGTTCGACTACATAAGGCGACGCGTTTTCCGTCTTTTTGGCGGCATCATGTCTCTCGCCATGATGCCGCTCACCCGGCAAAAGGCTGCAAAGGCACGACATGCCTCTTCCGTGGGCACTACCTCAAGGCTCGCGCCGAAGCAGGCGTTGAATGCCTTTTCGTAAAGCCTGCCCTGCTTGTCGGCAGGCCATTGTGCGAGCACATCGAGCGCCTGTTCGACGCTATAGATTTCCTCGACCGGCAGTTCAGGTCCCGGATTCAGCCTCACCGGGACAGCGAAATGATGGGCGTGCATCAACCTGCTCCTGTCACCCCTTTGCGGCGGCAACGTGGAGGACTTGGAAAGGTTGCGGAGTAGGTTAAAGGCCCTGCCGGGCCTTTCGAGGCATACCGGGCTAGGCCGAACACGAAGTCTGCCATCCCTGCGGCCGGGCCCCCTTCACGCACATGACGGGTTGAAGATCGCGGCTTTCGGTGTCACATGAGGGACGTTCAACGGTTCAACGTCTTCATGGTTACCTATCTCGACGCCGCCACGGCCCCGCTTCGCAATACGGGTCAGATTCGTCTTTACGGCGAGGAAGGCTTTGCCGGCATGCGCAAGGCCTGCAACCTGACGGCCCGCTGCCTCGACGAGCTTGCCGCGATCGTGCGGCCGGGCGTTACCACCAACGCCATTGACCGTTTCGTCTTCGAGTTCGGAATGGATCACGGCGCGCTGCCCGCGACTCTGAATTATCGCGGCTACACAAAATCCTCCTGCACCTCCATCAACCATGTCGTCTGCCATGGCATCCCGGACGACAAGCCGTTGCGCGAGGGTGACATTGTCAACATCGACGTGACCTACATTCTCGACGGTTGGCACGGCGATTCCAGCCGGATGTATCCCGTCGGCCAGATCAAGCGTGCCGCGGAGCGGTTGCTGGAGGTTACGCATGAATGCCTGATGCGCGGCATTGCGGCGGTGAAGCCCGGCGCCCGCACCGGCGCCATAGGTGCCGCCATCCAGAGCTACGCGGAAGGCGAACGTTGCTCCGTCGTCCGCGATTTCTGCGGACATGGCGTGGGGCTACTGTTCCACGACGCGCCGAACATCCTGCACTACGGGAATGCCACCGAAGGCGTCGAGATGCGCCCCGGAATGATTTTCACCATAGAGCCAATGATCAATCTCGGCCGGCCGCATGTGAAGGTGCTCTCCGACGGATGGACCGCCGTGACACGGGACCGCTCGCTTTCCGCACAGTACGAACATACTGTCGGCGTCACCGACACGGGCTGCGAGATTTTCACACTTTCCCCTGCCGGGCTGGATCGGCCCGGCCTCGCCTGAGCATTCGCACCGCTCGCCGGCTGTTGAGAATGGCCGGCGGAGGCTTTTCGAGACCCGCTGAATATGAACTATGATCGGCCGAAAGGGAGTCGGCGGCGTGGACAGCGACAGGCGAAGCGAGCGAGGATTTTTCGGGGAGCAGCCACTGCGGCCGCTTGAAAAACAGGCTCCCAGCCGAGAAAAGCCGCACTATCTGGGCCATCGCGACAGGCTGCGGGAGCGGTTTGCCACCGCCGGCCACGAAGCTCTGCCCGACTATGAACTTCTCGAGCTTCTGCTGTTCAGGCTCATTCCGCGCGCCGATACAAAGCCCGTGGCCAAGGCACTGCTAGCCCGGTTCGGGACCCTGGCACAGGTGCTGGGCGCGCCCGAACATCTTTTGCGCGAGGTGAAGGGGGTTGGCCCGGCTGTGGCGCTTGACCTCAAGGTCATAGCCGCAGCTGCCCAACGGATGCTGCGCAGCGAAATCAAGGGACGGCAGACGCTGTCGTCCTGGATGCAGGTGATCGATTATTGCCGAGCGGCCATGGCGTTCGAGGAACGGGAGCAGTTTCGAATTCTGTTTCTTGACAAGAAGAACGCGCTTATTGCTGACGAGGTGCAACAGACCGGCACGGTGGACCATACCCCGGTCTATCCGCGTGAGGTGGTCAGGCGAGCGCTGGAACTCTCTGCCACCGCCATCATACTGGTCCACAACCACCCATCGGGCGATCCGACGCCCTCACGCGCCGACATCGAGATGACCAGGGAAATCATCGAAGCCGGCAAGCGGCTCGGCATCGTCGTTCACGACCACATCATCATCGGCAAGAACGGCCACGCTTCGATGAAGGGACTGCAGCTGATCTGAATGTCGGCATCGTGAAATACGCAACGAAAAAGGCCGCCTGAGGGGCGGCCTTCATCTGGTGCGGTGCGATTACTCGCCTTCCTTGTTACTCGCCTTCCTTGGAGGCGGCCTTCCTCTTCGGAGCAGCCTTTTTCTTCGGCTCCTGGCCAGATTCAGCCTTTTCGGACTTCTTGTCAGCAGCCTTCTTCTCTGAAGCCTTCTTCGCCGGCTTGGTTTCGACCTCCTCGTCCTCGGCCATCAGTTCTTCCTTGCTCACCTTCTTGTCGGTGACCGAGATCTGGCCCAGGAGGTGATCGACCACTTTCTCCTCGAATATGGGAGCCCGCAGGGCGTGCAGAGATTCCGGATTGGACCGGTAGAACTCGAACACTTCCTGCTGCTGGCTGGCCGGGAAGCGGCGGACCTGCTCGAACAGGGCTCGCTGCAATTCCTCATCGGTTACGGTAACGCCAGCCTTCTCGCCAATCTCGGCAAGCACGAGGCCCAGCCTCACGCGGCGTTCGGCGAGGCGCTGATATTCGGCGCGGGCCTCCTCCTCGGTGGTATCTTCATCGGCAAATGTGCGGCCGGCGGCCTGCAAATCCCGATTTACCTGGGCCCAGATGTTGTTGAACTCGGCCTCAACAAGCTTTGACGGCGCCTCGAACTGGTAATCCGCATCAAGCTGGTCAAGGAGCTGGCGCTTCACCTTCTGGCGCGTCATCGAACCGTACTGGCTCTCCAACTGCCCCTTGACGATCTCGCGCAGCCGTTCAAGCGATTCAAGGCCTAGTGCCTTCGCGGTCTCGTCATTGATCTCCAGCGGACCGGGTGCGGAGACCTCCTTCACGGTCACGTCGAACGTCGCTTCCTTGCCTGCCAGGTGCGCTGCCTGGTAGTCTTTCGGGAAGGTAACGGTGATCTGCTTCTCGTCGCCCGCCTTCAGGCCGACCAGTTGCTCCTCGAAGCCGGGGATGAATTCCTTCGAACCAAGCACCAGCGGCTGATCATTGCCTGACCCGCCGGCGAAAGCCTCGCCGTCGATCTTGCCTACATAGTCGATCGTCACGCGGTCGCCTTCGGCGGCCTTTCCTTCCTTGGTCTCGTAGGAGCGGGTGGATTCCGCAACGCGCTTCACCTGCTCATCAATCTCGCTTTCCGGCACGTCATAGACGGGCCGGGACACCTTGATGTCCGCGAAATCCTTGAGCTCGATGGGCGGGATGACCTCGTAGCTCAGCTTGAATTCGAAATCGACGCCGCCTGCCAGGATCCTTTCGGCTTCCTGCTCATCCTCGGTCATGACGATTTCAGGCTGCATGGCAGCCTTTTCGCCGCGCTCCGTGATGATGCTGCGCGAATCGTTGAGAATCTCGTTCACCACCTCGGCCATGAAGGACTTGCCGTAGACCTTGCGAAGGTGCTGGACCGGTACCTTGCCCGGACGGAAGCCGTTGATGCGGACCTTGCTTCTCGCGTCGGTCAGCCTCGCCATCAACCTGGCTTCCATGTCGCCGGCCGGTACGGTGACCTTGATTTCGCGCTTGAGGCCGGAATTGAGCGTTTCGGTGACCTGCATATCAAACCTTTGCTTTAATCGATCAGGCCATCAAAACGGGTTCGCCGTTTGCAGCCTGCCGAACTGTCTTGGCCAGGATGGCTTTGGGCGGGATCGGATACCTGATGCCACGTGGCTCATAGTCTCCGAAATACGCTCCAGAAAGTGATCAAGTCCTTGGTTTTCCGACTTCCCAATCACATTCTGCAGAAGCGGATCGTGGCATCCCGTCAAATTCGCCACGCCTTTTGTCACAGGCGTGCCGGTTTTTCAACCATCTTCGCTCTCTGCAAGCGAGCCCAGGAAGCGGGAAAACCGAACTGGTGCGGATGAAGGGACTCGAACCCCCACGCCTTTCGGCACTGGAACCTAAATCCAGGGCGTCTACCAATTCCGCCACATCCGCACGAGGCTCGCCAATCCCATGTAGGCACGGATCTGTCAATGTGCAGGGGGGCGCCACCTTTTACGGGCTGCTGTTAATATAGCGGCTCCTCGAACAGCGTTGTGTCACCGTCCAGCAATGCCTTGATCTGCGCCCGACCACTCCTTGCCACCGCGACTTTCACCGCAAAGTCGCGCAGCCTCATATCTCTTTCGATCGCCAGCCCCTCGCCCTCTGGCACATAATATCTCTCTATACCATAGCGGGGTGAGACCGACGCGCCAGGATCGGCAAGATTCCGACCTTCAGCCATCTGGCCGGCAATGTCGACCTCACCGGGCCCCGCGGGAGCCGGCGCGGCATCGAGCCAGGCCGTCCTGGGGTGCCAGTAGCCGTCTCCCCCCTCGGCCAGCCGCACAATCAATGTCCGTGCCCCCGAACTCCCCTGCGTCGGAAGATTTTCGATCATGCTGACCGGAATGCGGGAAATTTCGTAGCTCAGACGGACATAATCGCCGCGCAGCAAGTCACGAGGGTCGACTGGCTCCACCTTCAGCAGGACTTCCGTGCCGCTCCGCAGCACCGCTGCCCGCCCCGCAATGATCCAGCCAAGAAAGCCTGTCTGCAACAATGCGACCGCCAATGCGGCGGCCATCAGCCGTTTTCCGCTCATGGGCGCGCTGCCTCCTCCATATCGGCCGGCCCGATCCGTTTCTCGACTCTGATGATGAAAGCGGCAAGCAGACCAAAGATGATGGCGGCAACCAGGAAGAAGCCGGCAGTGCCGAGCATCGTGTGCATGGTGACCGCGTAGATGATGAAGAGTTCGAAGCCGAAGCCCGCATAGGTGACCCAGCGCAGTCCTTTGCTTGCGCGGCCTGCCAGCACGATGGCGCCCACTATGCCGGCCAGCGTGACAGCCGACGCGACGACAAAGCCTGCACCAGCGTCGCCCGCCAGGTCGAACTGAAGCAGGGACATGCCGGCAAGGAAGCCAATCAATCCATGCAAGGCCAAACGGTTATCGAGCCTCACCACCTGCTCGACCTGGCCGGGCGCAAGAGCAGCAGCGCCGACACAGATACCGGATATCGCGGCAAGCAACGCGGCCAGTTCGATGCGATCGCGCTCAAGCGTCAGCAGCACTCCGTAGAGTATCAGCGACAGGAGAATGACATGGCGGGCGCCCTTGCTGCGCGTCCAATAGGAAAGGATGAACAAGGCCGCAGCGATGACGAGAAAAAGATGCGGGGATTCGAACGGCCCGGTCGTACCGAATCCGTCGAATATGGTCAGCACTAGCCAGCCGTCGGCTATCGCTATGGCGGTCACCGTCAATGGTCCGGAGCGCAAGAGCAAAGCGGCCAGCGCGGTCCCCCCGCACCAGGTCAGCATCGCAGCCGCCTCGTCTCCCGAGATGTGATACATCTGACCTATGAGTGCCAGGGCGCCCCCGAAAGCGGCCGCGGCGACGAGCCACAGCGCCTCACCTATGGCAGGATGGTCAGCAGTCTTGAAAGCGGCGCCGCCGACATAGCCCGCCAGAATGAGTGAAAAAAGCGCTCCAACCCGCCCTGGGCGCGGGAAGGCCTCCCAGTTGGCCGCGACAAAAATGAGAATGGCCGCGCCTAGCAGCAATGCCGCCATGGTGGCCAGGATGGCACCGAAGCTTAACGAGCGGCGCTCATTAACTTCAACGTCGCGGGCGAGCGCCTCGGCGGTCCTTTCATCGATGAGACCTTTTGACGCCCAGCGGGATATATCCCGCCTGACCCTTGACGAATAGCTCATCCCGCGACCTCACCACTCAGCCCTCTTGTCAACTACGCCCCGCAACCCGTTGAGCTTGCCACGCTTTCCGATTCGCGTCCTTGCACAGAAGGCGCGCGACGGCGCCATGATGTTGCATTGCACAATTTGCATTGCTGCCATGCATCAACGGGGCTTTTAAATCGATAAGGGTAAGCCTATCTACGCGGCGTACAAAGACGAAGCGAACGAAACAAGCCGATACGAGTTAATACCATGAACCTGATCCGCAACTACCGCAACTGGCGCCGTTACCGGGCGACGGTTTCGGAACTGAACCGCCTCAGCAACAGGGAACTGAACGATCTCGGCATTAGCCGGAGCGATATTCCTTACGTAGCCCGCAAGGCCTCCTGAAATTTTTAGGATCCACCTTGGATCCTGCTAAAGAGCAGAGACAATGAGACTGATTCGCAACTATCGCAACTGGCTTGCCTACCGCGAGACGGTCAGCGAATTGGGGCGCCTGTCAAATCGCCAACTTCAGGATCTCGGCATCACTCGCGACGAGATCAGGAGCATCGCGAAGCGGGCGATGGCCTAAGAGTTTCCGCCCGGGTCGCCCTCCTCCCAGGCCCTGGCGGATGCGGTCAACCTCCTCCTCCTCCCTGAGGTTGACCACCGAAACGGCGCCCGCCGGACCCCTCCTCCCCCGGCGGGCGTTGTTTCCGAAAGGTTTCGCCTTTCGGCGAAGAAATTTCGTCCAAGCCGATCCTCCTCCCCGGCGACGACGAATAGGTTGGCCTTCTCCTCCTCCCAAAGGCCAACCACCTAAACGACACCCGCCGGACCTCCTCCCCCGGCGGGTGTTGTTGTTTTCGGCGTCCGCTAACGGCGAAGCAACGGCGCTGCCGTTGCAAAGGCGGCACCGAGGGACTATTTCGGCGCGATGAGCATTCTCCCCATTCACATTGTTGGCGGCGGGCTGGCGGGTTCGGAAGCTGCCTGGCAGGCGGCGGAAGCCGGCGTACCGGTCATACTGCATGAAATGCGTCCAGTGCGCGGCACCGAGGCGCACAAGACAGAGAGTCTGGCCGAACTGGTCTGCTCCAATTCCTTCCGTTCCGACGACGCGGAAACAAACGCCGTTGGGCTTCTCCATGCCGAGATGCGGCTGGCGAATTCGCTCATCATGGCCAGTGGCGATGCCAACCAGGTACCCGCGGGTGGTGCGCTCGCCGTGGATCGGGAGGGTTTTTCGGCCGCCGTTACAGCAAGGCTGGAGGCGCATCCGCTCATTACGATCGTGCGCGAGGAAATAACCGGGATCCCACCGCGGGAGTGGGGGCAGACGATCATCGCCACGGGCCCGCTAACGGCGCCGGCGCTCGCCGAAGCGATCCGGGCCGAAACGGGCGCCGACGCACTTGCCTTCTTCGATGCCATCGCGCCCATTATTCATTTCGACACGATCGACATGAATGTCTGCTGGTTCCAGTCCCGCTACGACAAGGCCGGCAATCTCAGGGGCGGCTCGGGCGGCACCGGCAAGGATTACATCAACTGCCCGATGAACCGCGACCAGTATCTCGCTTTCGTGCAGGCACTGCTTGAAGGCGCCAAGAGCGAGTTCCGTGAGTGGGAGGGCACGCCCTATTTCGACGGTTGCCTGCCGATAGAGGTCATGGCCGAGCGCGGCGTTGAAACGCTGCGCCACGGCCCGATGAAGCCCATTGGTCTGACCAACGCCCATGACCCGGCCAACAAGCCTTATGCGGTGGTGCAGCTTCGCCAGGACAACGCGCTGGGAACGCTTTACAATATGGTCGGCTTCCAGACCAAGCTGAAACATGGCGAACAGGTGCGCATCTTCCGGACCATCCCGGGGCTGGAGAATGC
>SMEK01000215.1_pt1 | contig 27709 bp, 32 predicted proteins | sample 2456371 | NCBI WGS metagenome assembly SMEK01 (sample SAMN10132590, study PRJNA489261) | soil metagenome | isolation source: day1 antibiotic-loamy sand soil ammended with composted manure from dairy... | place: USA | collected 2015-04-01
TTAAACGCCAACGTTGAGTCGCAATTGTTGGACAAAATGACTTCAATTTTATTTGGCGAAGAGAATGGATTACAAAGAGATGTAGTGAAATTTTTGCAAGTAATAAAATTAGCCCAATTAGTTGGCGAACAGTCTCAATTAAAATTAGAACAACAAGAACAGATTTCTAACTTAAAAACGTTCTTACTGAATATTGAAAAAACAATTATAAAGGAAATGACAACATCAACTGGCAAATTTTCATTAGAAAATTTCCAGCAAGTCGTAGTTAAACAGGTAAAAACAGAAGTTGATTCTAACGCTCATACAACTTCCAATATTTCTTTACATCAAAATTCGGAAACGAAAACAATTACGATTACTTTGCCAAATACAAATAATGGATCACAGGCTGAATCATTAGTAAAACAAATTGAATCGATATTACAACGTAGCCAAATATCCAATTCTCAAGGAACAACGAAATTATTATTAAAACTTTATCCTGAACATTTAGGATCTATTCGAATCGAATTAGTACAAAGAGACGGTGTGATTTCTGCTAGATTGCTTGCTTCAACTGCACTTGGAAAAGAATTACTGGATAGTCAAATTCATCAATTAAAGCAAGCGTTTGTTCAACAAAACATTCAACTTGATCGAATCGATATTCAACAAAGTTTACAAGAGACGGATTTACGCGACCAAAATTTATTTAACAATATGTTTAAAGGTCAGCAACAGTCTGAAGAAAATGATAAAGATTCAGAAGAGCAGCAAGATGATGAAAAACTGTCTTTTAAAGAATTTTTAGTAAATGAGGAAGTGTAGCATATGGCAGAAATGTCAAAAATCACAAATGATTACTATTTATCTAACAATAAAAAAGTAGAAAAACGTACAGGAAACTCTATCCTTGGTAAAGATGATTTTCTAAAAATTCTAATCACTCAGTTGCAGCATCAAGATCCAACTAATCCAGTAGAAGATAAAGAATTCATTGCTCAAATGGCTCAGTTTTCAACATTAGAACAAATGCAGAACATGACGAAAGCAATGGAGGATTTGCTCGAATCACAATTGCAAACGCAATTGATGGCATACACATCTTTCATAGGGCAAGAAGTAAAATGGCATGAAATTACCGATAAATTGGATGAAAAAGGAAAGCCGATTATTAACGAAGGCCAAGGGGTTATCGTTGAAATAAAATTTAAAAACGGCATGCCATTGTTTATATTAGATGATGGAAAAGAAATTACTGCAGGCAATATTTCTTCTATTTTAAAAAAGAATAGCGAAAAACCTGTAGTTGAAAATCCTCTAGTAGAGGCAAGTAAACTTATTGGAAAAACTGTCAAATACCAAAATGAAAACGGTGAGTTTGTTCAAGGAATCATCGAAGCTGTGACAACAAACAATCAAACAATTGAATATATTTTAGATAACCAAGTTCGGTTAAAGAAAGAGCAATTTGAAATTGTCAGTGAATAAGGTTGGTGAATCCATGCATCGAATACAATTTCAGCACGTACCATTACAACCGATTCATCTAAAACATAGCTCGAAACCAACAACAGAAAAAAAGACGACAAGCTTCATTGAGCATTTTGAACAAGCGAAAAATGAACTGAAAATAAGCAAACATGCTAATGAAAGAATTCGGGAACGAAATATTCAAATTTCAGAAGAAGAGTGGGAAAAAATTACGGACAAAGTAATTGAAGCTCGTTCGAAAGGGATTAAACAACCACTCGTATTAATGGATCAAGCTGCGTTAATCGTGAGCGCTAAAAATGGAACAGTCATTACAGCAATGGAGAGAGATGAAGCAAAAGAACAATTATTTACAAATATTGATGGCACTATTGTACTTTAAGGCAGGACCAATCTGGATGCCTTCGTTTGCGGACTGACAGAAGCAAACAATATACAATCGAAAGGAGAAGGAAAAACATGCTACGTTCAATGTACTCTGCTATTTCCGGAGTAAGAAACCATCAAACAAAATTAGATGTTATTGGGAACAACATTTCCAATGTTAACACATATGGATTCAAGAAAAGTAGAACAGTATTTAAAGAAATGATTTCTCAAAACATCGGTAGTGCTTCCGGTGCAACAGCAACACGTGGAGGTGTCAATCCAAAACAAGTAGGATTAGGTTCTACAATGGCAGCAATTGATGTCATTCATTCTACTGGAGCCCTTCAATCTACTTCTCGCACTCTTGACTTAGCGATTTCAGGTGACGGGTTCTTTATGGTGGCTGATACAGTAATTGATTTTAAACGATATAGCTCAGATGAACCAGATGTTGCTGAAGAGATTAGTGATGAGGGGGTAGGTGAAACTAACTTCACGAATATTTTATATACAAGAGCGGGGAATTTTTATTTGGATGATGAAGGATACCTTGTCAATGCTGAAGGGAAATATTTAGTTGGTGTAGCACCTGTAGTCGATGATGAAAATGGTGACGATGTTATTAACTCATTAGATTTCCCTACAATACCTGGGAAAAACACAGACATAGACGGTAATGAGGATTTATCACCATCTGACGATCCTGCATGGATTACACCAGTTGAAGATGAAATTGATGGTATGGATGTTATATATAAACCAATTCGAATTCCTACAGATGCAACAGAAATGAGTATCGGGCAAGATGGTACTGTGACATTTGTTGATGCAAATGGTGAATTAAAATGGGCAGGGCAAATTGTGTTGGCAAAATTCCCTAACGCAGGTGGTCTTCAAAAAGTTGGAAACAACTATTATCAAGAAACGAATAACTCAGGAGCTGCCTATACACAAGTTGCAACCGTAGCAGGTATAGGCTCTATCGAATCTGGGTTCCTTGAAATGTCAAATGTGGACCTATCAGAAGAGTTTACGGAAATGATTGTGGCACAACGCGGTTTCCAAGCAAATACTCGCGTAATTACAACTTCCGATCAAATTTTAGAAGAATTAGTGAACTTAAAACGATAATCAATCTAGTAATCTTTTAACTTACTAGTCTTTGGATTATTTTAAAGAAAAGGAGGGTCGGGCCGGCTCTATCCTTCCCGGCCCTATTTCAATGATTCAACTAACACGCCTTAATGGCAAAACATTTTCATTGAATGCTTTATACATAGAAACAGTCGAATCCTTTCCAGATACGACCATTACGCTAACGACTGGGCGGAAATATATTGTAAAGGAAACTGAAGAAGAAGTTAGAAAAAAAGTGACAAATTATTATCGCACGATTCAAGTGCTTTCTAACCCCCATCTACGAGGTGATGAAAATGAAGAATAATAAATTATTAACAGTAATGCTCATCATTTTAGTGTCGATTACGTTAATTGGGGTTGTACTTGTAGTTTTATTGACTCAATTCAATAAACAATCTACAACCCTCGAACCAACCATCGATAAAATTATCGAATCTAGCGTAGATGTACCTGAAATAACGACCAATTTAGCAGATGGAAATTATATTCGCATTGAATTGAAAATTCAAACAGATAGCCCTAAAGCAGCAAAGGAACTAGCAAGCCCGATTAAATGAATTGATGCAAGAGGGTGAAGTGCAACAAGTATACATTACCTCCTACATCATTCAGTAAAGAAATCTGTTGAAATGGAGGTGGTCAAATGCCAGGTGATGTATTATCCCAATCGGAAATCGATGCGCTGCTTTCAGCAATCTCTACTGGGGAAATGTCAGCAGATGAAATGAAGAAAGAAGAAGAAAAGAAAAAAGTCAAAGTTTATGATTTCAAGCGTGCCCTTCGTTTTTCAAAGGATCAAATTCGAAGTCTGACGCGAATTCATGAAAACTTTGCAAGACTTTTAACTACATTCTTTTCTGCTCAACTTAGAACATATGTACAAATTTCTGTAGCATCTGTTGACCAAATTCCCTTTGAAGAATTTGTTCGCTCGATTCCAAATATGACATTAATAAATGTATTTGAAGTACCGCCTTTAGATGGTAATATTTTAATGGAGATCAATCCAAACATTGCTTACTCCATGTTAGATCGCCTCATGGGTGGTAGCGGTACAAGTTATTCAAATGTTGACAATTTAACTGAAATCGAACAAAAAATCATGACAAACTTATTTGAACGTTCCTTCGATAATTTGCGTGAAGCTTGGGAAAATATCGCTGAAATTGACCCAATGCTTGTTGAACTCGAAGTGAACCCACAATTTTTACAAATGATTTCACCAAATGAAACAGTAATCGTTATTTCAATGAATACCGTTATTGGTGAAACTTCTGGCATGATTAACATTTGTATTCCACATGTCGTATTGGAACCAATTATACATAATTTGTCTGTCCAATACTGGATGCAATCGAATACAAAAGAGCCAACAGAAGCACAAATCAAAGCGTTAGAAACAAAAGTAAAACAATCTGACTTACAGCTCGTAGCTGAACTCGGTACATCTACGATTTCAATCGAAGACTTTTTAACGATGAATATCGGTGATGTCATCCAGCTCGATCAGAAAATTTCTGATCCATTAATTCTTAGAATTGGAGATATTCCAAAATTTACTGTTCAGCCGGGTAAATTAAAGAAAAAAATGGCAGTTCAGATTATTGAGACTTTGAAAGGAGGAGAAGAAGATGAGTGATGATATGCTCTCCCAAGAAGAAATTGAAGCCCTACTTCGAGGTGAAACACTAGATGATAAAATCGAGGAAATGGCTTCAAATTCTAAAACAAATTCAAACGAAAAATTAGTTGTTGAAGATTATTTAACAGAAATGGAACGCGATGCGTTAGGTGAAATAGGAAATATTTCTTTCGGGAGCTCAGCAACTGCACTATCTTCATTGTTAGGGCAAAAAGTTGAAATAACAACTCCTGTAGTGTCACTAATTAATAGAAATAATTTGGAAGAAGAATTTCCACATCCATATGTTGCTGTATCAGTAGAATATACAACTGGTATAAGCGGTGTGAATTTATTAGTCATTAAACAATCAGACGCTGCAATCATTGCAGATTTAATGCTTGGAGGAGATGGACGCAATCCGAACCCAGATTTAGGAGAAATCCAATTAAGTGCTGTTCAAGAAGCGATGAATCAAATGATGGGTTCAGCTGCAACCTCCATGTCTACGATGTTTAACAAAAAAGTAGATATTTCACCACCTTCTCTAGCTTTACTAAATATTAAGGAAAATGAAGGTGAAGAGAATATTCCTGATGATGAAATATTGGTAAGAGTTTCCTTCCGTTTACTCATCGGGGATTTAGTAGATTCTACAATCATGGAATTACTACCATTAGATCTAAGTAAAAAGCTTGTAAAATCCTTATTCGGTGAAAATGCAGATGCGAATCAACCTGAGGCACAACCTCATGCACAAGCTGAGCCGAAACAATTAACTGCATCGCCAATGCAACAAAGCACAACATCGCAATTGGAACAACCAATACAACAGGCTAATCAACCAGTATATCAGCAGCAAGCTGCTACTACTCATGAAATACCAAGTTTTACAACTTATTCACAACCAAAACCTCAGCCGGTAAATGTTCAACAAGCACAATTTGCAACATTTGAACAACCGAAGATGACAGAGGCAGAAGCTCGAAATTTAAATATGTTACTTGATATTCCTTTACAAGTAACTGTTGAATTAGGACGGACGAAGCATTCAGTGAAAGAAATTTTACAATTAGCTTCAGGTTCCATTATAGAGCTAGATCGTCTTGCTGGTGAGCCAGTTGATATATTGGTAAATAATCGTCTAATTGCGAAGGGTGAAGTTGTAGTCATTGATGAAAACTTTGGTGTGAGAATTACAGATATTATCAGTCAGAAAGAACGCATCAATAATCTAAGATAGATGTAATAATGGAGGAATCTTACTATGTCTAAAAAAATCTTAATAGTTGACGATGCAGCATTTATGCGCATGATGATTAAAGATATTTTGACGAAGAATGGCTATGAAGTAGTTGGAGAGGCAGCAGATGGAATGCAGGCTGTAGAAAAATATAATGAATTGCGACCAGATTTAGTGACAATGGACATCACGATGCCAGAAATGGACGGCATAACAGCATTGAAACAAATTAAATCGATTGATCCAAACGCTGTTGTAATTATGTGTTCAGCTATGGGTCAACAAGCGATGGTCATTGATGCCATCCAAGCGGGTGCGAAAGACTTTATCGTAAAACCATTCCAAGCAGATCGTGTTATTGAAGCAATCCAAAAAGCAATAGGTTGATAGGAAAGATGAAAAACCTTTATAAAAAAATTAGCATTGTCCTTATGTTGTTCGCAGTTTTTATAATGACTGCTCCAGCACAGCTCACTTTTGCGAACCAAAAAAATAAAATGATTGACGAAGGCTATTTTGATAATCCTGAAACTTTCAATCAAGATTCTACAGCTGTCAAAGAATCGGCAGCTGTAGGTCTTACAGCTTGGGATTATATCAAAATGCTGCTCGCACTCATTTTTGTACTCTTATTATTAATTTGGGTGTTAAAGTTTATTAATAAAAAAAGCTATCATTTTCAACAAAATCAAATTGTTCGAAATATCGGTGGTATTTCAGTAGGTTCACAAAAGTCTGTTCAAATTTTGCAAATTGGAGATAAGCTGTACATCGTTGGTGTAGGTGAAAATGTAGAACTCATTAAGGAAATTTCAAATCGTGATGAAATTGACAAGTTGCTTAATCTTTACAATGAAAAACAAATGTTAACAACAAGTCCACCATTCATTGCAGAATTATTTAAAAAATTGAAAGGGCAGTCAAAAACGCGTGAAAATAGTAATCATTCAGATTTCGGGAATATGTTAAATCAGCGTTTATCTGAAATTCAAAAGATGCGTCGCGACGAGCTCGAAAAATGGAAGGAAAAGGAGCACGATAAATAATGGAACAATTTATCTCATTCTTTTCTGACTCTGATCCTACGAACGTCGCTACTTCTGTAAAATTACTATTATTATTGACAGTATTATCACTTGCACCAAGTATTTTAATTTTAATGACATCATTTACACGTATCGTCATAGTCCTTTCGTTTACTCGGACAGCTTTAGCGACGAATCAAACGCCTCCCAATCAAGTAATTATTGGGTTAGCATTATTTTTAACTTTCTTTATTATGGCTCCAACCTTCCAACAAGTAAATGATGAAGCATTGCAACCGCTCTTTAACGAAGAGATTGGCCTTGAAGAAGCATATTCTAGAGCAAGTCTTCCATTTAAGGAATTTATGGCAAAACATACAAGACAAGGAGATTTGGAACTGTTTTTACAATATAGTCAAGCAGAAAGACCACAATCCATTGAGGAGATTCCTTTAACCATATTGGTACCGGCTTATGCTTTGAGTGAATTGAAAACCGCTTTCCAAATGGGATTTATGATTTTCATTCCGTTTATTGTCATTGATATGGTTGTAGCAAGTGTACTCATGTCTATGGGGATGATGATGTTACCGCCTGTCATGATTTCGTTGCCATTTAAGATTTTATTATTTGTACTTGTCGATGGATGGTATTTAGTCATTAAATCTTTACTCCAAAGTTTCTAAGGGAGGAAACTCAATGTCACAATTAACAGTCATTCAAATAGCTGAACAAGCGGTATGGGTTGTCCTCTTAGTTGCAGGTCCACTAATGTTAGTCGCTTTAGTTACTGGTCTAATCATCAGCATTTTCCAAGCTACAACGTCTATTCAAGAACAAACATTGGCGTTTGCTCCGAAAATAATTGCGGTGTTAGTAGCCATCGTATTTTTTGGACCATGGATGGTGTCAAAAATGTCAGAATACTTTATTGACATCTTGAACAACTTAACGCGATACATAGGGTGACATAAATGTTAGAAATCATACCACAATTTTCTGTATTCCTATTAATGTTTGTAAGGATTTCTGCATTTTTTGTTACCGTCCCTTTTTTTTCATATCGTACGATACCACCCCAATTAAAAATTTTGTTAGCTTTAATGCTTGCTTGGATGATGTATTATACGATTCAAACAGAAGTGATTCCAATTGATGGGAATTACATATTGCTTATTATGAAAGAAGCGATGATTGGGCTTATTATTGGATTAGCTGCAACCATCATAATATCCATCGTACAAATAGCTGGTGGTTTTATCGATTTTGAAATGGGATTTGCCATGGCAAATATCGTTGATCCGCTTACCGGTGCACAAAGTCCAATGATGGGACAATTTTTTAACTTACTAATTTTATATTTATTAATTGCTACTAACGGTCACCACCTTATTTTAGATGGAATTTACTATAGTTATCAGTTTATTCCAATTAATCATTTTCCGAACTTTGGGGATGCTGGCATGGCGGAATTTACAGTAAAGTTGATTGCTGTAGTCTTTTCGGTTGCTTTTCAAATGTCAGCACCTTTAGTAGCAGCATTGTTTTTATTAACGCTTGCTATTGGTATTACCGGAAAAACGGTTCCTCAATTAAATATTTTTATTATCGGATTTCCATTAAAGATTATCGTAGGATTTCTTGTATTGTTCATTTCAATGGGGATTATGATTGAAGTGATGCAAAAGGTGATTGAATTAATGATTACCGTTATGCGTGAATTCATGCAGTTTTTAGGTGGTGCATAATTTGAAGTTACTGCTTCCTTTAGACTTACAATATTTTGCTGGTGAAAAAACAGAAAAAGCGACTCCAAAGAAACGGAAAGATGCTCGAAAAAAGGGACAAGTTGTAAAAAGCCAAGATTTTTCGTCAGCGATTTTGTTTTTAATCCTTTTTCTTTTTCTCACCTTTATGGCACCGTTTATGTTTAAAGGTCTCCTTTCTTTTTTTATACAAGCCTTTGAAAAATACATACTTTTTGAGACAGTGACAGTCGATACCATCATGAATATCTATGTTGATTCTATTTCAGAAATGGCTGTCATTTTATTACCGGTGATGGTAGTAGCAATGGTTGTGGCAATGTTCTCTAACTTTTTACAATTTGGTTTCTTGTTTACAACAGAAACAATGAAATTTGATTTGAAAAAGATTGATCCAATAAAAGGGATTAAGAAAATTATTTCATTAAGAGCTATTGTGAACTTAATTAAGTCTTTGTTAAAAGTAGCATTTATTGGGACAGTAACTGGATTTGTTATTTGGCTTAATTTTGACGATGTATTGTCTTTAGCATTTCATAGCCCTTGGGAAGCATTAATAATAGTTGCAAAACTAACGGCTATGATGGGCATCGCTAGTGCCATTGCCTTACTATTAGTCGCTATTCTTGATTACATATATGAAAAATTCGATTATGAAAAAAAATTAAGAATGTCGAAACAGGACATTAAAGATGAGTATAAAAATACGGAAGGGGACCCACTCATCAAATCGAAAATTAAGCAACGGCAGAGAGAAATGGCTATGCGACGCATGATGCAAGAAGTTCCGAAAGCGGATGTGGTTATTACAAACCCAACTCACTTTGCAGTTGCCTTAAGATATGATGATGAGTCCATGGAAGCTCCTAAAGTCGTTGCAAAAGGTGTCGACTTTGTAGCACAAAAAATCAAATTAATTGCAAAGGAAAATGATATCGTCATGGTAGAAAATCGACCATTAGCAAGGGCGCTATATGATCAAGTGGAAATTGGTGAAGAAGTGCCTGAAGAATTTTTCAAAGCAGTGGCAGAAATATTAGCTTATGTTTATCGAGTTAAACGTAAAATTTAGTTTGTAGGAGGGAAAAACATGAAATTTCGCGACTTAGGAGTATTAGCATTTATCATCGTAATAGTAGCGATGCTCGTAATCCCTCTACCAACATGGTTGCTAAGTTTTTTAATCATCATTAATATTACGCTTTCTTTACTTGTATTGCTCACTGCAATGAACATGAAAGAGGCGTTGCAATTTGCGATTTTCCCGTCAATTATATTGATTTTGACGTTGTTCCGACTTGGTGTGAGTATTTCAACTACTCGTGCCATTCTTTCCCAAGGAGATGCAGGTGACGTCGTTGAAACGTTCGGGGAATTCGTAACGGGCGGTAATATACTAGTTGGTTTAGTTATTTTCATGTTGCTTGTCATTGTGAACTTTATCGTTATTACGAAAGGTTCAGAACGGGTTGCGGAAGTAGCAGCACGTTTCACGTTAGATGCGATGCCTGGTAAGCAAATGAGTATTGATGCAGATTTGAATGCAGGATTAATTTCTGAAAAGGAAGCACGGGAACGTCGCGATAAAGTTGCGAAAGAAGCAGATTTCTATGGGGCGATGGATGGTGCTACGAAATTTGTAAAAGGTGACGCCATTGCTTCCATCATCATGGTATTTATAAACTTAATTTTTGGTTTGTTTATTGGGATGTTACAAATGGGATATTCTTTTTCTGAAGCGGCAGACCACTTCTCCAAATTAACAGTCGGTGATGGTCTCGTTGCTCAAATTCCAGCCTTACTTGTATCAACAGCAACAGGTCTCGTAGTAACTCGAGCAGCAAGCGATGGTAATCTCGGAGAAGATATAATAGGGCAATTATTCTCTCAAGCGAAATTGCTTTATGTAGCAGCGGGAACCATTTTCTTGCTTGGCCTCTTTACTCCGATTCCTGACTGGATTACAATTCCAATTGCTGCATTACTTGCCATTGGAGCCTTTTTAATGAGTCGCAAAAAAGAAGAGGACCCAGAAGAATTGTTGGAAATTGAGGAAGAACAAGTAACCGATACAATGAAGAGTCCAGAAAATGTTGTCAATTTATTAAATGTTGATCCAATTGAATTTGAATTTGGTTATGGTTTAATTCCTTTAGTTGATGCGCAGCAAGGCGGGGATTTGCTTGACCGAGTTGTGATGATTCGTCGTCAGCTTGCATTAGAACTAGGTCTTGTAATTCCTGTTGTACGCATTCGAGATAACATCCAATTACAGCCGAATGAGTATCGTATTAAAATTAAAGGAAATGAAATGGCAAGGGGAGAATTATTATTAGACCATTATTTAGCGATGAGCCCTGGTGATGACGATTCGATTGAAGGTATTGATACAATTGAACCATCTTTTGGTCTCCCTGCAAAATGGATTACTGAGGAAGTAAAAGAAGAGGCGGAGATGCGAGGATTTACTGTTGTTGACCCGCCAAGTGTTGTATCCACACATTTAACAGAAGTCATTCGTGCAAACGCTCATGAACTACTCGGTCGACAAGAAACAAAGCAACTGATCGATCATTTGAGAGAAACACATGCTATTTTAGTCGACGAACTAACACCAACCCCATTATCGATTGGTGAAATTCAAAAAGTACTCGCAAAATTATTAAAGGAACATGTTTCGATTCGCAACTTACCAGTTATTTTTGAAACTTTGGCAGATTATGCAAAATTGACAAGTGACACGGATGTACTAACAGAATACGTAAGACAAGCCCTTGCACGACAAATTACAAGGCAATATGTACAAGACGGATCGCAATTAAAAGTAATTACCGTTCCGGCAAAATTAGAAAAAATCATTGCAGATAGCGTTCAGCAAACAGAACATGGAAATTACTTGGCGATGGATCCGCAAGAATCTCAAAACGTTCTTGAGTCCATTGCAAAAGAAGTGGAAAGAGTTTCATACATGGAACAAACGCCAATTATTTTATGTTCACCAGGTATTCGAATGTATTTAAGACAATTAACGGAACGATATTTCCCACAAATTCCTATATTGTCTTATAACGAATTGGATGCCAACGTTGAAATCCAAAGTGTTGGGGTGGTGACCGTTGAATGAAAATGAAAAAATATATAGCACCTTCTATTGCTGAAGCGATGAAACAAGTGCGTTCAGAATTAGGTGAAGATGCTGTCATCATCAATTCTAAAGTAATTGTCAAAAAGAAATTTTTCGGTTTGATAAGACAGAAAAATTTTGAGGTTCTGGCTGGAATTGACGTAGTTGAACGTCCAAAATTTGATATGCCAGAACAATTGGATAGCCCTGTGAAAGTTCAGCCCATCGTTCCAAAAAAAGACGAACTACCTATAGCAGGAAATGTTTCGGAGCTAAAAGAAGAGATTGCCAGCTTAAAAAAAATATTACAATCAATGAAACATGAATCAATTCAATCTTCATTGCCTGATGAACTTAAACCATTTGCTGAATATATGAAACGTCAAGAGCTTAATCAAGAGCTCATCACGGCCATTTGTGATGAGCTTTTTGTACATATGCAAACGACGAAGGAAATATCTAATCAAGAAATAAAAAACATTGCAAAAAAAGTTTTACAAGCGAAACTTTCTCCCCTCCCATTAGGAGGTTTATCCTATGAGAAAAAATACGTGTGTGTCTTAGGTCCGACAGGGGTAGGAAAAACAACGACGATTGCTAAAATGGCAGCTCGAAGTGTTTTGGAGAAGAAGAAAAAAATCGGATTTATAACAACCGATACATATCGAATTGCAGCAATCGAACAGTTAAAAACATACGCTAATCTTCTTCAAGCCCCCGTAGAGATTGTTTACAACTTCAATGATTATAAAGAAGCAATTAAAAAATTTGAACATTTAGATTTAGTGTTCATTGATACAGCTGGGCGCAACTATAAAGAAGCAAAATATGTGAATGAATTAAAGAAACTGATTTCTTTCGATGAAGAAGTTGAATCTTATCTTGTTCTATCTTTGACTGCTAAAGAGAAAGATATCGAAACGATTATCGAACAATTTAATGAATTACCTGTTGAGAAGTTTGTCTTCACTAAAATTGACGAAACAAATTCTATTGGCGCGATGTATAATTTAATGATTAAATATAATAAAGGACTTGCTTACTATACAACTGGGCAAGAAGTACCGGAAGATATTGAAGAAGCAACTGCAGACAAATTACTTGAATTGTTCTTTCAAGGAGAATTCAAATGAGAGATCAAGCAGAAAAATTGCGAATGAAAATGTTGGAGCGTCAAGGTGCATTAGGGAGATCCATCGCTGTTGTTAGCGGTAAAGGCGGAGTAGGAAAGAGTAATTTTACAACAAACTTTGCTATTAATCTAGCGAAACGTGGGAAAAAAGTTGTCATATTAGATATGGATCTCGGAATGGCAAATGTTCACATTTTAATAGGAAAACAGGCTCAATATAATTTGAAGGACTATTTAGAAGGACATGTTTCATTCGAAGAAATCATTTATGCAGGTCCACAAGACATTCATTACATTTCCGGAGGTTCCGGTTTTTCATCGGTCATTGAATGGTCAGAAGAGATGTTTGATGCCTTCATACATGCATTTGAAGAATTGCAGAAAAATTATGATTATATTTTATTCGATATGGGAGCAGGAGCAACAAATTGGGCGCTAGATGTGGTTACGTCCATTGAGGAAGTCATTGTAATCACAACTGCTGAGCCAACTTCGATTACAGATGCCTATTCAATGATGAAATTCATTTATTTAAAAGAACCGAGCAAAACATTTTATCTATTATGTAATCGAGCGTTTTCAAATGAAGAAGGAAGGGAAACGTTGCAGAGGCTAAAAAATGCAATGTTGAAATTTTTATCAAAAGAAGTTGTGATTCTTGGTTGGTTGCCAGAGGATAGTGCAGTCAGAAAAGCAGTGATTGAGCAAGTTCCTTTTTCAATTTCATATCCAAATGCTCAAATTTCAAAATCATTACATGAAATTGTAAATCGTTTTATTCATAAAAAGTTAGGAGAAGAGATTCCTCTTCCATCCAATTCATTTATAACTAGACTAAAACGTATTTTCTCGAAAGGTCGTGATTAATTGGAACCTTCGAAAAAACATAAATTGCTAATAGTAGACGATTCCGCTTTCATGAGGAAAGTAATCAGTGATTTCTTTCATCAACATCCATCGATTGAAGTAATTGGTACAGCAAGGAATGGAAAGGATGCCATTCAAAAAATTCAACAACTAAACCCAGATGTTGTCACAATGGATGTTGAAATGCCGGAATTAAATGGTATTGAAACGTTAAAGCATATAATGGAAGTTTCCCCTGTTCCTGTCGTTATGATATCCAGTTTTACTGAAAAAGGTGCTCAGAAAACATTGCAGGCAATGGAATATGGGGCAGTTGATTTTGTGACAAAACCTGGGGGCACGATTTCTCTTGATTTACATAAAGTTAAGGACGAGCTTATTCGAAAAGTAGAGCTCGCTTCAAAAATTCCGATTGAAAAATTAAGAAAGCAAATTAATCCAAAAAAACATTATATAAACAATATTCAACAAGAAACAACCCTAAACACTAATGAAACGCATGTAGTAACAGAATTTTCATCTACTAGTAATAAAAATTGGACAAAAACTTCAGAGAAGATTGTATTAATAGGTACATCAACTGGTGGGCCACGAGCTTTGCAAGAAGTGATTACAAATTTGCCTGAATCCTTATCGGCACCCATATTAATTGTTCAACATATGCCACCAGGGTTTACAAAATCATTAGCAGATAGGTTAAACCATCTTAGTAAAATCCGAGTGAAGGAAGCTGAACAGGGTGAAATTGTTGAAAAAGGAACTGCTTATATTGCACCAGGTGGTTACCATTTAAAAATGAAAAAAAATGGCCAACATTATCAAATTGTTTTAGATAATCAGGAACCACCAAGAGCTGGCCACAGACCAAGCGTTGATGTTCTCTTTGAAAATATTAGCCAGTTTAATGAATTAGATAAAATTGCAATCATCATGACTGGGATGGGTAATGACGGTTCTAAAGGGTTAATGGCATTGAAGAAATCTGGAAATGTCATCGCGATTGCTGAATCAGCTGAAACTTGTATCGTTTATGGTATGCCAAAAGCTGCCGTTGAGACAAAGTTAGTTGATGAAGTAGTCAATTTAGATGAAATTTCAGAGACAATGATGAAATATTTGTCATAAAGGGAGTGTTTTCGAATGGAAATGAATCAGCAATATTTGGACATGTTTATAGAAGAAAGTAAAGAACATTTACAAGCTTGTAGTGATCAATTATTAGAACTTGAAAAGAATCCGAATGATTTATCCATCGTTAATGAGATTTTCCGCTCGGCTCATACATTAAAAGGAATGGCTGCTACGATGGGATTTGAAGACTTAGCGGATTTAACACATAAAATGGAAAACGTTCTAGATGCCATTCGAAATGAAAAAATCGTTGTTGATTCAAATCTATTAGATATTGTATTTGAATCGGTAGACCATTTAGAAGCGATGATAGTGGATATAGCAAATGGCGGTGATGGGAAACGGGATGTTTCCGATATAGTATCGAAATTAAAAGCGATTGAAGCAGGTCAACTGATTCCTACAAGCACTCCAACTGAACAAGAAATAGCAGCAGATGTATACACGGAAGAACCTACTACTGACCGATATTTAATTTATGATGAGTACGATGTTACGGTATTGCAACAATCGAAAGAACAAGGTTTTAATGTCTATGAAATTACTGTTTCCCTTCGACCTGACTGTCTATTAAAGGCAGCACGAGTATACATGGTTTTTGAGGTTTTAGAAAAAAATGGTGAAGTATTAAAATCTTTCCCAACGGTTGAAAAGCTTGAGGAAGAACAGTTCGATCAAACATTCCAAGTAACATTCATTACGAAAGATTCTGCGGAAGAAATTCAAAAGAAAATTAATAAAGTTTCTGAGATTGATAAAGTTGTAGTAATACCATTGACGAAAGAAATGATTAAAGAGGCCAGCAAAGAAGAATTGGTTTCAAAAGAACAACTTCAACAAGAATCAAAAAAATCTGAACAACAACCTTCAAAACAGCAGAAAAAGTCTGAACCGTTAAAGAAAGAATCGAATGCGACGAAACAAAGTGCACAGTCAAAAACGATTCGGGTAAGCATTGAGCGCCTTGATATTTTAATGAATCTATTTGAAGAATTAGTAATAGACCGTGGACGATTACAATCGATTGCGACAGATGTTAAACATTCAGAATTAACAGAAACAGTTGAGCGAATGAGCCGTACGATGGGAGATTTACAAAATATTGTCCTTACAATGCGGATGATTCCAATTGAAACTGTATTTAACCGCTTCCCTAAAATGGTTCGTTCTTTATCCAGAGATTTAAATAAAAAAATAAATCTGGAAATTATCGGTGCAGAAACGGAACTAGACCGTACAGTAATCGATGAAATTGGTGATCCGTTAGTTCACCTAATCCGTAATTCTGTAGACCATGGTATCGAAAGTCCGGAAGTGAGAAAAGCAAAAGGTAAACCAGAAGAAGGTACGGTCATCTTACGGGCATATCATAGCGGAAATTATGTATTTATTGAAATAGAAGATGACGGAGCTGGAATCAACAAAGATAAAGTATTAAAAAAGGCAATCGATCGAGGTATTGTGACGAAAGAATCGGCGTTAGTATTAACCGATAAGCAAATCAACGAACTCATATTTGAATCAGGTTTCTCAACAGCTGAAAAGATAACGGATGTTTCTGGGCGCGGTGTCGGCTTAGACGTAGTAAAAACAACGATTCAATCTCTTGGAGGCAGCATTTCTATTGAGTCAGAACAAGATGTTGGTTCGAAATTCTCCATTCAATTGCCATTAACACTATCTATTATTTCTGTCATGCTCGTAGAAATTGAGAAAGAAATTTATGCGATTCCGTTATCATCAATTATCGAAACTTCAATTATTAAAAAATCTGAGATTTTAAATGCTCATAATCAAAAAGTAATTGATTTCCGAGGAAAAGTTGTTCCGTTAATTTTCTTAGATGAAGTATTTGAAGTACCGCGCAATGAAATTTATGATGATGAATATTTATCTGTTGTGATTGTTCGAAAAGGTGATAAATTAGCTGGTTTAGTCGTTGATTCATTCATTGGCCAACAAGAAATTGTTTTAAAATCATTAGGCAATTATTTAAAAAATATTTTTGCCATTTCAGGTGCAACAATTTTAGGTAATGGACAAGTAGCGTTAATTATTGATATTAATGCGTTAATGAAATAATTCCATGAAATGAGGTGTTGTAAATGGCAACTGTTGTGGAGCAAGAAAGTATAAAAGTAATAGTTTTCCAATTAATGGATAAGGAATATGCTATTCCTGTAAGCCAAGTTCAAGGTATTGAGAAAATGATGCATATTACTCGAGTACCAAGAACAGAAAAATTCGTAAAAGGTGTCATCAATTTGCGCGGAGTTGTAACACCTATTATCGATTTGCGTGAACGTTTTGGTCTTCCATCAGCTGAAAATACTGAATCTGTGAGAATTATTATTGTTCAGTTTGATGACATGGAAGTAGGATTTGTAGTAGATTCCGCGAACGATGTCATTGATCTTCCAGTGAATTCTATTGAACCTCAACCAGAAGTAGTAGGTGTGATAGAAGAAGCATTCATCTCAGGGGTTGCTAAAATTGATAATCGTTTATTAATATTGCTACATTTAGATAAAGTATTAAATATATCTGAATAGTATATTAAAAAAGTAGGGATTCATATGGGGCATCCTAAAATTAATTCTATGCATTTAGATATTCTGAAGGAGATTGGAAATATCGGTGCAGCTCATGCAGCGACTGCTTTATCGGATTTGCTAAAGAAAAAAATCGAAATGCGCGTCCCAAAAGTAGAAATGATTACATTTAATGAAATGATGGATTTAGCTGGCGGACCGGAAAAAGTCGTTGTTGGTATTTTCTTGCGAATCGAAGGCGATTTAGAAGGAAGCATGTTTTTCATATTACCGATTGAACAGGCCAATCGGTTCATTCAACATCTCATTCAAGATGACCAGTTCGATTTTCGATCCAATGGCTCTTTCATCGGAATGTCTGCAATGCAAGAAATGGGAAACATATTATCTGGATCTTATCTATCCGCCTTGTCTGATTTTTTGCAATTAAAAATGTATCCTACAGTACCTGGTTTAAGCATTGATATGTTTGGGGCAATCATTAGTATTGGCCTCATTGAAATTTCTCAAGTAAGCGACTATGTGATTGTCATCAATACATCCATTTCGGAAGAAGGGCTTGAAAATACAGAAATGAAAGGGCACTTTTTATTATTACCTGACCCTGAGTCTTTTAACGTAATATTTAAGGCGTTAGGGGTCGAATAGTATGTTTGCATCGAAGGAAGGAAAGGTAGTTAAAGTTGGAATTGCCCAAATGGATGTAGTCAAATCTCCGGATACGATTCGAACTTCGGGACTAGGCTCATGTGTGGGAGTAGTTTTATATGATGAAACGAAGAAGGTTGCAGGGCTTGTTCATATTATGTTACCGGATTCTTCATTAAGCCGTTCAGAAACAATCAATTGTGCAAAATTTGCCGATACTGGTATTCAAGGTCTACTAGAGATGTTATTAGTAGAAGGGGCTCAAAAGTATCGGTTAAAGGCCAAAATAGCTGGTGGAGCCCAAATGTTCCAATTTGCTTCAGATAAGAATATGATGAGAATAGGTCCTCGCAACGTTGAAGCTGTGAAAAAAGTATTAAAAGAATTGGGGATTCCTCTCATTGCGGAAGATACAGGTGGTAATAGCGGTAGGACGATTGAATTTGATCCTGATACTAGTAAATTAATGATTCGGACAGTCAATAAAGGAGTGAGTGAAATATGATGTATGGCTCTATATTTTATAATTGTTGGGGTAGTTTAATAGCATTTACCATTACCTTTGCGATTATGTATCAAATTTCTATATTTCCTTCGCAGATTTTGCTTGTTTCATTCATTGTTGCACTCGCTGCCTTTGTTGTAATGTTCGCTGTACGGTATTTAATAGGCTATATTTTGTATACACCTGATGACGCACTTTTTGCAGATTTTATTGAAGAAGTTGCATCTGAGAACAGTGAAAATATAATGGATGAGGAAATGGATAATAGCTTTAAAAGAGCTTCTAATGATTTTCAAGATGAAAATCCAGAAGAAATTGCAGATGTCGTGCGTAGATTGCTAGAAGAAAGAGATACCTAAGAACTATTTTATAAATTGTAGAGAGCCGAATTTAGGCTCTTTTTTCATATCTATTAAGAGGAATTTCCTAATGGTCAGTAAATGATTTAGTCCTATAGAATGCTGTGTTTTTTAGACCTATATTTGGTATAATAATGGAAAGAAAAGCGTTTGTTAAAGAAAGGTGGATTCGATGGTAAGTAAGCTAGATGAACAAAAATTATGGAATAGCTGGATAAAAGATCGAGATCCGCATGCAGGGAATTTACTAATAAAAAAATACATACCGCTTGTGTCCTATCATGTTCAACGTATAGGTACTGGATTGCCAAAAAATGTGTCTCGGGATGATTTGACTAGCTTAGGTATGATGGGACTATTTGATGCTTTAAATAAATTTGATATTAATAGAGATTTAAAATTTGATACATACGCATCTTTTCGTGTACGGGGAGCCATTATTGATGGCCTAAGAAAAGAGGATTGGCTACCGCGTACTGCAAGGGAAAAAGAGAAAAAAATGGAAGCTACAATTGAACAATTAGAACAAAAATTAATGCGCCATGCAACACCTGAAGAACTGGCAGAACATATGAATATGCCTGTCGAAGAAGTATATCAAACAGTACAAGAACATTTCTTTTCAAATATATTATCTCTAAACGAAACGCAGCAAGATTCTGAAGATGCTGATGGGAAAGCTTGTGTCATTCGAGATGAAAATACACGAACACCTGAACAAGAGGCGCTTCATAAAGAACTAGTGGACGAACTTGCTGAAAATATTAAAAAGTTAAGTGAGAAGGAACAACTCGTATTAAGTCTTTTTTATTCTGAAGAAATGACATTGACGGAAATTGGTGAAATGTTAGATTTATCCACTTCTCGTATTTCACAGATCCACTCAAAAGCGTTATTGAAATTAAGAAAACTGCTATCAAGCGAGGCTAATGCTTAAATTAGGAGGAGCTAATGAGTTTAAAAGGTGTTGAATTACAAATTGCTATTCCGAAAACTGTTGACGCTGGGAAAATGGTTGGGGAGCATCAACAGCACGTCGTTCAGCAACAATATAATGCTAACGAGGCGTTAAAAAGAGAGATTGAAAGAAAGCAGCTTACCGTGAATGACACCGAAAAAATCTCAGAAGTTTCTGAAGAAGAAAAGGAAAAAGAACGAAAAGGAAAACAATCATCCAACAATCACAATGGACAAAAGAAACAACAACAACAACAAGAACAGCAGAAAGCACAACATCCATATAAAGGAAAGTATATAGATTTTAGCGGATAGGAGATTTTATGACTACAATATTCATCATTCTATTGATTATTTCTCAATTGATTAGCTTTTTCCTCATTTTCATTCTAAATGCGAAAATCGCTAAATTTAAAGATTTGGAATTGCGGCAAGATAAATTAATGGAAGAAATGGAAAATGCAATTAGCGTCTATTTGTTGGAAATGAAGGAAGAAAATGAACGTTTTATTGATGAATTAACAAAGCTATCAAAACCTCAACCAAATGAAAGCTATAACATAGCAAATGAACAAATAAATAAACGAATTTCTGATCATATTAATAAAGACAGTGTTCAATTAAAAAATGAAGAAAACAATGGGAATCAAAAAATAGAAAAGTTGCAAGTGATTCCGAAAGCTGTTGCAAAAAATGCCTATATTCAACAACAAAAATCCCATACGTCAAATAGAGAGAAGTTGAATGAAGAGGCGGTAAATGAAGAAAAACAGCAAAAACTCACTGAAACTAATTTACAAATGACATCACCAACACTCAAAGAAAAAATCGTTGCTCTTCATCAAGAAGGTAAATCGATTGAGGAAATCGCAAAAATCACGCAAAAAGGAAAAACGGAAATTGAACTATTATTAAAGTTCAATGCATAAAATTTCTTGCACAGTAAAAGGGATTGTGTTATATTACCAAGTGGTGTGATTATTACACACGCATTTTCGATGAATAAGTGGTGCTTAAAGATTTTCTTTAAGTTGCTTATTCAGATGAGAAATGCGGAGGAACAAAACCAATATAATTAGGAGGAAAATTCATGTCAGTAATTTCAATGAAACAATTACTTGAAGCTGGTGTACATTTCGGACACCAAACTCGCCGTTGGAATCCAAAAATGAAAAAATACATTTTTGTTGAACGTAACGGCATTTACATTATCGACTTACAAAAAACTGTAAAAAAATTAGAAGAAGCTTACGAGTTCATGCGTGAAGTTGGCGCTAATGGCGGAAAAGTTCTTTTTGTTGGAACAAAAAAACAAGCACAAGACGCTATTAAAGAGGAAGCTGAACGTTCAGGAAACTTCTACATTAACCAACGCTGGTTAGGTGGAACGTTAACAAACTTCGACACAATTAAAAAACGTGTTGCTCGTATGAAAGAAATCGAGAAAATGGAAGAAGAAGGAATTTTTGACGTTCTTCCTAAAAAAGAAGTTACGAAATTGAAAAAAGAACATGAACGTTTAGTGAAATTCCTTGGCGGTATTCGTGAAATGACTGAATTACCTGACGTAATGTTCGTAGTAGACCCACGTAAAGAACGTATCGCTGTAGCTGAAGCTCGTAAATTAAATATTCCGATTGTAGGAATTGTAGATACAAACTGCGATCCAGATGAAATTGACTACGTAATTCCTGCAAACGATGATGCGATTCGTGCTGTAAAATTATTAACTGCTAAAATGGCAGATGCTCTTATCGAGTCTAAACAAGGTGAATCAGAAGCTCCAGCTGAAGAAGTAGTTGCTGAGTAATTCACTACTACAAAGGTGATAAGTGGATGTTTCACTTATCACCTTTTTTTAAGAAACTACGGTTTCTTATTATATAAAAAGGCTAAAACTTATAGTAAACATAAATTATCCAAGGAGGAACTTTCAATGGCAATTACTGCTCAATTAGTAAAAGAACTTCGTGAAAAAACGGGCGCAGGTATGATGGATTGTAAAAAAGCCCTTGTAGAAACGAACGGTGATATCGATGCTGCAATCGATTACCTACGTGAAAAAGGTTTATCATCTGCAAGTAAAAAAGCTGATCGTATCGCTGCGGAAGGTACAACTTACATTTTAACAGAAGGTAACGATGCTGTAATTTTAGAAGTAAACGCTGAAACTGACTTCGTTGCGAAAAACAACCAATTCCAAGAATTAGTAAAAAGCTTAGCGGCACAATTATTAAAAGCTAAACCTGAATCTTTAGAAGCTGCTTTAGAAGTAAAAAATGAAGAAGGTGTTAGCATCGCAGAACAAATTTCTTCTGCTGTTGCAACAATTGGTGAAAAAATCACTCTTCGTCGTTTCGAAGTGAAAACTAAAACAGATGCTGATACATTCGGTTCTTACTTACACATGGGTGGACGTATCGGAGTTTTAGTTGTACTTGAAGGTTCAACAGACAGCGATGCTGCAAAAGATATCGCTATGCATATCGCTGCGATCAATCCAAAATACATTACTCGCGAAGAAGTACCTGCGGAAGAAGTTGAACGTGAACGCAAAGTGTTAACTGAACAAGCATTAAACGAAGGTAAACCAGAAAATATTGTTGCAAAAATGGTTGAAGGTCGTCTTGGAAAATTCTTCGAACAAGTTTGCTTACTTGATCAAGCATTTGTTAAAGATTCTGATAAAAAAGTACGCGATTTCGTGAAATCTACTGGCGGTAACGTAACTTCATTCGTGCGTTATGAAGTTGGAGAAGGTATTGAAAAACGTGCAGACAACTTTGCAGAAGAAGTTATGAGCCAAGTGAAAGGTAAATAATTGTAGGATAAATACACAAACTTTATGGGGAGCACTCTAAGTGTTCCCTATTTTTCAGAAATGAAAATTAATTATTCACATAACGGAGGTTTACTATGAGTGTGCCGCAGTATAAACGAGTTGTAATCAAAATTAGTGGTGAGGCATTGGCAGGAGAAGCAGGATTCGGTATCTCGCCAAAAATCATTAAGTCAGTTGCTGAAGATATTAAAGAAGTTGTAGATCTTGGTGTTGAAGTTGCAGTTGTAGTTGGCGGAGGAAACATCTGGCGTGGTAAAATAGGAAGTGAAATGGGAATGGATCGTGCTTCTGCCGACTATATGGGAATGCTTGCGACTGTGATGAACTCTCTTGCACTTCAAGATGCATTAGAAAAACTCAACGTGGAAACTCGAGTGCAATCTTCAATCGTAATGACCCAAGTGGCGGAACCTTACATACGTAGAAAAGCAGTGCGTCATCTTGAAAAAGGACGCGTAGTAATCTTCGCTGCTGGTACTGGAAATCCATTTTTCTCTACAGATACAACAGCTGCATTAAGAGCTGCAGAAATAGAAGCAGAAGCCATTTTAATGGCGAAAAATAATGTCGATGGTGTTTATTCTGCGGATCCAAAAACTCACGAAGATGCAGTGAAATATGATACACTCACTTATTTAGATGTAATTCAACAAGGTTTACAAGTGATGGATTCCACTGCTTCCACTTTATGTATGGACAACGACATCCCATTAATAGTATTCTCTATTATGGAAAAAGGTAACATTAAACGTGCCGTTTTAGGTGATAAAATTGGGACAGTTGTTAGGAGGAATGCATAATGTCAAATAATGTATATGAACAAGCGAAGGAAAAAATGAACAAATCCATTGCTGCCTTTACCCGCGAACTTGCTTCAATTCGTGCTGGTCGAGCAAACGCTTCATTACTCGATCGAATCACTGTTGATTATTATGGGGTACCAACACCGGTTAACCAACTTGCTGGTATTTCGGTTCCAGAAGCACGACTCCTTGTCATTACACCTTATGATAAATCAATTTTAAGTGAAATTGAAAAAGCGATTTTAAAATCTGATATTGGTATTACGCCTACAAACGATGGAAATGTAATCCGTTTAACAATTCCACCTTTAACAGAAGAACGTCGCAAAGAATTAGTGAAAATCGTGAAAAAAGAAGCGGAAGACGCAAAAGTTGCAATTCGTAACGTTCGTCGTGATGCGAATGATGATCTGAAGAAAATGGAGAAAAATGGTGAGATTACGGAAGACGAACTACGTGGTCAAGTAAATGATATTCAAAAATTAACAGATGATTTTATTGCAAAAGTAGAAAATTTGGCAAAAGAAAAAGAAGAAGAAATCCTTGCAATTTAATGCTTACTCAGTTATAACAGAACTTTCTGTAGGAATGTGACGTCCTTTCATCTAGGACGTCATTTTCATTTATCTCATCTATGTTTTATCCATCAATTAATATTGATATGATTGAACAAAAAAATACATATGATAGTAAAACATTACAAAAAATACGAATAATTATCAAGGAAATAAAAGACACGTATATTTGTTTTTGATATTATTAATAAGAATACGTCCAAAACGTTGTCAGGTGGGGGAATAAATGGTATTAAAAAATTTTTTTAATAAAACTAAATATGAGAAAAAAATAGCTGAAGAAAGCGTCAATCTTGAAGTAATCCCTTCCCATATTGCAATCATCATGGACGGTAATGGACGTTGGGCAAAAAAGCGGGCAATGCCACGAATCGCTGGACATCATGAGGGGATGAAAACTGTTAGAAAAATAGCACGTGTGGCAGATGATTTAGGTGTGAAAGTGTTAACACTATATGCCTTTTCAACAGAAAACTGGAAGCGTCCCAAATCTGAAGTAGAATTTTTAATGAGCTTACCAGAAAAATTTCTTAATGATTTTTTACCTGAAATCATGGAACGAAATATTCGCGTGCAAATGATTGGTGAAAAGGAAGGTTTACCAGAACATACAAAAAAAGCTTTAAATAAAGCGTTAGAAAAAACAAAAAATAATACAGGGCTTATTTTGAATTTTGCGATGAATTATGGCAGCCGTGCCGAAATTGTGAATGCTATAAAAAAGATGATGATAGATGTACAAGAAGGAACATTAAATTTTGATTCGATCACTGAAGAAACAATGAACCAATATCTAATGACATCACATCTACCGGAACCAGATTTATTAATTCGTACAAGCGGAGAAGTACGATTAAGCAATTTTATGCTTTGGCAATTAGCCTATACTGAGTTTTGGTTTACGGATACGCTATGGCCAGATTTTAATGAGGAAACTTTCTTAGAAGCAATTCAAGCCTATCAAAAAAGAAATCGTCGCTATGGTGGATTGAAAGGAGAAGAAATTAATTGAAGCAACGTATTATAACGGGTGTAGTAGCAGCAGCTTTTTTCATCCCGTTTGTATTATATGGTAATCTCCCGTTTACTCTATTAGTTTACGCAATGGCTACAGTTGGAATGTTCGAACTACTACGCATGAAAAAGATGGCTATTTTCTCAGTTCCAGGCTTAATTGGATTACTTACCGTATATATGCTATTAATGCCTGATAATTTTGCGGCAAAAGTCCAAAGTATCACATCTTATTCGAAATTAGAATTTCTTGTCATTGCTGCACTGTTATTATTAATTCATTCTGTCATTGTAAAAAATCATTTTACATTCGATGAAATTGGATTTGTCCTACTGTCAGCTTTGTATATAGGAATCGGATTTTATTATTTAATTGAAACGAGAGATGCAGGGTTACAATTTATTATTTTTGCTTTACTTGTAGTTTGGTCTACTGATTCAGGGGCATATTTTACTGGTAGAAAATTTGGGAAAAACAAGCTATGGCCAGAAATTTCACCTAATAAGACGGTTGAAGGATTTTTCGGAGGGATTTTGATAGCGGTTGTATCTGCCTGTGTTATGCAATTTATTTACCCCTTTGAAAAACCTTGGTTTATACTAATACTTGTAACGATTGTAAGCTCTATTTTTGGACAATTAGGTGATTTAGTAGAATCTGCTATTAAAAGACATTATGATGTAAAAGATTCAGGAAAACTTCTTCCTGGACATGGTGGAATACTAGATCGATTCGATAGTTTATTGTTTGTATTACCATTATTCAACTTGTTGCATTTTGTTAGTTAATGAAGGGAAGGACCCAAATTGAAAAAAATTAGTTTGTTAGGGGCAACAGGCTCAATTGGATGGCAAACTTATGATATATTAAAATCCCATCCTGAAGAGTTCCAACTTGTTGCTTTTTCTGCAGGAAAAAATATAGAAAAAACAAAAGAAATCATTAAAACATTACAACCTGAGTTAGTTTCTGTGCAAGAGGAAAAAGATGCACTTGCATTAAAAAAAGAGTTTCCTCATATACATTTTACATACGGCGAACAAGGTTTAGTAGAAGTTGCAACTCATCCTGAGACGAGCGTTTTATTGAATGCAGTTTTAGGAAGTGTTGGTTTGCCATCTACATTAGCTGCCATTCGTATGGGAAAAACGATTGCAATCGCTAATAAAGAGACCCTTGTTACTGCTGGTCATCTAGTAATGAAAGAAGCAAAAAAACACCACGCACCGATATTACCAGTTGACAGTGAGCATTCAGCGATATTCCAGTCGATGAATGGGGAAAATCCAAAACAAATTAAGCGGTTAATTTTGACAGCTTCTGGCGGTGCATTTCGCGATAAAACTCGCGATGAATTAAAAAATGTTACAGTCAAGGATGCCTTGAATCATCCGAACTGGTCAATGGGTGCAAAAATTACAATTGATTCTGCAACGTTGATGAACAAAGGATTAGAAGTGATTGAAGCCCATGTACTATTTGACATGCCTTTTGACCAAATTGATGTCTTGCTTCATAAAGAAAGCATTATCCACTCGATGGTGGAATACCATGATACAAGTGTCATCGCTCAATTAGGAACTCCAGATATGCGTGTACCAATTCAATATGCATTAAGTTACCCAGACCGATTGCCACTTGTTGGTGGAAAGTCATTAAATTTAGCTGAAATTGGACAACTACATTTTAAAGAAGTTGATTTTGAGCGATTCAGAGCATTAAAACTGGCTTATGAAGCAGGAAGAATTGGCGGAACCATTTTAACGGCCATGAATGCAGCTAATGAAGCAGCAGTACAGTTGTTTTTAGAAGAAAAAATTGCATTTTTACAGATTGAAGAGATTATCGAACGCATCATGAATGACCATCACAATGTACTGAATCCAGATTTGGAAACGATTTTGCATGTTGACAGTGAAACAAGAAAAAAAGTGCTTCATATGGTACAATAAACACGAGCTTGGCTCTAAAGGTGGTATTTTATGCAAACTATTTTAGCATTTATCCTCGTATTCGGATTAATCGTATTCTTTCATGAATTAGGACACTTTATTTTTGCAAAAAGAGCAGGTATTTTAGTGCGCGAATTTGCTATTGGTATGGGACCAAAAATTTTTGGTATGACGAAGGGGGAAACAATATATACCATTCGTCTATTACCTTTAGGCGGATATGTACGAATGGCCGGAGATGATTTTGATCGGATTGAACTTCAACCTGGCTATCGTGTTGGGCTCATATTGAATAATGAAGAAAAGGTCGAAAAGATTTATTTAAATCAAAATGTTCAAAATCCGAACGTATTATTTATGGAAGTGGAACGAGCGGATTTAACTAAAAAATTATGGATCGAAGGATACGATGAAGAAGAGCGTTTAGTTCGTTTTGATGTTTCTCGCAATGCAATAATTGTTGAAAATGGCGAAGAAACGTTAATTGCTCCTTATGACCGAACATTCGAAGCGAAATCGTTATGGAACCGAACTTTAACAATTTTTGCTGGTCCTTTATTTAACTTTCTTTTAGCCTTTGCAATCTTTTTACTTCTTGGTATTTTCC
>SMEK01000161.1_pt1 | contig 27554 bp, 25 predicted proteins | sample 2456371 | NCBI WGS metagenome assembly SMEK01 (sample SAMN10132590, study PRJNA489261) | soil metagenome | isolation source: day1 antibiotic-loamy sand soil ammended with composted manure from dairy... | place: USA | collected 2015-04-01
GCTGATCAGGTAGAGGAACTCGTGAAGCTGCTCAAGAACGAAGCAAAGGTGTTATAAGAATAGATTGAATTGTGAATGTTGAAAGCTAAATAAACTTTTAGGATAGGAAACCTAAACTCTTATCTTGTGCTCAGAAAGCTTATAAGGGAGACGTTTACAATTTCAAATTATAATTTAAAAATTAAAGATTTCGTCCATGTCCATATTAGTATTTTTAGAAAGTGCCGAAGGAAAAATAAAGAAAACTTCTCTTGAAGCTGCTGCGTATGCAGCTGCCATGGCCAAAGAAGATGGTGATACCGTTACTGCAATCGCAATAGGTGCCATAGATGAGGCAGAGCTTGTCCAGAGTGGCCGCTATGGTGTTAGTAAGGTTTTGTATGCAAACGATGAGCGGCTTAATCAAGGTGTGATCCAAGCCTATGCTAGTGTGCTAGCCGAGGCTTTTGACAAGGAGAATGCCACTGTATTGGTGCTGGCCAAATCGGCGTTGGGAGATCCAGTAGCCGCTCGTTTGGCTGTTAAAAAACAAGCTAGCCTAGCCTCTAATGTAGTAGCACTCCCGGACCGAAGTGGAGGAGGTTTTAAGGTAAAGCGAAGCATTTATACTGGTAAAGCATTTGCCTATGTGGACATGACAGCAGACAAGAAGATTATAGCCATCCAGAAAAATGCGGTTGATTTAGTAGAAGGAGAGGGAAGCGCTCAAATTGAGAAACTGGAGGTAGCGCTGAACGAATCTGATTTTGCTGCTAAAATTACTTCAACGGACAAAATTACCGGTGAGGTATTGTTGCCAGATGCCGACATAGTCGTATCAGGTGGGCGTGGACTCAAAGGGCCAGAAAATTGGGGTATTATTGAAGATTTGGCCCAAGCCTTGGGTGCTGCTACTGCATGTAGTAAGCCTGTTTCTGACATGGACTGGCGCCCTCACCACGAGCACGTAGGACAGACAGGAATAAAAGTAAGTCCTACTTTATATATCGCTGTGGGCATTTCAGGAGCTATACAGCATCTGGCCGGTGTAAATAGCTCAAAATGCATTGTGGTGATCAACAAAGATCCTGAAGCACCATTTTTTAAGGCTGCAGACTATGGTATTGTCGGCGATGCATTTGAAGTCGTTCCTAAATTAACAGAAGCAATCAAGGCAGCTAAATAAATACTAAAGAAAAACATTCTTAAACAGTGGATAAAATCAAATTGGAAATATTAGGGCTATCTTCTAGCCAGTCTCAGTCGGGTTCTTTTGCATTAGTACTGGGGGAGACTTCAGGTAGTAGGAGGTTGCCCATCATCATAGGGATGTTTGAGGCTCAAGCTATAGCGATCGAAATAGAGAAGATAATTCCTAATAGGCCTATGACCCACGATTTATTCAAGTCATTTGCGCATAGTTTTAATTTTACTGTTCAAGAAATATTGATATCCGACCTGAAGGAAGGTGTGTTTTTTGCAAAAATCGTGTGCAGCGACGGGGTGAAGTCTACTGAAATAGACGCCCGACCTTCTGACGCTATTGCGATTGGACTGCGGTTCAATGTGCCTATTTATACCTATGAGGCGGTTCTGTCCGAAGCCGGAATTGTGCTTACAGACGAAACTGAAGAAGAAGTAGGAGAGATGCAGCAAGAAAGCACTAAAAGAGAAAAGAAAAAGGATGTACCCTTGGTTGAACAACTTAAAGACATGCCTACCGATAAGCTCCAAAGTCTTTTGAATGATGCCCTCGCCAAGGAAGAGTACGAAAAGGCAGCAAAGATCAGAGATGAGATTAATAAGCGGAATTAGCCTTGAATAGGGACAGTGATTTTGAATTTTAAGTGTTGAATTTTGAATTGGAAGGCAGTACAGTAGGCAATAAGTCCTGCGGCCTTCGATTACCGTCTTTGCGAACGGGGTGACTTGACCACCGCATGGCCGAAACAGAAACAGCCCTCACGCCTTCCTACCTGCTTCGAATAGGAGTAAAATTTTGAATTTTAAGGGTTGAGTTTTCAATAAAAGGCAGGCTATAAAGGGTAATAAACAAATATTGCCTTAAATAAGCTCCCACCTTCTGGCATCATGTAAGGAACGTGTTGGGATTAATCTACTAATGTTTTATTACACCAATATTCTAATTGAATTTTAAATGTGGAGTTTTGATTGGTGAGCCAGGAGGACTAGTTCTGCACTTATTCAACGGATCGCCGCAATTTTCCCCCAAAAGAAAAGATTTGCTAAAATGATTTCACCGTCGTAGTTTTAAAAGAGAATTATTGAAACAATTTAAATAAAATCAGATGGTGCAATCTAACCCAGTTGCTCAAATAATGCCATGGGATCAACCCAAGGTTTTTGGTCACCCCAAGGGACTCTTTATATTGTTTTTTACAGAACTTTGGGAGCGATTCAGTTTTTACGGTATGCGGGCCATTTTGGTGCTGTATATGATCGCTTCTGTAGCAGAAGGAGGTTTGGGCTGGACCAATGCAGAAGCACTAGCATTATATGGATGGTACACCATGTTGGTATATGTGATGTCTATTCCTGGTGGGTTTATAGCGGATCGATTTCTGGGGCAGAAGAAAACAGTTCTTTTGGGTGGCATTTTGTTGTGCTTTGGTCATGGTATCTTGGCTGTCGATCATTTATGGGCATTTTATGCCGGCTTGTCGCTTATCGTATTAGGTGTGGGTGGGCTAAAACCTAATATTTCTACTATGGTTGGAGGCCTTTATAAGCCTGGCGACCCAATGAGAGATAAAGGATTTACCATTTTTTATATTGGGATCAATATAGGGGCTTTTCTGGCAAGTCTTATAGTAGCTGTTGTAGCGGCCGAATATGGGTGGCACTATGGTTTTGGGCTTGCAGGAATAGGCATGTTAATAGGTCAGATAGTTTTTATGGCTGGACAGAGATATTTGAAGGGAGTGGGCGATCATATCGCGCCCATAAAAGATGCCAGCAATCATGTTAAATCGGTTCCTCTGACTGCGGTAGAAAAAGATAGGATGATTGTGCTTTTCCTTTCGTTTTTGATCGTTATTGTTTTTTGGGGTGCCTTTGAACAAGCAGGAGGCTTAATGAATATATATGCCGAGCAAAAGGTAAATAGGGATATTCTAATTCCATTTTTGAATATCGACTATACTGTCCCCGCTGGTGTTTTTCAAGCCTTCAACCCGCTGTTCATTATGATTTTTGGGGCAATTGTGGCTAGTTTCTGGTATAATAGAAAGCTTAAGGGGAAAGAATCTTCAGCGTTGTTTAAAATGGCTGTAGGTACGATGATCATGGGGTCTGGGTTTATCTTAATGGTTGGCGCCTCTATGGATGTTGCGGCCTCACCTGATAATAAGGCAGCGATGTATTGGTTGATAGGTGCTTATTTATTGCATACCATCGGAGAACTGTCTTCTTCTCCTGTAGCCTTATCATTTATTACGAAACTGGCTCCTGTAAAGTATGCTTCTTTGATGATGGGTATTTACTTTGCTATGAGTGGCTTGGGCAATTATGTTGCTGGGCGTTTGGGAGTTTTAGCACAGCATTTGGGCGAAATGCAAATATTTGGAGGAATTGCTGTCTTTACGATTACTTTTGGTGTTCTTGTGCTGTTGTTTTTGCGGAAGCTGAAAGCCTTGACTCATGGTGCTGAGGAAGAAGACGGTGAAGGGCATTGATGCACTGAACTTTGTCTTTTGGGTAGTGTGCTGCTACTAACCAAGCACTACAGTTGAGAGGGGTATGCGGCCAGGATAGAAGCGGTACCCCGGTAAGGGAGGGGTTATGTTGGAGAAAAGCACCCAGGAGGTGGACTTGGAGAAATCGTGATAGTGCTTGTGGCTGGCCGGAGTACAAGCGGATAGCCTGAATTGCCGCCCAAATGAGAAAATAGTAGGGAAAAAGTGGGCTGTTATTTTGAAAATATTCAATGAATATAACTATTTTGGGCTGATAATAAGTAAGTTTAGAATGCACGGGAGCGGTTTATAATGCAAGATATATACGAGTATTATCAAAAAATGCATCATGATAATGTGGTACTTGCCTATAAAGGCACTGTATCTGAGGAGTTGTTTGATAGTATCTTGAGACTTGCTGAAAATAAATTGAATAAGTTGGAATTGAAATCTTCTTTGAAAAAGAAAGTTTTTAATATATTGGTAGAGATTTTGCAAAACATCTACCATCACTTTGGAAATGGACAGCGAGAATGCCCCAAGGAATCTGTCGTTTTTCTTTTGTATAGAGACAAGGTGGGGTATCGTATTATTTCGGGAAATCCTATGAAGCGTGAAGATGCCCATCGTCTGAAGGAACGGCTTGACACTCTGAACGGTATGACGCTGGAAGAACTAAAAGCTGTATATCGCGATCGGTTATCTACAACAGAACCTACTGCTAAAGGTGGGGCTGGATTGGGAATGATGGATATATTGAGAAAATCGGGAGAACGAATAGAATATAATTTTCAAGATATAGATAAAGATTTTGCATTTTTTAGTTTAGAAGTTAAAATTTCGGCTTAATATAAATAGTATGAAGAGCTTTTATTTGGAACGGACACCAAAAACGCCTAGAATCAGTTTTGATATCAATAAGGGTTTTTTTGAGATATCTGGCAGGTCCATACCAGAGAATTCTATTGAGTTTTACAAGCCCGTACTGGAATGGTTGGAAGAATATACTGCTAATCCATCTAAACGGGAAACGTCTTTTGATGTTAAGCTGGAGTATTTCAATACCAGCTCTTCTAAGTGTTTGGTTGAAATTTTCCGGAAACTTGAACGCTTAAAGAAAGAAGGCGTAGATGTTTCTATAAAGTGGTACTACGAAGAAGAGGACGAGGACATGCAGGAGTCGGGTGAAGATTTTAGAGAAATTATAAAGCTCCCAATTAGCATGGTCTTGATGGAAGAGTATAAAGAAGGTGGTGATTCTGTGCTATAATTAAATGTTTTTGTCCGCTTCACCTTGATTGATAATAAAACAGAAAAGCCTCCAATCGGAGGCTTTTCTGTTTTTGTTTTGAATGAAATGCATCTTACATCATTCCGCCCATGCCACCGCCCATTGGAGGCATAGCAGGAGCTTCTTTCTCATCTTCTGGATCGTCGGCTACTACACACTCAGTTGTAAGCAATAGGCCAGCAATAGAAGCAGCATTTTCTAATGCAAGACGGGTTACTTTAGTTGGGTCGATAACACCGGCAGCGAACAAGTTTTCGAACTTGTCTGCGCGAGCGTTATAACCGAAATCGCCCTTCTCTTCTCTGATTTTCTGGATAATTACAGAACCTTCGTTGCCAGCATTCTGAACAATTGTTCTTAGTGGTGCCTCTAGTGCAAGTTTAACGATATTGATACCAGTAGCTTGGTCCTCATTTTCTGTAGCAATTTCTCCTAATGAATCAACTGCTCTGATGAGGGCAACACCACCACCAGCAACTACACCTTCTTGTACGGCAGCTCTAGTAGCATGCAGAGCATCGTCTACACGATCCTTCTTCTCTTTCATCTCTACTTCTGTAGCAGCACCGATGTAAAGTATAGCCACACCGCCAGAAAGCTTAGCCAATCTTTCTTGAAGCTTTTCTTTGTCGTAATCAGAAGTAGTATTTTCGATTTGAGATTTTATCTGGCTGATTCTGCCTTGGATGTCTTCTTTTTTGCCAGCTCCATTGACAATAGTAGTGTTGTCTTTGTCGATGTTTACCTTCTCGGCAGTTCCAAGGAATTCCAAAGTAGTATTCTCCAATTTGAATCCTCTTTCTTCGGAGATTACTGTTCCACCAGTAAGGATAGCGATGTCTTCCAACATAGCTTTTCTTCTATCGCCAAAGCCTGGAGCTTTTACAGCAGCAATCTTAAGGGCGCCTCTGATTTTGTTTACCACCAAAGTTGCTAAAGCCTCACCGTCTACATCCTCAGAAATGATCAAAAGAGGCTTGCCAGTCTGCACAACGCTTTCCAAGATTGGAAGCAATTCCTTCATGGCAGAGATTTTCTTGTCGTAGATCAAGATGTATGGGTTCTCCAACTCGGCTTCCATCTTTTCGGTGTTGGTCACGAAATATGGAGATAGGTAACCTCTGTCGAACTGCATACCTTCCACGGTTTTTACTTCTGTTTCGGTACCTTTGGCTTCCTCAACAGTGATCACACCATCTTTGCCCACTTTGTCCATTGCATTGGCAATCATCTTGCCTATTTCTTGGTCGTTGTTGGCTGAAATTGTAGCTACTTGTGCAATTTCATTTGAGCTGCTGATAGTCTTTGATTGGCTTTTTAGGTTCTCTACTACAACAGATACCGCTTTGTCGATACCTCTTTTAAGATCCATTGGATTTGCCCCTGCAGCTACGTTTTTAAGGCCTTGAGTGAAGATAGCTTGAGTAAGTACTGTGGCAGTAGTAGTACCATCTCCCGCATCGTCAGCGGTTTTTGATGCTACTTCCCTCACGAGCTGAGCGCCCATGTTTTCGATAGGGTCCTTAAGTTCAATTTCTTTAGCTACTGACACACCATCTTTAGTGATTGTAGGTGCGCCAAATTTTTTGTCAAGTATTACATTTCTACCTTTCGGTCCTAAAGTTACCTTTACGGCGTTCGCCAATTTGTCAACGCCGGTTTTTAGTTTTTGCCTTGCGCTGTTGTCAAAAATAATATTCTTAGCCATTTTTCTAAAAATTTAAAATTATATACTCCTAATTGTTTTACGGATTGTGAATGAAGGTCTAGATGACTGCAAAAATGTCAGACTCTCTCATGATGAGATATTCTTTTCCTTCTATTGTGATTTCAGTGCCAGCATATTTTCCGTAAAGCACTTGATCACCAACTTTCACAGTGATAGGCTCATCTTTTTTGCCTGTTCCAACTGCCACAACTGACCCTTTTTGGGGTTTTTCTTTGGCAGAGTCAGGAATGATAATTCCGGAGGCTGTTTTTTCTTCAGCTGCAGCAGGTTCTACCAGAACCCTATCTGCTAAAGGCTTAATGTTTACTGACATTGTTTTGATTGTTTTGATTTAAGTTAAATACTTTCAATAAATGCGCTAGTTAATTAGCTGCAACTCGTATTGCACTTAATGTGCCAAACAATAAACATGGCAGGAATAGTGACAAAAGCGGTCAATATTTCAGCGTTTGCTCGATGGAAACATTACATGGGAACCATAAACTGACAATTTTGCATTGTTGAAAAAATAGTTTTGAGTTATTATATTGATCGAAGAACAAATCATAAATGCTATGAGTACGTTGAAATCTGATTGGTTAACTGACGGTCTAATTGATTTTGAATACAAGAAATACATTGTTCTCGGATACTTGAAGAAAGTGAAGGAGAACTTTGACAGGACAGCACTGTATCCAGATTTGTCAGATCTGCTGTTTCATTATAAAAACATACTGTCTGTCAAAAAGAACAAGCAGTTGATTTATGACCAATTTCCTGCTTCTATATCTAAGGAGGACTTTAAAAAACTTCGGCTCAATTACGAGAAAATTGTAGAAGATGACGGTGTGATGAAGGAAATCGAAGATATACTGGCATTTTCTATTCCCTGTTTTACAGATGTATTGAATGAAGGGAAAGACTTATATGAGTTTGTAGAAACCAATATGGAAATATCTGCCATAGGACTCTCTCCATTATACAAACATGAGGGGTACTTGTTTATAGACGAGGAATTTAAGAAGGAGGTGATGATTTATCGTTTTCAAGTGAGCGTGTTCGAAAGTGCAGACGAAGTATATAGAGGAGTGAATGTGGAATTTGTAGAAAGTAAAAGGAAAAGTTTGGGAGTGACTTTTGAAAGGGTAAAGCTAGATCTGGTGAAAACGTATAAAGTATTGCCCAATCCCGCTACGTATGCAATTCATACGAGGTTCAAGTTCCCGTATGAAGCTACGCTCATGCCTGTGGCGAAAAGATTGCTTGTAAAGCACATAACAAAAAGTGCAGCTTAGCATCAAGCAAAGCTGCACTTTTATGAGATTTCTATATCTTGATTCTATTCTTCGGTTGCTTCTGTTTCTGTTGGTATTTGTTCTAGGGCTGGCGTTTCTTCTCCTGCTCCTTCTGTACTCTCTAGTCCGCTAGGAATATTAGGTAAAGGCATTTGTCTGGCCCTTTCTATATTTGGGCTAGATGGTCCAGATGGAGATGACTCTATGATGAAGTTTGTAGATAGTGTCAACACCATCAAGCCAATGGCCAACCCCCATGTCAACTTTTCCAATAAGTCACCTGTCTTCTTTACACCTATCAGCTGACTTGTGCCAGAACCTCCAAATTGACTTGACAATCCCCCGCCTTTGGATTTTTGCGCTAGGATTACTAACACCAATAAAAGGCACACTATTACTATTATACAAACTATTGCAAATAACATACTATTTTTTCTTTAATTCGTTGATTCGAGCCACAAAGTAAGCCTTTTTTTCCGGATATTTCCAAATTAATTTATTATATATCTCTTCAGCTTTTTGAAGTTTACCTTGCTTCGCCATTATCAAAGCCAAGTTTTCTGACGCAATATTGGCACTCACCTGAGAGCTCTTCCATGAGAGGTCTTCTCTTTTTTCTTTATCATCTTCCGAATGGTCGAGCTTAGGAAGTTTTGGTTGGTTTTCAATAAATGAATCAATGATCTTGATTTGCTGCCTTACCTTCTCATTTTCAATAATTTTTGCTTCGGATGTTCTGAGTGAGGCCAGATATTCCTCCATTTTTTCTTTTTCAATATTATTGCTGAGGGGGATGAGAGGCTCTTCCTTCTTAGGATGAATTGAAGATGTGTTTTCTTCTTCTTCATTTTCCTGGCCAGATAGCAGTTCTTTGTTTTTTCTAAGTTGAATCAAGTTTTCCTCGAGCTCATCATAGAGAAGCGTGTTGTCCTCCTCTTTAGCAACATCGTCTTCTTCATGATTTTTTGTAGGGTCTGTGGTTCCTTTTATCCTAGATAACTTGGCCTCAGCCTCGGCTATTCTAACATCCAGGTCCTTCTTAAAATGGGCTTTTTCTTCAGCCATTTCATTGGTGACCTCATCTGTATCCTGTAGGTCAAGGGCCGTTCTTTCTTTACGAAGTCTTTCCAGATAGGTGGTGATTTCCTTTTGAAGGTATTCGGAAGAGTAGGTGTCCTTATCATCCATAGCTTCCGTTTCTGAGACGGGCTGGTCATTAGGTTTGAAAGAAATTCGGCTTAATAAATCGTTTTCAATAATGGCCTTGAGATGTTTTCTGTCGGATGTATACACTGCAGCATGGTTGAGCTTCTTCTCAAATCCCTCCTTTGACAGCAGGTCATACCCTTTGGCTACTAGCACATGGATTGTTTGACAATAAGGGTGGGCAATTGAGAGCTCTTCCAGTGCTTGGAGCGACTTTTCCTCTAGGCCTTTGGGGTTTTTTATGATATTGAGAAATCTAGATTTGTTCACGATTATACTTTTGGATCAAGAAGTTGCTACCAGTTTGCCACTGAAGCATTGAAAATATCATATACTATCTGCTCAAATATCGTTTCTATGAGTTGGTCTTCTACCGCAGATAAGCTGGTAGACCTAGGGTCGTAATCGTCATAGAAAGAAAAGTTTTTGTCAAAGTTAAAGGTGTCATCTTGGGTATTAATATATATGGCCTTCACCGTTATGGTCAGTCGCATAAGCCCTGCCTCATCGGGCATGTTGGCGTTTCCTACTGCTTGAGGGGCTACAGGTGTGAGCCGATAGCCTACTATACTTCCCTCAAACTGCAAGTCGCCATTGTCTTGGACTAGTGCTAGGTTAGTATTCTGAAGGAAATAATCCCTTAATTTATCGGTGAAATTTTGGCTTAAACTGGCAGGTCCTTCTCCTGCGTCGTCATAAAATCTGTCTATTGAAATTGTCTGAATAGTAGGGGAAATATTGGCTCCTGTGAAGGAATATATGCCACAGCCTCCTAAAATTGACATTACCACCAAAGCCAAAATACAAATATTAACCCTATTCTTCAATGCCATATTGATTAATTTTTCTGTATAGCGTACGTTCTGAGATCCCTAGATCCTGTGCAGCATATTTTCTTTTATTATTATTTTTCCTTAAAGCTTTAATAATTAGCTCTTTTTCTTTTTCCTGAATGGACAATGACTCATCAGGCTCGGTTTCATGCGTAATGTCTTCAATTTCATCCTGTGACTCTTCTATAGTTCCCAACTCATACAGATGTTCGGGTTCTTTCTTGTTCTCCAGAAGAAATGTATTTGGTTTAGGATGGAAATTTTCACCAATAGAGTTTTTGTCCATGTCGGTAAACAGCTCTCTATGGTCTTCTATGATTTGATCATCAAAGCTTTCGTGTTGAAGAACTCGGTGAACCAGTTTCTTTAAGTCATTCATGTCCTTCTTCATGTCAAAAAGGACTTTATATAAAATGTCTCTCTCGGAGAAACCATCTTCCTCTTTTTTCCCTGAATGGTAAAGTGTTGGAATGAAGTTGTTTTCTTGCGGCAGGTACCTTGCCATCGTCGCTCCCGAAATTTCTCTGTCCATTTCCAAAACAGAAATTTGCTCCACCAAATTCTTCAGTTGGCGTATATTTCCTGGAAATCTATAATTGAGTAACAGTTTTTTTGCTTCAGGAGTAAGTTCTATGGGCTTCACTCTGTACTTTTCAGAGAAATCCATGGCGAATTTTCTAAATAGCAGTACAATATCTTCGCCACGCTCGCGTAATGGCGGCACATATATGGGCACATTACTGATTCTATAGTAAAGGTCTTCACGGAACTTGCCATTTTCAACCGCTTTGATCAAGTTGACATTTGTAGCTGCTACCACACGGACATCCGTCTTCTGTACTTTGGAGGACCCTACCTTGATAAACTCACCGTTCTCCAATACCCTTAATAGTCTTGCTTGCGTTCCTAGTGGCAATTCTCCTATCTCGTCCAAGAAAATAGTTCCGCCATCAGTCACTTCGAAATAACCTTTCCGTGCTTCATGAGCACCTGTAAAGGCTCCTTTTTCATGCCCGAAAAGCTCCGAATCAATGGTGCCTTCTGGAATAGCTCCGCAGTTGATGGCGATAAATTGACCGTGCTTGCGTAAGCTAAGCTGATGGATGATCTTAGAAAACGATTCCTTTCCGCTTCCACTTTCTCCAGTAATGAGCACAGTCATATCGGTAGGCGCCACCTGAATGGCTACCTGTATAGCATGATTGAGCAAATGGGAATTGCCTATAATGGAAAATCGTTGCTTAATGCTTAATATTTCGCTCTCGTTCAATTCCGTCAGTTGTTTAATATTAGTTATGAATTGACAGTAATATTTTATACGGCTACTACGTCACCAAAAAGGGTGCCTACAGAACAGTCTTTGATCTTTACCCACACATAGTCGCCAGGTTTATGACTTCCTTTAGGGAATATCACTACTTTGTTAGCACTGTTTCTGCCTTGTAGGTCATCTTCAGACCGCTTTGAAGGCCCTTCTATGAGCACTTTCTGGACTTTTCCGATATCGAGCTGATTTCTCTTTATGGACAGCTCTTTTTGTTTTTCAATGATTTCGTTCAGCCGTCTTTTCTTAACTTCTAATGGGATGTCATCCTCATACTTCTTGGCAGCCAGTGTGCCTGGTCTTTCGGAGTAGAAGAACATATAAGAAAAGTCGTATTGCACATAATCCATGAGGGAGAGCGTGTCCTGGTGCTCCTCTTCTGTTTCGGTGCAGAATCCAGCAATCATATCGGATGAGATCCCACAATCCTCACCAAGGATATTCCTTATAGCATCTACTCTGTTCTTATACCAGTCCCTTGTGTATGTCCTGTTCATCAGGTTCAAAATACGGTCATTGCCACTTTGTGCTGGTAGATGGATATATTTACAGATGTTTTCATATCGCTTCATGGTATAGAGTACCTCATCGGTAATGTCTTTTGGGTGAGAGGTAGAGAAGCGAATCCTTAGGTCGGGATGCACTTTTGCCAACATCTCCAGAAGCTGTGCAAAGTTGACAACTGTGCTTGTGTCCGTCTTTTCCAGCCGTGCTTTATTGTTAGTCTCTGGTGACCATTTGTAGGAATCTACATTTTGGCCAAGGAGAGTTACTTCCCTATAGCCCTCGTCAAACAATGCTTGGGCTTCTCTTATAATAGATTGTGGGTCGCGGCTCCTTTCTCTTCCTCGTGTAAAAGGAACTACACAAAACGAACACATGTTGTCGCAACCACGCATAATGGAGATAAATGCCGTAACGCCGTTGGAATTTAATCTTATGGGACTAATGTCAGCATAGGTTTCTTCACGGGAAAGAAAAGTGTTTACTGCCTTTTGACCTTCATCTACATCGCCGATCAATTTAGGCAGGTCTCTGTAAGCATCTGGCCCTACGACTAAATCGACGATCTTTTCTTCTTCAAGCAACTTGTCCTTAAGCCGCTCGGCCATGCATCCTAATACACCCACCAAAAGGCTGGGCTTTTTCTTCTTTAAGGTGTTGAATTGCATCAATCGATTCCTCACCGTCTGCTCGGCCTTTTCTCTGATCGAACAAGTATTGACAAAGATCACGTCAGCCTGCTCCATTGTATCAGTGGTATCGAAACCTTGTCCATGCATGATAGACATTACAATCTCACTGTCAGAGAAATTCATGGCACATCCGTAACTTTCTATATATAACTTGCGGCTTTTGCCCGTGTTGTTCTCTTGTGATACCCTAATTTCAGTTGGGATTTCCTTTTCGACACTTTGGCTGCCGATTATGTCAATATCCTTTATTAATCCATTCATACCCATGATTGGTGAAGCGTAAAATCAAAAATTTTAAAGAGATACAAAGATAGGAAAAGCCATAGAGAAATGACATTATGTCAGCTATTTTTAAATGGAATATGGCAAGGCTAAAATTGGCTTCTTGGTGTGGGTTAGCTTCCCAGCATTTCCAAGATAGCTTTTGCCTTGATCAAGCACTCCTCGTACTCTTGTTCCGCCACGGCATCAAAGGTAATGGCGCTCCCCACCTGAAAAGAGAGGTTCCCATTGGCTTGATTATAAAGGAGGGTCCTAATGACCACATTAAAGTCAAAATCCCCATTTGGGGTAATATAACCTGTGGCTCCAGAATACACTCCTCTACGGCTGACTTCATACTGCTCTATCAACTCCATGGCCCTGACTTTTGGAGCGCCTGTCATGCTCCCCATAGGAAAGGCATTTTTAATAATGTCGACAAAAGATATTTCAGGCTTTGCTTGAGCAGTCACGGTCGAAACCATTTGGTGCACTTTCTCATAGGAATATATGCCAAAAAGCTCTTCTACCCGCACTGTTCCTGGAAGGGCACTTTTTGCCAAATCGTTCCGTACAAGGTCCACGATCATCATGTTTTCGGCCCGCTCCTTTTCGCTGTTGAACAGACGGGATTTGATTTGCTCATCTTCTGTGATAGAAGTACCTCTGCCAGCAGTGCCCTTGATAGGTTGGGAAATCAGTTGTGTGCCGTGCTTTTTCAAAAATCTTTCGGGGGAAGCACAAAGCACGTACCTATCTGCATAGCGCTGGAATGTGGCAAAGGGCATGGGTGAAAGCCTGTTCAGTTTTTGAAAGTTTACTAAAGGATTGAGGCGAGGAGCATTTCCCAAAAACTCTATGCAATAGTTCAGCTCGTAGACTTCACCATTGATGATGTCTTCTTTGATTTTGTCCACTTGCTCAATGTATGCTTCTCTAGAGACTCTCGCCGTAGTAGGTATAGGGCTTGTTGTTTCATCCACGACAATCTCTTGCTCCATAATGATGTCAAACACCTTGTTGACAGGCTGGGTACTATGGATGGTAACGCTATTTTGTTCAAAAGATAAGATGTGTTCCGGCTGAAAGAAGCACATTGGCGCAAAACCTATGCTGTCTGGATTGTTGCTGCTCAATGCTTCAATCTCATTTTTGAGATCATAAGAGAAATACCCAAATAGCCAATCTTTTTTCAATTGATGGTAGGCTTCTAAAGCAGAGAAAATGTTTTTGCTTGTTGAGGTCTCAAGCGTGCTTAAGGCTCCTACAGCCAATAAGTGAGGGAACGGTCCATGCAAATAAGGCAATTCGTTAGGTGTTAAATAGGAACAATAGTCATGGCTCGCCCCCCAAGCCTGGGCTTTTTGAATAAATGAGTGCTGGTCTTGGATGGTGAATGTCTTAACTTCTCTTCTGCACATAGAAAATAGGAAACACCAAAATTAACAAATTTGATAACGTCTTTGACTAAAAAATAAAAAGCCAAACCCTCGAAAGAGTTTGGCCCTATAAGAATTAACCTTTTTTATTTTATGGCTTTGATATCAAATCCAAGATTTACTTTGTTGTGAATGAACTGGTCTCTGGCCTTGTCAGTCACAGCACTTTCGTCTCGGTATGAAACGCCCCAGTCAGTTCTGTCGATGTTGAACTTAGCCTGAGCAGAAACTTCATTATCTGTCACGCTGATTATGGCAGGGAAGATGATGCTTTTGGTAGTTCCTCTTAAAGTTAAGTTTCCTGTAACGGTATGGGTAGGATTGGATAGCTTGAATTCCGAATCTGTTTCCTCTTGAGTGGTTCCGCCAACATAAGGTTCAACAGAAACAATTACAAACTCAGCCTCTGGGTGATTTTCCACATCAAAAAAATCATTGGAATGCAAGTGGCCGATGAGCTTTCCTTTGCTGTCAGCATCAATGTCAGCATCGGTTACGTCTAATTTTCTCAAGTCAAACGTAATGGTTCCGCCTACTACTTTATTGCCTTCCACTTGCAGGCTACCTTCCTCAATAGGGAAAAGCCCGTCGTGCCGCCCTGTAGGCTTCGTTCCGACCCACGTTACGGTACTTTGGGCCTTATCAATGGTGTAGGTTACAGCATGCTCTCCAGCTTCCGCCACCTCTTGTGCTTCTCCCACTTTTGCTTCATCACTTTTTGGGCTTTGAGTGCAAGAAAAGGTGAAGGCTCCCAAGAATAAAAACAGGAATGCAAATTTAAATTTTCTCATCATAGTCATTTTTGAATTTAATTATTTTCAGATGCAAGCTTACGGAATGCATACTTAAAAGGTTACATCTTTTCATAGAAAAGAAAACTTATGGACAAAGTGCATTAAAATTTAACCTTTATCATAAGGATGACTTACATTTGAAAACTGATACTCACAATATGGCACTAATCAAATCTGTTCGGGGGCATACTCCTCAATATGGCAAAAATTGTTTCTTTGCCGAAAATGCCACAATCATTGGAGAGGTGGTAATGGGGGACAATTGTAGCGTCTGGTTCAATGCGGTGGTTCGTGCCGATGTGCACTCTATCACGATTGGAAATAATACTAATATTCAGGATGGGGCAGTCATTCATTGTACCTACCAAAAAGCAAAAACAGTCATTGGCAATAATGTTTCTATAGCCCATAATGCCATTGTACATGGTTGCACAATTGAAGACAATGTATTGATAGGTATGGGTGCCATTGTGATGGATCATGCAGTTGTGCAGAGTGGCGCAATTGTGGCGGCAGGGGCTGTGATACTTGCAGGTACGGTAGTGGAGTCAGGCTATATCTATGCAGGAATGCCAGCCAAAAAAATCAAGCCCGTGGGAGAGGAGATGAAAGAGGTGTTTTCAAGGACAGCTAACAATTATATCATGTATGCTCAATGGTATCATAGTGATACTTAAATATTATAATGTTAGACGTTAGATATAAGAAGTTTTGCAGAAAGCAATTGACAGGCCAAAGCAAATCATATATAGAAACTCTGGCGCCATTCTGTCATTCTCCCCATTTCAAATTAGAAGATTGTTGTATTAAAACATATATTTGCCCGAAGGTTGTTTTATCGAATAACAATCAATCCGTTTTGGGTTTCCCTGTGAATGGGAATTAAAAAAGAACCATGTGCAAATCATGGGCTGACGCGCAACTGTAAGTAACGCTAAGTTTTATCCATTTGTCCATTGCCGTAAGGTGAGAAGGAGGATAGAAAGGTTACAAGCCAGGAGAATTGCCTAAAACGTGTTTGACATTGCTTTCGCGACATGAAGCAGAAGTCAAGGATATTTTTGTAGAGGAGCACTTGTTTCTCCATCCTGTGATTTCCCTTCTTTTGTTGCGTTTGCAGTTTAGACGATTAAAACCCCTGAGTTTTAATGTTTTAACAAAATTTTTAAAAAATGCAAACCCACAATCTTGGCTACCCGCGCATTGGTGCCAACCGCGAACTCAAAAAAGCTAGCGAAGACTATTGGTCTGGTCAGGCTTCTCGAAAAAATCTGTTGCAAGTTGGTAAAAACTTGAGATTAGAAAATTGGAAGCTACAGCAAGCATGCGGAATTGACCTAATTCCTTCCAATGATTTCTCTTTCTATGATCATGTATTGGACATGTCGCTTACTGTCGGTGCTATTCCTGAAAGATATCAGGATATAATCTTTCAAAAGGAGGAGTCTGAGCTAGACCTCTACTTTGCTATGGCAAGAGGCTACCAAAGGAACAATCTTGACATTACGGCCATGGAAATGACCAAATGGTTCGATACCAATTATCACTATATCGTTCCTGAATTCCATAAAAATCAAGAATTTAAACTCTTTTCTACAAAGATAATTGATGAGTTCTATGAAGCAAAACAAGCTGGCATTGTTACGAAGCCTACCATATTAGGTCCGGTTTCTTATCTTTTCCTAGGTAAAGAAAAAGAAGAAGGTTTCGATAGAATGGACTTGATTGAAAACCTGCTTCCAGTATATTGGCAGATTTTGGAACGTTTGGAGGCTTTGGACGCCGAATGGGTACAATTTGATGAACCTATCTTGACCATGAACCTTTCTGATAAAGTAAAGGCCGCACTTATGAGGGTGTATAAAGAAATAAAAAAGCGTTTTCCTTACCTAAAAACAATATTGGCTACCTATTTTGGTGACCTTAAGGAGAACTTGGCCTTAGCAGCGTCTTTGCCTGTGTGCATGCTTCATCTTGACTTGGTTCGGTCCCCTGAACAGTTGGGCGAAGCATTGAATCAGCTTAAGCCCAATGTATCGCTTTCTATGGGCATTGTGGATGGTAGAAACATATGGAAAAACGATTACGTGAAGTCCTTGGAGTTGATCAAATTGGCCAAAGACAAATTGGGATCAGAGAGGCTTTTCCTCGCTCCTTCATGCTCCCTGTTGCATACTCCTTGTGATTTGTCATTAGAAACGAATGAAGAAACATTGCCCACTTCCATCAAAAACTGGATGGCATTTGCAAAACAAAAGCTTGAGGAGGTGGTGGTCTTAAGCAAGCTGGCCACTGAGGAATCCCGGTCTGATTATAAAGCGTTACTGGATCAAAATAAAAACGCAATAGCTGATCGAAATAGTTCTAAGCTGATTCATAATGAGCAAGTGAAAGAAAGGGCGAAGAATGTCAACTCCGCCGATGATAGAAGAAAAAATCCATTTTTAATCAGACGGGAAGCCCAAGCTGCAAATTTGAAACTGCCGCTATTGCCGACTACTACTATAGGGTCATTTCCACAAGTTCAGACTATACGCAGTTGGCGAGCAAAATATAAAAAAGGAGAATTGGGTTTGGCAGAATATAATGCACTTTTGAGCCAAGAAATTCAAGATACCATTAGGTTGCAAGAAGAAATAGGATTGGATGTGCTGGTGCATGGAGAATTTGAGCGTAATGATATGGTGGAGTATTTTGGTGAAAAGTTGGCAGGCTTTGCATTCACAAAAAACGGTTGGGTTCAAAGCTATGGATCTCGATGTGTGAAGCCTCCCATTATTTATGGCGATGTGCACAGACCACGGCCAATGACGGTTGGCTGGTCTACTTATGCCCAGTCTTTGACCGAAAAGCCTGTAAAAGGAATGCTCACCGGTCCTGTAACGATTTTGCAGTGGTCGTTTGTTAGGGATGATCAACCTCGTTCAGATACCGCCTTACAAATTGCTTTGGCAATTAGAGATGAAGTGAAGGATTTGGAAGAGGCGGGAATAAAAATTATCCAAATAGATGAGCCTGCTATTAGGGAAGGGTTGCCGTTGAGAAATGAAGAATGGGACAATTACTTGGACTGGGCTATTAGGGCTTTCAAGATATCTTCAAGTGGGGTAAGTGATGCCACACAGATTCATACACATATGTGCTACTCTGAATTCAATGATATCATTGAGCATATAGCCAATATGGATGCGGATGTGATTACCATAGAGTGTTCTCGATCCCAAATGGAGTTATTGGATGCATTCGCTAATTTTAAATACCCCAACGAGATTGGTCCTGGTGTATATGATATCCACTCTCCTAGGATTCCGTCAAAGGAAGAAATGGTGGCGTTATTGGATAAGGCCAAAACTGTTATTCCAAAAGAGCAGTTATGGGTAAACCCCGATTGCGGTCTCAAAACTAGGGGATGGGAAGAAACAAAGAGGGCTTTGATAGAAATGGTACAGGCTGCAAAAGCTCTAAGGGAGGCCATAGAGCCTATTAGGTTGTAAAAGGCAGTTTGCCAATCATGCGCACCCGTCAGGGAGGCTATTTCTGCCGTATGTCGGGTGTGCAAGTAATCACATCACAAGCTAATGCTACATTCTTTCTGAGCCATACTATGTCTATGCCTCATTGGGGTCGAATAGTTGTAGGAGGAGAACCTATCATAAGCAACCTGTAGTAGCGTAAGAGGTTTCAGATACCAAAGGAAAGGGTTGGGCTTTCCCTGTCGACCAAGTGAATTCTTATGGCTTGTACCTATTTAAGGGCACGGTCATTGAAAACAGTGCTAGCTCTCAATTTAAAATTCATCCCTTAAAATTTAAAACTTTTGTATATATTTAAGCCCTATTGACCAACAGCTAGAAGATTGTATCTTTAGCACGTTGACTTCCTAACAAATTAAACCATAACTTTTTACTATTATGTTTGATGTGAAACCACTTATTTTTAGCCCTATCATTATTTATTGTTTGTTGATTCCTGCCCTAGCTACCGCACAGATTGTGGACAAGCAAGGCATTGTTGCCAACAATGCAGAAGTAGAGAAGCTTGGAGAAGGTTTTTCATTTACTGAAGGGCCAGCTGTAGATGAAAATGGAAACGTGTATTTTACAGATCAGCCCAATGATAAAATCATTAAATGGAATGCGAACAATGGGGAAATAGAGGTGTTTATGTCAGAAGCAGGTAGGTCTAATGGAATGTATTTTGATAAAAAGGGCAACCTGCTTGCTTGTGCCGATATGGACAACCAGCTTTGGTCGATTGATGCCAATGGGCAGCACACTGTTCTGGTGCATGATTATAAGGGCAAGCGACTTAATGGGCCCAATGATCTTTGGATAGCGCCTGATGGTGGGATTTTTTTTACGGATCCTTTGTATAAGCGACCATACTGGGAAAGAGACCCCGAAATGGAACAGGATGGTGAACATGTCTATTATCTCTCGCCCGATAGAAAAACCCTGCTCAGGGTAGATGAAAACCTAGAGAAGCCAAATGGCATTATAGGCACTCCTGATGGCAAACAGTTGTATGTAGCAGATATCGGTGCTGATAAAACCTATCGGTATGACATAGGAAAAAATGGTAAGCTTGCTAATAAAACCTTGTTTGCAGAAATGGGCTCTGATGGCATGACGATAGACCAAAATGGCAATATATATTTGACTGGAAAAGGTGTTACGGTGTTTAATAAAAAAGGTGAGCAAATTGCCCATATTCCAATAAAGGAGCATTGGACAGCGAATGTATGTTTTGGAGGAAGCGATAGGAGGACATTGTTTATAACGGCTATGGGAGCGGTATATGGTTTAAAAATGAATGTAAAAGGCGTTCAGTAAAGTCAACAAGAGGTGTGTTGCATGTGGATCAAGCTCTCCTATACGCTAGCAACGGCTTCTCCATTACATAACCTTAACGTTAGCTTCTGCATTAACCTATAAATGATCAATATTGACGCTTCCATTTGGGGGTGAAAAGCGATTGTTAGAGATATAAGGTAACAGATTTTTAAAATATGTTACCTTATATTTTATGTTTTAAGTGGAGGGAATTTGACCCTTCATGACACTCATAATAAGCAGTTAATACCGTGCAAATTTTATTATATATCCAAGGTTGTTTTAATACGATCTCAAAAATTCTATAAAAAATCAGGATCCCAGGCACTAAAACGTGTTAATTTGCGTTGGGTGGACTGGAAGGACTATGCATCTCATTCCTTTTTTGGTTTTTTTAAAACCTAGAGGTATGGTCGTATATATGATGCTTAGAGAGATTAATTTGGATCATTCTATTTGAGTTGGGCTTTTCCATAAATCATTTATTAAGTTTAAAGTATTTCTATCAAATGTCAAAAGCTTTTGCGGTTGTTCTCGTTTTATTTTCTACTGTTTCCACACTTTCAGCCCAGCATTACCCAATATCAGGAGTAGTGCAAGACAGCATCACCTCTGAATCGTTGATAGGAGTGAATGTTATTCTCATCAATGATGCAACCCAAGAACGAAAACATTACGCAGTAACAGATTTAGAAGGATATTTTGAAATTAAAGATGTGCCTCCTGCCCATTATACTCTTAGTGCTAGTTATGTAGGTTATATGACCTATACAAAAAAAATACAGGTGAAGGACAAGGCCATCAACTTAGGAAAACTACAATTTGTCCCGGATGTGCAAATGATGGAAGGGGTGGTTGTTCAAGCCAAGTTTGCTCATGCTGTACAGATGGGTGACACTACCCAATTTAGTGCAGGGGCCTATAAAACAGCTCCAGATGCGAGTGGGCAAGACCTTATTGAAAAATTACCAGGTATCACGGTGCAGGATGGCAAGCTACAAGCCCAAGGAGAGGATGTGCAGCAAATCTTAGTAGATGGGAAACCATTTTTTGGTGGTGATGTGAATGTCGCATTACAAAGCTTGCCTGCAGGCGTGATTGCCAGCATCCAGGTTTTCGACAAGAAAAGTGATAAGGCGGAGCTAAGTGGCTTTGATGATGGTGAAAGACTCAAAACCATCAATATCATAACAAAACCGGAAAGCAGGAGAGGGCAGTTTGGTAAAGCAACTGCCGGGTATGGTACCAATAATAGCTATCAGGTGGGATCAAGTGTCAACTTCTTCAATAATGACAGAAGAGTGACTGTGACAGCACTCAGCAACAATATCAACAGGGTGAATTATTCCGCCGATCCTAATAGTCAAGGGGATAGCAGGACGCAAGACGGACTGATCAATACCAACTCTATTGGAATTAACTTTGGTAATAACTGGGGGGAGAAAATAGATGTGAGTGCAAGTTATCAACTTAACCATATTGAGAATACCAACAGCAGATCTATCGTAAGGGATTATATTACTTCTACAGATTCTGGACAGGTTTACACCCAAAACAGTGAAATGTCAAAGAGAAACTTCGACCACTTCTTTGCGATGAGATTGGAATATAATATAGATTCTAGTAATAGGATTCTCTTCAGGCCTAATATTTCCTTGAGACATGAAAAGCGGAACGATTTTTTTACAGGGCGCACCATGGTGGGCGAAGATCCTTTGAACAGCACAGAAAACCGATCCAATGCCAAGTATCACGACTACGATTTCAACAACAATTTATATTATAGCCGAAAGTTCAGGAAAAAGGGAAGGAGCCTTACCTTTAGCCAGAATGTAGGCTTCCACACCAATGAGGATAACGTTTATAGACTCGCCAGTAACAGGTATTTTCAGCAAACAGACAGCCTAGAGCTATTGAATCAGTATACACACCGTGATAGGACAGGCCTGTCGTGGCGCACTAGATTAGGATATACCGAGCCTTTGGGCGAGAAGAGCATGATGGAACTGGAGTATTCTATAAGCAACCGTATCAACGATTCGGACAAGCTTTCTTATAATATAGTGTCGGGAGATATCGGTGAGTATAACGAGCTGGATACTACGCTAAGCAATACTTTTGAAAGTGAATACCTTACCCAAGAACTGGAGTTGGGTTACCAATATGCCAATGAGAAGCTCAGATTGCAAGTAGAGGCAGAGTATCAGCATGCTAGCTTAAAGAACGATCAAGAATTCCCGCAGCCCTTTGCTATGCGCCGTTCGTTTAACAGTGTTTTGCCGACGGTACGTTTCACCTATAATTTTTCTAAGTCTAATAATCTCAACATTGATTACGACACTTGGACCAATGAGCCCTCCATTGGGCAGCTGCAAAATGTGATTGATAACTCAAACCCGCTTCATTTACGGACAGGAAACCCTGACCTGGACCAATCTTATACCAATAGAATAAGGGCCAGGTATAGAGCCAACAATCCCGATACCGAGCAATCATTTTATTTGTATTTAGCCTCATCAATCAGGCAAAACAATATTGTGAATAGTCTTACTATTGCTGAAGAACCAGTCGTTATCAATGATAACATAGTGTTAGAAAGAGGATCACAGCTTTCTAGACCTGTCAATCTAGATGGGTATTGGGACTTCCATTCATATTTCAGCTTTGGAAAACCAATTTCCACATTGGGCTCTAACTTCAATATCAATGGATCCGTCAATCATGTGAAAATTCCCGGCATGATCAACGACGAGATCAATTACGTGAACACAAGTAATTTTAGGTTGGGACTTTCATTGAGTAGCAACATCAGTGAGAATGTGGATTTTCATTTTTCTACAGGATCGCGATATAATATGGTTCAAAATTCTTTGAGGCCGGCTTTGAGTACAAATTTCTTTAACCAGACTACAAGGCTACGCTATAACTGGGTGTTTTGGGATGGGTTTGTATATCGTACAGAGCTTAGGCACCAAGTCAATTCTGGCCTTGCGGATGACTTCGATAAAAGCTCATTGCTGGTGAACATGAGCATTGGGAAGAAATTCTTGAAAAACGACTTGGCTGAAATCAGCTTCAATGTATATGATTTGCTAGAGCAAAATAACAATATTTGGAGGAACGTTTCTGAGATGTATATTGAAGATTCCCGTTCTACTGTATTGGAAAGGTATTTTATGGTGACGCTTACTTATAATATCCGTAACTTTAGCCGAGGTGCCAGTATGAGCGACTTTGAAGAAATTCAGGTCAACTAAATAGCGATCATGCTGGCTTTATGAACGTAAAACCATCATAATATAGAATGGCAAAGGTTAATGAGCAGAGCATTATTAAGGTAGGGTTAGCTTCCTATGGTATGTCGGGCATGGTTTTCCATGCCCCTTTTCTTGTGCGAACCCCAGGTTTTCAGCTTACCCATGTATTAGAAAGGAGCAGTCAAAAATCACGACAGCATTTTCCTGACGCAGAGATAGTGAGGAGTTTTGAAGCGCTTTTGGAGAATCCTTCAATAGAATTGGTTATCGTGAATACTCCCAATGCGCTTCATTTTGAAATGACACGGCAAGCCTTACTTGCAGGGAAGCATGTTGTGGTGGAGAAGCCTTTTACTGTAACTTATCAGGAAGCAAACTCTCTGATCCAACTTGCAAAGGAAAAGCAACTTGTGCTGACTGTGTTTCAAAACCGACGCTGGGATGGCGACTTTATGACGGTACAGAAAATAGTGGAACAGCAGCTGTTGGGCAGGTTAGTGGAGTATGAAGCACATTACGACCGGTATGTGACCGAAATACGTTCAGAAAGTTGGAAAGAAACCGATCTGCCAGGATCTGGCATTCTCTACAATCTAGGCTCTCACATGATCGACCAGGCACTTGTCTTGTTTGGGATGCCTAAAGCCGTCACAGCCGATATAGGTGCCCGTAGAAAGGGAAGTGATGTAGATGACTATTACAACATTATCCTCCACTATCCCGACTTGAAAGTCAATCTAAAATCCAGCTACCTGGTGCGGGAGCTTGGCCCCAGGTATATGCTACATGGCACAACAGGTTCTTTTGTCAAGTATGGAATCGATCCCCAAGAAGAGGCGTTAAAAGTGGGGAAATTTCCTGAAGGAGACGATTGGGGAAAAGAACCTGATACGGACTGGGGAAAGTTGAATGCTGAAATAAATGGCTTCAACTATGTAGGGAAAATTGAAACTTTGCCTGGCAACTATTCCGCATTTTACCAAAACCTTTATGATGCTATACGTTATGGAAAGCCTTTGGCCGTAAAGCCAGAAGAAGCAGCTGACGTTATTCATTTGATTGAGTTGATAATCAAAAGCAATAAGGAAGGAAGGACTGTCGAGGTGGAAGAAAAATAGGGAAGCGGCAGAGGCCTGCTGACAGTCAACAACTCTCTTGTTTTCTCACATAAAGGGGAAACAGAACTATGGTAGTTATTTGAATACGGTTGCCAGAACAAATCTATTAAAGTTTGCTATCCCGAGGCGGATAATGTACTAAAATAAGAAAGTTTGAAAAGGCTATTACTTGTTGAGGACGATCCTATTTTGAACCGCAATATAAAAGAAGCATTGACTGCGGAAGGCATGGAGGTGGATGTTGTATTTGACGGCCTTTTGGCAAGCAAAATGTTGGCAAAGCAGGCCTATGACTGTGTTGTGCTCGACATTAACCTCCCTGGCCAGAATGGCTATGCCGTATGCCATGAATTTAGGCAATATAACACCACCACACCTGTTTTGATGTTGACAGCTTTTGGAGAGCTTGAAGACAAAATCCAAGGGTATGATCAAGGAGCCGATGATTACCTCACCAAGCCTTTTTATATGCGGGAGTTGATCTTGAGGATTAATGCTCTTATTAAAAGAGGAATGTTTAGGACGGCAGAAAATGGGTCGGATAATTCCATAGTAGCAGGAGATATTGTGGTAGATCTGGTCAACAAAACAGTTTTGAGGCAAGGAAAGGAAGTATTGCTTACCCCTAGAGAATATCAAATATTACTAAGGTTGCTTCGATCAAAAGGCGAGCTGGTGGCAAAAAAAGATTTGGTTCAGGAAATATGGGGCACATCACTGGACGTGAACACCAATACCATAGAAGTATATATTAATTTCTTGCGCAAGAAAATCGACAAGCCTTTCAACAAGCATTCCATCAGGACCAAGGTAGGTTTTGGATATTATTTTCAAACAGATGAGCATTAGAAAAAAAATACTGCTTTATTTCTACCTTATCGCCATTTCTATCATAGGAATTACTTTCTTTTTTATCTATACCTTGTTTGCCGAGTACAGAGAAGAAGAGTTTCAACAGCGGCAAAAGCAAAAGATTACTACCACGCTAAAGTTTTTGGTCGAAATTCAAGATATAGAAGATAGGCTCATTGAAGCTATGGACCGGCTAACGATAGATGACCTATATGATGAGAAACTTTTAATCTTCAATAGTGAGAAACAGCTTATCTATTCTAGCATAGATGATACACAGATCGTGTTTTCTGGAGATATTTTAAAAAGTCTTTCTCCTGAGAATAGCTGGATAGAAACAAAAGAGGATTTGTATGATGTAGTGGGAGTTTGTGTGACTTCTTCTGAGGAAGTATATTATGGGATCAGCAAGGCCTACGATTATTTTGGATATAGCAAACTTGAGTTTTTAAAATATGCATTGATTTTCACGCTTATAGGTGCCGCCCTGATATTGATCATAATAGCTTATCTTTTCTCAAAAACAATTACAAGTTCGATTACTACGATTACCAACGCTTTGAAAAATTATGATTTTGGAAAAGAGTTTGTGCCTATTCAAGTAAAAGCTTCCAAAGATGAAATTGCTATTTTAGCACAGCGTTTCAATGTTTTGATGGAAAAGATGAAAGACGCTTTTGCTTTTCAAAAGCATGCGATTCAACATATTTCACATGAACTGAAAACACCTATTGCGATCTTGATCTCTAATTTTGAAAGGATCGAAAAGGAAACTGATCTAGAGACGATTAAAGTTTTTCTTCAAAATCAAAAAAAGGACACCCATTCTTTAAGTGAAATCATTAATGCCTTATTGGAAATCTCGAAAGTAGAAGGGGGGGATGGTTTATCACAAAATCCTCTGCGGATTGACGAGCTCATATTCGATTTAGTAAATGAGATGGGTGCCTTATATCCTGATTTTCAGTTTCTAATCGCTTATGAGGAAGCCATAGAGGACGAAAGCAAACTGACGGTTCTTGGTAATTTTCAATTATTGAAATTGGCTTTGATGAACCTTATGATGAACTGTATATACTACAGTGATGATCAAAAAGCAAAGATTATATTCATCCCTCAAGAAGATTGTTTGCAGATAGACTTCATCAATATTGGCCCCACAATGGGCGAGAAAGAGGAAAAGCAAATGTTCCAACATTTTTATCGCGGTCAAAACAGTGTAGGTAAGCGAGGCTTTGGTCTTGGACTGGTATTTGTAAACAGGATAATGGCATTACATCAGGGATCTATAGCTTATCGCCATCAAGAGACGAATGCCAACATTTTTACTATAACACTTCCATTGTAATCCAAAACTCTTTTAGCTTTTAAGCTAATCTTTATCCGTTTTAAGGTCTTTTTAAGCTGGATTCAAAGTTCTTTGTGCTTTTGAACAGCTTATACAATAAATGTCCATCAAGAACGCGATTCTTTTCTTTAGCAGTGTACTTTTTGTAGTCAATGCACAAGCCGCCGATACACTCAAGATTAACCTACAACAAGCAGACAGTCTGTTTTTGGTTCATAACTACTATTTGTTGGCGGCATCGTTGAAGGTGGAGGCCCAAGAGGCACAAATTGTGCAGGCCAAACTGTATCCAAATCCAATTTTCTCAACACTACTTACAGCCTATGACCCTGTAAACGATAAGGCTTTTCATGTAAATTCTACAGGACATAAAGAGTTTCAACTGGAACAACTCCTAGTACTTGGAGGGAAAAGAAAATCTTCCATTGCCATTGCCGAGCTAGATGCCAAAATCGCATTGCTCGAATTTCACCGGCTTGTTCAGCAGCTCAAGTTTCAACTGCACAACGATCTGTATAAATTGAGGCAGCAGCAGATACTATTAGATCGTTATAGCGAACAACTGTCACTATTAGATACCATTTTGACGGCCCATGAAGCTCAAGTAGCAAAAGGCAATATTCCACTACAGGAGTTGGTGCGACTAAAGGGAGTGTATCTCAATCTTAACAATGAGCGTGCGACATTATTGACCGATTATTTGCAGGTACAGTCCAACCTTCAAATATTGCTACATACTACAAAGCCTGTTTTGTTTGAGCATTCAAAGCATGACGTGGATAAGTATCTTAAAACGCAGGAATTTGATAGGCTATTGAATGAGGCTTTGGTTCACCAGCCCAACCTTTTGATCGCTCAGCAGGAAGTAGCGCTTGCAAGCCAGTACTGGCAATATCAAAAGCGTATGGCCATTCCCGACATTAACCTATTTGTGGGGTACGACCAAAGGAGCGGAGCTTTCGACAATCAAATCAATGCGGGCATTGCCATTCCTTTGCCGATTTGGGATCGAAACCAAGGAAATATAAAATCTTCTGCTCTACGCCTAAAGGCTACACAGTATTTGCTTGAAGCGCATGAAATTGAGCTTATAGTGGAGCTGCAAAACACCCTTACTGTGTATGAA
>SMEK01000501.1_pt1 | contig 27414 bp, 24 predicted proteins | sample 2456371 | NCBI WGS metagenome assembly SMEK01 (sample SAMN10132590, study PRJNA489261) | soil metagenome | isolation source: day1 antibiotic-loamy sand soil ammended with composted manure from dairy... | place: USA | collected 2015-04-01
AGACGAACTGAGATTCTGCGTTCATATAGGAGATGAACTCATTTTTTTGCTTTGAAACGAGGGTAGTCTTTGTTTATAAAGTCGATGAACACACTTTTTCCACAAGATCAATCGAATTTCTGTTTTCATAACCTCATTGAAAACACTTTTTTCACAAGATCGACTGAGTTTCTGTTTTCATAACAACGATGAACACACTTTTTCCACAAGATCAATCGAATTTCTGTTTTCATAACAACGATGAACACACTTTTTCCACTGGATCAACTGAATTTCTGTTTTCATAACGCTCATGAACACACTTTTTTCACAAGATCAACTGAGTTTCTGTTTTCATAACAACAATGAACACACTTTTTCCACTAGATTGACCGGATTTCTGTTTTCATAACCTCATTGAAGACACTTTTTCCACAAGATTAACTGAATTTCTGCTTTCAGTCCGTTTGAGGAACACACTTGTTAGACACGGATTCTACTAAGTTTCTGACTCCACTTCACTCCCCAAACTTACTGAACTTTATTGTTACAAAAACTTCAAGATTGAATCCCCTTTCATTATTACAAAGTTGTGAACGGAGTTGAATGCCAATGATCAACCTGTTATTTTGAATATAGAAAATGTGAAAATTATCACAAACTTTCTCGAAAGCTTTCTTAAGCCGAAACTATGAGGTGAAATTATGAACACTAAAGGACAAAATAAACGCGGTTACTTAATGCTTGCGGTTTTATGGCTTGCTTACGTTACCTTTGTCATGAACTGGGTAGCAGGTTCATCCTTAACACCGCAAATCACGAATACATTTTTCGGCGGTCCTGTGGATCCACTTATATCTGAAGTCGTCAACTATTCCATTACGACCGCACGGGTTTTTGCTAATATTTTAGCAGCAGTCGTGATTATGCGACTTGGACCGAAAAAAGCAGCAGGATTGTCAATCGGTCTACTCATGATGGGACTTGTTGCTATTTATATTCCAAATTATTGGGGATATATTTTTGCACGGATGATTATGGCGATGGGTGGATCAATGATTATTGTTTATATGAACCCATTTGTATCAAACTACATTGCTAATCAAAAAGTAAAATTGGGGATCAATGCCGCAAATACAGCAACTTACAATATCGGAACCTTTATCGTTGCCGTGTTATTCACTTTATTTGCTGAGCAACTCGTTTCGGATTGGAAATTAACCATGACCTTTTTTGCATCCATTACGGTTATTTTATTTATTATATGGCTGTTGGGAGCTGAGGACTTTAAAGTAGAACAACCAACAGGCAATACTGAAGCGTACGGGTATAAACAAGCTTTTAAAGACGGTTTCATTTGGCGCTTTGGCCTAGCATTTGCGTCATTCTTAACTTTATATGTATTATCGTTAGTCAGTTTTAAAAACATTTTCGACCAATATACATTATTAAACGGTTCTGTTACAAACTTATTTATTTCTAGCGGTGCCATTGTCGGGACGTTAGCAGGGATTGCCATTGGAAATAAAGGTGGCCCACGGAAACCAACTTTATTGATCGTAGGAATTTTCATGGTATCAAGTTTTGCTCTTGCATTAGCCTTTGCTAACGCAATTCCAGTCGTTTCATACATCTTATTAACGATTTCTGGATTTTTCATGTTCGTACAATATCCAATTTTTTTGAACTTACCACATGAATTAAAAAATATGACGCCACAAAAGTTAACCATTATGTTCGGTCTTTTTTGGGCCATCGCATATGCGGGACAAACAATTGCTAACATTATTTGGAGCTTCATACTTGGTAATTTTGGTTATGTACCATCACTCATTTTCTTTATTGCAGTGGCAAGTGTTTATTGCTTCTTAATTCCGACATTACCAGAAACAAGACCGAAAGAGATTAGATTAAAAAAAGCGGCTTAAATTTTTCACGGACTTCTTAATTGAAGTCTGTTTTTTTAAAGGGCAGCCATAACCCTCAGACACATTCTCAAAACATGAATCAAGCTGACTGGCAGTTTCAAAATCAACTTCTTTCTATTGAGGGTGTTCAGAAGAATTTCCATTTTTTAAAAGTTCTATTCATAATAACGGCTTCTGCACCCGTTCCTTGAAGAGTATCTTTATGAATTCGTAGTGAATTTTAAATGTTTATCACCCAAAATTGTAATGTTTATATTCCATCTTGGATGCATCACTAAATTATTGTTTTCATCAAATTCTAATGCTATATGAATTTCATCATCTTCAATTGTTAGAATAGCCATTCTTTTATTTTCAATATCTATATAAGGTTTTAAACTTTCTTCCATTTCTATTTTCCAATCAAAAAAATTCATCATTTTCCCTCCAATTTGATCACTGTATCAATACGATATAAAAGTTTTTTTAGCTATTTCTTCTTTCACTAACCAGCCCCTTTCACATTAGTTAATTAAGCTGCAGCAGTTATACAGCACATTTAGTTAACTTGATTATATCAAAAATTTCTTTTTACTAATCATTGATTCATTGTTACTTCAACACTTTGGTGATGGATACTTCTAACCTGAAACCAAGTAAAATAAATCGTTGTATTGTCTTCTATGATAATTTGGGACACGCATCCTACTCTCGGATTTGAATTGGTTTCAGAAGCATATGTTGCACTCTAAGAATCCGTGTATCGGTCATTTGCCTATACTCAATGGTGTCTAATTGATCTTTCCTAAATCTCGGAAAAGGTAGTTTTACCATCGTCCATGGCAACCAACACACAAACTTGTACATTGCTTATGTCACGTTTCTTCCAAGAATCATCATGTTTACGTAGTTTCTACCTTTAATTTTTTTCTCCTTTTTCTGAGTACAGAAAATAGATCTCGTTCGTACATCTCTACGATTCCTTCAAAATTAGGGTGTTCAATTTGCTTTAACTCGACACTGTGAGCTAAATCACTTAATAGTGCAAAACTTTCCATTATACTTATCATAGAATCTATTATTAGGGGTGAATGATCATGACTGAAATGATTGCGCAAGAGTCAATCAATGAACTGGTTGACCGATTCTATGACAAGTTAACAAAAGAACAATATTTTATTGAACTTTTCTCAAAACGTGAAGTGAATGTTGAAAATTTAAAGAATAGACAGCGAGAATTTTTATATAAACTTGCCAACACGGAAGCTGCAAATGAACATACAAATCGTGTTAATCGCAGTCATGCTTTTCAAATGAGTCGTGAAGGTGCCGAACTTTGGATGAATACGATGGTGGAAACAATTCGTGAACTTGAGATCGAAGAAGAAGCTAAGACGATGCTCATTGAAAAAATCCAATATCTTTTAAAAAATCTTCTTCATAAATAGGGGCAAACTTCCAAACAAATGATTACCTTTTTCCCTAAAAAAAGGTGATAATAGATGTAGGAGGTTTGAATGATGGCAAATTTCATTATGGTATATACAAGCATGACTGGCAATACAAAAGCTATGGCAGACGGACTTGCAGAAGGAATCCGCAAAGCTGGCTATGACGTGCGAATGGAAGAGTCTGATGATTTTGATGCGAAAGAGCTCGAAAACTATGACGGTATTCTCGTTGGCACCTATACTTGGGGCGGCGGCGAATTGCCAGATGAAATGTTAGACTTCTACGAAGACTTAGAGAATGTGAATTTATCGGGTAAAAAAGCAATCGTATTCGGTTCTTTTGACTCCATATATGGCGATAATGGAATTGCAGTTGACATCATGATGGAACAATTGAAAAAACAAGGAGCCGAATTGATCTATGAAGGATTTAAAATCGAACTCGATCCTGACCCAGATGAACTGGAAAATTGTCGCATTTTAGGTAAATGGTTTGCTGAAACTGTAGACACACTCGTGAAATAAAGCCGAAGGTAACCTGCTTGAAGGTTGCCTTTTTTATATATTCAAATATATTAAGTTCAAATCGTATTGCATATCGTATAAGGCAGAATATAACTGTACCTTTATTGTCATGAATAACATGTTGAAATGGTTGTATAATGAAAGAAAGGAAGTTTCCAAAGGGAGGATTTCAATGGATATCAAAGACTTTTTAGATCGCATGTTTACCCTTGGGATTGGAGCAGCAATCGCAAGTAAAGAACAAATTGAAAAATTAGTCGACGAACTTGTTGAAAAAGGCAATGTCGCAAAGGAAGAGTCTGCCGATATCGTTGACGAACTAATGAAAAAAGGGAAAGAATATCAAAGTAAATTTGAAGCCTCGATTAAAGAAAAAGTAAAACAAACATTAAAAGATCATGATTTCGTGACAAAAGAAGAATTTGACAAACTAAAAAAACAGGTTGAAGAGTTGGAAGCACAACTGAAAACGAAAACAGATGATTAATTTTAGCACAATGTTTTTAGGAAATTTTTAAAAGGAAAGCTACCTTACTGCTTTCCTTTTTACTTGGAAAATAAACGTCACCTAGTTTTCTAATTTTTCAAAAGTCCGTTCATTTATCTTACAAACCACACCATTATAATCGATTGGTATTTCTATTGTTTGGGCATTTACGTTGTATTTCTCCATGACTTGCTTGATATACAGGATCAGACGCTCGCTACTTTGAGAGGTAAAAGCAATAATTGTTGGTCCTGCTCCACTAATGGCTGCACCAATTGCTCCATAATTTTTTCCGTTCTCTAAAATCTCCTCGAAACCTGGTATAAGATGTTTCCGATATGGTTGATGGATTTGATCATTTAAAGCTTCTCCCATTGCTTTGAAGTCACCCCTCATTAGTGCTGCCGAAAGAAGAGCTGCATGGCTCAAGGCATAAACTGCATCTTCACGGGAATATTGTTCAGGTAAGACATCTCTTGCTTCCTTCGTTTGTAATTCATAATCTGGAATAGAAACAACAACTTTTAATTGTTCTGGAGGTGGGAAGTTCACATAAGTAAACTTGTTTTCTTTATTTTTAGCAGCTACAAGGACACCACCAAAAAGGGATGCTCCTACATTATCAGGGTGCCCTTCCAATTCACTAGCCAATTGAAAAATCTCATCTTTTGTAAAAGGGGTACCAACAAGTGTATTTACGGCCACCATTCCACCAATGATCGCTGCTCCACTACTGCCCAATCCTCTAGATAATGGAATCTCACTTTCTACTTCGATTTCTAATTGTGGAGTTTCGATTTCTGCCTGTCTGCAAAGATAGTCTGCAGCTTGATAAATTAGATTCTGTTTGTTCATCGGCAATCCTTGTTGATGTTGACCGATAAGATTAACTTTCGTTTGATTTGCTAGTTTCATTTTTACAGTTGTATAACGTTGCAAGGCCATACCTATCGAATCAAATCCAGATCCTAGATTTGCTGTGCTGGCAGGCACTTTTACCACGACTTCATAATCATTCATATTTAACGACTCCTGATTATTATTTTTAAAATAGTTGGAGGTATTGTTTCCATATAAGGAAGACCCGCGACATTTGCTGAGAGACTCCTTATAGGCATGTCTATTAGCATTGATTAGAAGACGCTCACTTGGACATTTTTCCTTACTTTTTACCGTGTTTCGGCCTCAAGACGTTTCTCGTGGACATCTCTACTTATTTTTGACGTGTTTTGGCTTCGAGGCGCCTTATCGCGAACATTTCTACTTATTTTTCAACGCATTTTGGCCTCGAGACCCTTTCTCGCGAACATTTCTACTTATTTTTCAACGCATTTTGGCCTCGAGACCCTTTCTCGCGGACATTTCTACTTATTTTTCAACGCATTTTGGCTTCGAGATCCTTTCTCGCGGACATTTCTCTCTATTTTCCTCCATGTTTCGGCCTCGACAACCCTTCTCATGGATAGTTCACGCTATTTTCCAACACGTTTTGTCTCAGAGATCCTTTCTCACGGACAGTTCACCCTATTTTCCTCCATGTTTTGGACTCGACAACCCTTCCCAGTTCGATCTATTATTCTCAGCGCTTTGTCTTCGAGACGCCTTCCCATGGACCGTTCTACCTACTTCCACTAAGTTTTGTCCACGAGATCCCCTCTTTTGTCTCTTGGATAACTTTCACCGAATCTTGTCCTTGAATGCGTCTCTATTATTTCCTACCTTCTCCTTGAACGTCTCTCTTCTTTTCTTCTCTTAGATTGCTCTTCTATTCTTTTTTCCTACTACAAAACCTTCAAAACTTCGTCATAACTACTTTCTACAGTAATTAAGTCAACGCTTTGATTTAGCACCGCGTCTGGATCTTTCAAGCCGTTTCCGGTTAATATACAAACAACACGTTGACCTTCACGAATAACACCTGCTTCACGAGCTTTAATCACTCCTGCCAAGGATGCTGCTGAAGCTGGTTCTGCAAACACCCCTTCCGATTTTGCTAACAAACTTTGTGCTTGTAAAATTTCATCATCGCTTACCGCATCCACTCGACCGCCCGATTCTTTCAACGCATTTGCAGCCTTCTCCCAGCTTGCTGGATTACCAATGCGAATGGCAGTTGCTACCGTTTCTGGATTCTTAACAACTTCACCTCTCACTAATGGTGCTGCACCGGCTGCCTGAAAACCAAACATCCGTGGTAATCGGGCAGATTTACCATCTTTATAATATTCCTCAAATCCTTTCCAATATGCAGAAATATTGCCGGCATTCCCTACTGGAATAGCCAAAATATCCGGTGCATCTCCTAGCTCGTCTACGATCTCAAAAGCTCCCGTTTTTTGTCCTTCCAAGCGAAACGGATTAATTGAGTTTACAAGCGTAATTGGTTTTGTGCCTGTAATCTCGCGAACGATCGATAACGCTTCATCAAAATTTCCATTAATTGAAATCACTTTCGCTCCATACATAATAGCCTGGGCAAGCTTGCCCATTGCAATTTTCCCTTCAGGAATTAAAACAAAACAATCTAAATTAGCCCGCGCAGCATAGGCGGCAGCTGCTGCAGATGTATTCCCAGTGGAAGCACACATAATGGCTTGGCTCCCCTCTTCAACAGCTTTTGCAACAGCCATCACCATTCCGCGGTCTTTAAAGGATCCCGTCGGATTTAATCCCTCATATTTAAAATAAAGGTCCAAACCTAACTCATCTGATAATTGATTCGCCCGAATCAACGGCGTATTTCCTTCATGTAAACTAATCATCGGGGTTTTATCTGTTACCGGTAAATATTCTCGATATTTCTCTAAAATTCCTGTCATCTTATTCGCCGCCTTCCACACGATAACAACTCTTCAATTCTTTTACAATATGAAGCTCTTGAACTTCTTCTAAAAATTGCTCAATACTAGCTTTCGAAGCTGAATGCGTCACTATAATTAACTCTGCATCTTCTTTTCCATACGGTTCTTGTAAAACTTTTTCCAAACTAATTTCGTTTTCTGCCATCAATTTAGCAATTCTTGCTAATACGCCACTTTCATCTTGTACGATGAGCCGGACAAAATATTTCGCAAATATTTGTTCTGGAGACTTCAGTCGTTTTTCATGATATGGAAACGCCATTTCCCGACCATTAATGCCTAGTTTGCTATTTTTCACAACCGTCACAAGGTCCGATAAAACCGCTGTCGCTGTCGGTAACTCCCCAGCTCCTGGACCATAAAACATAGTCTCTCCAACCGCTTCGCCATAAACATAAACCGCATTAAATACATCGTTAACATTCGCAATCGGATGGGAATTAGCTACAAAAGTTGGCTCTACACTCACTTCGACACAATCATCATCCCGTTTGGCAATACCAATTAACTTCATCGTATATCCAAGCTGTTTACCATATCGAATATCTTCTTGTGTCACTTCAGATATCCCTTTACAAGCTACATCGTCCCACTTCATACCAACATGAAAGCCTAAAGTAGCAAGAATCGCCATTTTTCGTGCTGCATCTAGCCCTTCCACATCAGAGGTTGGGTCCGGTTCTGCATAGCCTAACTCTTGTGCTTCTCGTAAAACTTGTTCAAAAGGAAGTCCTTCTTGTGTCATTTTCGTTAAAATATAATTTGTCGTTCCATTAACAATCCCCATAATTTGTGTAATGCGATCCGAAGAAAAACCTTCAACAACCGTTTTTAAAATAGGGATTCCTCCAGCAACACTAGCTTCGTAAAACAAGTCACAGCCCTTTTCCGCTGCTTTTCTTAACAATTCATCACCGTGGGCAGCGAGTAAATCCTTATTTGCAGTTACTACATGTTTCCCATTCTCAAAAGCTTCTAAAATATAAGTTCTGGCTGGTTCAATTCCACCCATTACTTCAATAACAACTTCAATTTCATCATCATAAATGAGATCGTCTGGATTGGTTGTTAATTTATCTGGATGTACATAGATCGATCTTTTTTTATCTGGATTTTTAATTAAAATACGACTAATCTCAAGCGATGAACCTGTTTGCTTAAATAAATCTTCTTGAAAAGATTCGACAAGTCGGACGACACCAGTTCCAACTGTTCCTAACCCCATTAGACCGATTTTCACTTTGCCATTCATATCTTTGTAGCTCCTCCCTTTTTCCAAAACAATCTCTATGTCTTTCTTGTATGTACATTTGTTTATTTATAGTGAACATTTTAAAACAATTTCTAAAAAAATACAATTGTTTTTTTACAAAATATTTGAAAATCAAAGTGAATCCGTTAATATGTATCATTTGAAATAAAAAAAGACCTCCCTTTCATCAGGAGGTCATAATTACTTCGCCCATCCAGAGATATATTGGACAGGTTCTTCAACCGTTAGCTCTTTCGTATTTTCATTATTAAAAGACTCCGAATAACTTTCGGTATCGATTAACCATTTTCCTCGAACTGCATGATAAATTAAGGCATAATGATATACTTCCGCATTTTCTTTTAACCCAACAGAACCATAATTTTTCTTATAATATTCACTTTCCCAAATTGGTTTTGCAGTCACATAAGCATACCAGCTGTCTTCCGATGGTACATACTCAAGGTCAAAAGAATCTAGGTCAAAGGTCGTGGATACATGTTTCACTCTTAATACATAGTTTCGTTCTTGGTCATATTCAGCTAGGGCAAGTAACTCGTTTTTCACTTCCTCCGTCGCTGTTGTTAATTTACTGCCGTCCGCACTTGTTCTAACTAGAAAACGTTCACTGTTAAATGTATGAATAGTCTCCATTAATTTTTTCCTTAGACTTTCATTTATAAAATTTACTTTTATATATTCACTATCAATTGGTAATTCATCGGTTTTAACCGTACCCCAAGGTAATTCCGCTTCAACAGAAAAAGACATGGAGCCATCGATTAATATGGGACCAAAGGTTGAATCCTCCACTAAATCTTGGCCAATATCAGTTCCGTTAATAAACAACTTAGCATGACCGTCATAGTCACCTAAATCAAACGTTACCGAATCGCCATCTAAATAAAGATGAACAGGAACATTTTTTGAATCACCATCTAATAAAATTTCCTTCTCTGTTGATAAATCAACATAATCCGTTTTTAAACTAGCCTTAACGGTATGGATACCAGGGACAAATGGCCCGTACTTTTTAGAAAACTTGTCAGAATCCGCTTTACCAACTTCCTTGTCATCAACAGTCAAAATCGTATCTTGATAATTTGTACTCATTTCGATATATACACTATTTACGACCAATTTATATCGTTCATAAAGCAAAAACTTGCCATCCTTATCTAAATAAACCATCCCTGTATGAGTTGTATCCTTTTCTTGTTTGGGATTTTGATGTTCTAATATTTTCAGCTGTTCTTCTAAACTCGACACAGTTGATCGAATATTATCTGGATTTTCTTTAAAATATTTTACAAAACCGCGCACTGCTTCCTCATTTATTTTTAATTTGTCATTATCAGGCGTAAGAAGATTAGCAACAAATTTCACATCACCATCAATCAAAGCTTGCTCAAAATTTTTGATCATTACATTTGGTGAATACAAATTTTGCAAAAATAAATGTAATCCAATTAATAGAATAATAGTAAATAAACATGAGAATAATAGAATTTTCGTTTTTTTAGTCATTAAGTGATTTCGTGGTGCCACAGGTACAGAATTGTGAACTCCGTTATTTGATTGTTTGGCAGATGTCGCCTCGTTAAGAGGAGTTCCACATTCACTACAAATAACCGTACCCTCTTGAATTTGGCTGCCACATTTCTGACAATGTTTCATGGTTGTCCTCCTAAACTATTGAAAGCCTGAAAAAAGGAAGGAAGTAGAGAATTCCTCTAATCTACTTCCTAAATTTTGACATTTCATTTATATAAACACATTTCAATTATTCTTCGACGTGATAGAAAAATTTTTCCATTAGTACCTATATAGTTTATACAATACTAGTTACTTATATATTTCAAATTCATAACATTTTCATTTCCAATATAACAAACTAGAATATCTTTGTAAAATGGGGATTTTTTCCTTATTTTTCAATGTTCATTTTATCACAAATTAAGATAGTATAGCCCCTCAGTTTTTGAAACAAATTTAATAAAAATTTATAAAAACAGGATAAAATTCATTTTTTGTCTATTGTAAAACTTTTTAGAAAATTCCATTATATCGTTAATTTTTTATGTGTAGTTCTTCACTTTTATACCACATCCTTCCCCATTTCCACATTAAACCATTAGGATTCGGCTGAAAACGAAATTCGACTAAAATGGCGACAATGCTTATGTTGTAAGTACCCGGGAATAATTGGAAAGGCGCGTCTTTCAGAAAGGGTAGTATATGAAAGACGAAACAAAGGATTTTGAAAAACATGTGACTGACATGAAGCCGATCATTTATTCCATTATTCGTAAGCTCAACATTTATAAAAACTTTGAAGAATATTATCAAGCCGGACTCATCGGATTATGGGATGCCTATCGGGCATACGATCCTGAGAAAGGGAATTTTGGAACATTTGCATATCATTATATTCGCGGTGCTATTTTAAAAGAATTAAATAAAAATCGAATAAAGGAAGAAGGAGAACAGTTTGTCGATGACTATCAATGGCAGGTGATTGCCAACTCCGTTGTGGAAAACAAAGACAATATTAAAATGGTAGAGCTTTTAGAACTGTTAAAATCACTTCCTAAAAAACAACAGCAAATCATTGATTTATATTATTTTAAAGGCATAAAGTTAATAGAAATTGCCGAGTTCTTTGGTGTTAGTTATCAAACAGTGAAATTATGGCATCGAAACGTGATACGTGAACTTCGCAAAAAAGTGAGTCAAAGTTAAACAAGACCAAGTTCGTGTCATGTCATGCATCGATCGATCGCTTAAACCGGGCAAACGATTTCGCCCGGTTCAATAGTTGTGGGTATTAGAGGTTCTATAGATACATATTTTTGTTTACTGGCGGTATATTTTGTTTCATTAATGATGTTTTTCTTACACTAACGATAAAACCATTTTCACTGGCAATATTTTAAAAAAATAACCTGGTATGAAACCAGGTTCAGCTCAAATTCAAGATAACATCTTCGGCTATATCATTGCTGCTTCAGATCCCCCTTATTCTCAACATTTTAGTTTGCCCATTTCGCTGTGAATGTTTCTGGGGAGTCCACTTTCATTTCTTCTGTATTTTCATCATTAAACAACCATGTATCGAAATAATACTCGACCAACCATTTTTCCTGTTCCTCATCATAAATGAGAATATAAGTAAGATCTTGTTCCATTTCTTCTAATTCCGGTGGTTCTTGACCAACTGGAAACTCATTATACAGATAGGTACTTCTTGCATTTAGTTCAACAACCCAAACTTCATCAATTTTATCATAATAAAGGTTAAAGGAATTTAAATCAAAGATTGTCGATAAATATTGGAAACTTACAGCCAGATTTTCACTCTTTAATATATCAATCGTAACTTGCACACTGTCTTTTATGGCTTCAACTCCCAGCGTAATTGCATCTAAATTTTCACTCGTCACCGCTTCAATCCATTCCATTTGATAGTTATGGGCCACATCCATGAGATTTGACTTTAATGTTTCATCCATAAGCACAACATCGATAAAATTTTCTTTTAACGGTTGTTCTTCAGTACGAACCGTTCCCCAAGGTAGTTCAGCCTCAAAGGCATATGTCATAGAACCATCCGTCAGAACAGGACCAAACTCATCCTCTTCTGTTAGATCAACACCGACATCTTTACCGTTAATCAACAACTTAATATCCACATCCGGATCGACAGTTGGAACATAAAAGGCTACCTCCTCAGCTTCAATATAAAGGTCGGCAAAATATTTGTCATCATCGTAAATGACGACTTCTTCATTTGCGCTTAATTCTAAGAAATCCGTTTGTAAAACGGCCTCCACTTTATGTTTTCCGGTAATAAAAGGACCAAAAGTTCCTTCATAATAATCTTCATCAGACACTCCAACTTCTTCACCGTTTACAAAAATTTTTGCACCCTCCACGTTTGTCATGACCTTGATATACCCGGTTGGCACTACGATTTTGTATTTATCAAAGTATAAAAACTTCCCGTCATTTTCAAGTTTTGCCATGTGAACGGAACTTTTTCGTCCTTCTGCTTGTTTTTTTAATGATCGAATGACATCTTCCACTTCATCCGAGTGGTCTTCAAAATACCCGAGATAGGCTTCAACGGCATTTTTATCAATTTTTACATCTTTATGATCAGCTGACAACATGTCAACTAATGTGTCTACATCTTTTTCCTTTAATGCATCTTCAAAATTAACGATTAAACGTTCGACTGAAAAAATATAATTTAGTACAAAATGCGTCACAATGAACAAAACAATGAGTGCAGCACCTGATATAATTGAAATAATGGCACCTTTTGAAAGTGGTTTTCTTGGCTTTTTCGGTGGTACAGGTCCGGATGGTATTCCTTGAAATGGACTTTGAACTGGGGGTTCTCCTCCTGATGGTACGTTTTGATGATTTGTTCCGTGAAAAGAAGATTGGCCTGGCGGTTCATCACTCTGTGATAAATATTGCTGTTTATTAAATGGCTCGTTCACGTTGTTATTTTGCTCTGAATCAAAAGGTCTATTGTCGTGGTCCTCTTGGGACGGTGTCCCATCTTGATCGTTTTGTATCGGTTTACTTTGCTGATTTTCTTCATCTGAGGAAAAAGATTGGCTCTCATGCTGCTTATTAATTCGGGTACCACATTCACTACAAAATAATGCCCCTTCCACCAACAGATTCCCACATTCACTACAAAACCTCATATATCCTCCTCCTGATGTTCAAAAAATTACGCCTACTGACATATGCATATTTGCGCTACCGTTTCTTTATTACTTTTTTATATAAAAGATGAATTAGGCTTGAAAGACGAGGTTCGAACAAGAGGCCAGATAATTTTTAACAAAAAGGCTCGGATAAACATTTTCTTGAAAAAGAGCTTAAAAAAAAGAATTGTTACATAAACTTACAATAGGACGAAAAACGATAGTCTTTCGGTATTGGATGTGAAAAAATGAAAAGAAAAGCGATCATTGGTATCAGTTTATTTTACTCAATAATTTGTCTCATCCTAGCTATAGTACTCTTTATAAATGGTACGCAAAACCTTGGTTTAGTTGCGTTAAGCGGCATTGCTTTAGGACTATTCCCAATCGGAATTATGATATTCACAAAGTTCGAACTTGGATTACCATTGATTTGCTTTTATATTTTGTTTTTATTTGGTAGTCAAATCCTTGGATCGATTGCCAATTTTTATCAGCATTTCGTATGGTGGGATTTATTGTTACACTTTATTAGCGGTATATTGTTAGCCTGTTTAGCGATTGATCTGTATAAAAAATTGTTGCCCAGGGACACGGTGTATGAACTTTCCACCTGGTTTATATTTATCTTTATTTTTTCCTTCTCTATCATGGGCGGTGTGTTGTGGGAAATCTATGAATACTTAGCGGATGTTTTATTTGACATGAATTTACAACATGGAAATGCTGATACAATGTCCGATTTAATTACGGACGGTGCGGGAGGACTCGTTGTAGCTATTTGGGTATTATTCCGGTCTCGAAAAAACAGAGTAGCAGACGTTTAAGCAAATTGGGATGATCGATTTTTCCAATGGGGACTCTTTTCCTGCGGACGATATTGTCTTTATGGGAGCTAGGGAATGTTGTTCGACTATGAGTTACGGCTCAATTTCAACACGCAATAATTTGATTTTGTATGGTTATTTTATTTTTTTAAGCACGCTGGTGAAAGCAAAGAATGATAAACTTGATTATATTCGATGAATACGTTCCGAACCGCACTTCCGAGTTTCTAAATGCCGGTTTGCCGGTGGAAACTTGATCAAGGCCATACTGGCTATATTCCTACAATTTTTTACGATACCAGCAAAAACAACACCAGAAAATCATCAACTCCTCTATATTCATTGGATTATTTCTCATATAAGTTTTAAAGCACAAAAAGACCCAAGGCAAATGCAACCTTGGGCCGTGATAAACACATAAATGGGTATGGACAATATCTCAAATTCTTATTTACTCTAAAATTGTAACGTTAACAGTGCGTCTACCCCAGTTTAGAGCTTCTTCTTCCGTTGGTAGGTAAACATCAATCTTGTTGCCTTTGATTTTAAATCAATACCTATAGTTGTAATTCCATTTCCTCCTGCACTTTCAACGGTATAAGCCGTTGCCTCTACAGAAATGGTGTCCCCTGCTTCAACAACCATTTTTTCTGCTTCTTTTGATTGTTCATTTGGTTGACTTGCAGCTTTTGTTTCAACACGTTCCGTTTCTTGTTTTGGTTCATCTGCTGATTGTGTTTTAGGACTTTCAGCTTGTTTTACGGATTTCTCTGCTGATTGTGTTTTAGCACTTTCTGTTTGCTCTTCAGATTTTTCTACTGATTGCGTCGTGCTTTTTTTATTTGACTCCTCAGTTTTTGCAGGCTGTTCCTCTGCTTTTTGCGATTGAACTTCAACTGGAGTATCTTGGTTTGTGACATTCAAATTCTTTTGTTTATGTGCTAAGCTTGCTCTTTTAACAACTTGCTGATTGATATGTTCAGTATTCGCATTAGGTATCGTTAATACTTGACCAACAATAATAAGGTCAGATGTTAAATTATTGCGCTCTTTTAACTCAGCAACTGTAATACCAAAGGCTCGCGAAATATCCCAAAGTGTGTCACCTTTGACGACTGTATATAAATATTCAGTTTGTAATACTTGGCCTGGATAGATAATGGAAGATTGCAAATTATTAAATTTAAAGAGATTATTTACAGTGGTATGATGCTGTCTAGCAAGATCCCACAGAGTGTCACCTTTCCTTACAACAACTTCTTTAGCAGAAGCTTGTCCAGCCCATAAACCTAAACTAGCAATTGCTACGGTAATGGCTAAGGTTATTGCTCCTTTTTTCATATGTATCAATACCTCCTATCTCTTGTACTTCCACCTTAACATAGATACTATTATAGGCAGGTTACACGTAGGTTAAAAATTGATTGCAGTATTTTTTACAATTTTTGAAAATGTTACAAGATATATAGAATTTGCTTGAAATTGAGGAAAAAGTGCTTTCATCGAGGGCTTGAACACAGTTTTGAGATTGAATCAGAGTAAAAAGTGCTTTCATCAAGAGCTTGAACACAGTTTTGGGATTGAATCAGAGTAAATAGTGCTTTCATCAAGGGATTGAATCAGAGTAAAAAGTGCTTTCATTGAGGGTTTGAACACAGTTTTTTGTTTGAAACTGAAATAAAAGTGGTTTCATCAAGGGCTTGAACATAGTTTTTTGTTTGAAACTGAGATAAAAGTGGTTTCATCAAGGGTTTGAACGCAGTTTTTTAATTGAAACGGAGTAAAAAGTGGTTTCATCAAGGGCTTGAACGCAGTTTAAGGGCTTGAACACAGTTTCTATAGTGAAACTTCCTTATATCTGTAATAAACCCTTGTTTAACCGTGGTAAATCTTCAACTGTTCGCAGTAAAACTTATTTTATCAAGAGCAATCACTCCTTTTATCCGCAGTTAACCCCCTTTATCTATTAGTTAAACCCTTGTTATCCGCAGCTCAACCTTTTTACCAGTAGTCACACTCCTTTTATCCGGAGTTAATCCTCTTTTATCCGGAGTAACACTCTCTTTATCCGTAGTTAAACCCTTGTTATCCGCAGCATAAGCCCTTTTATCCGGAGTAACACTCTCTTTATCCGCAGCTAAACCCTTTTTATCAGTAGTAACACGCTCTTTATCCGTAGTCAAACCCTTTTTATCCGTAGCATAAGCCCTTTTATCCGGAGTAACACTCTCTTTATCCGCAGCAACAACCTTTTTATCCGGAGTAACAACCTTTTTATCCGGAGTAACACTCTCTTTATCCGCAGCTAAACCCTTTTTATCAGTAGTAACACACTCTTTATCCGCAGTTAAACCTCTTTTTTCCGCAGCAACAACCTTTTTATCCAGAGTAACACTCTCTTTATCCGTAGTTAAACCTTTTTTATCCTTAGCTTAACCTTTTTTTCAGTAGTAACACGCTTTTTTCCGCAGTAACAAGCATACCTTTATCATCCTTCAAACCGCATCTAATCCGCTTTTATTCGGAGTGGATCCATATCAATGAACATTTAGTATGAAATCCTAATAGAATAATAATAAAAACAGGAACGGGGCATTTCTCGTTCTAAGGCGGGTGAGTGATGAGATTTTTCTTACTACTACTTGTTACTTTTAGTTTATTGACCGGTTGTAATAGTTCAGCAATGAAAGCGACTCTTCCAACATATGACCATTTCCTAATTTTCGCACATCGTGGTGCTAGTGGTTATGCTCCGGAAAATACAATGGCTTCTTTCAAACTAGCAAATGAATTAGGTGCCGATTATATCGAAATTGATCTTCAAATGACGAAGGATGGCCATCTTGTTGCTTTGCATGATGATTCGGTTGATCGTACAACCAATGGAAAAGGGAAAGTTTTTCTATATACATTAGAAGAATTGAAACAATTGGATGCCGGTTCGTGGTTCAATGAAAAATTTCCAAAACGAGCAAAAGTGGAATACGAAGGCTTAACGATTCCTACGTTGCGGGAAATTTTCGAAGAGTTTGGCCATGACGTAAACTATTACATCGAAATGAAAAATCCCGAACAATATAAACAAATGGAAAAAACGTTAGTTTTGTTACTTGAGGAGTTCGGCTTTCTAGAAGAAAATGAATCAGATGGAAAAGTGATTATTTCTTCCTTTAGCGAACGAAGCTTACGAATTATGTACGCGCTCGAACCATCTTTACCGTTAGTAAAATTACAAACGTCCTATGAAGTTAAAAAATCAACAAAGAGAACATTTAATAAAATTAGTAAATATGCCGTTGCTGTTGGACCGTCTTATAAATTTGTTAATGAAAACTATGTAAAAAACGCGATGGAAACAGGGTTGCAAGTCCATCCGTATACCGTTGACGATCCTTACGCAATCGATCATCTAGAAGAATGGGGAGTGACGGGGATTTTTACCAACTATATTGATATATATGAACGGAATGTGCATTTCCTTACAGAATGTGTTTATTCCCTGAAACCTTTTAAAAATGAGGTTGTGTTTTTTTTGTGTGGGTTCAAGTCGTCGATATGATGTCACATTGACCATATACATTCATACAAAAACTTACTCTTAGTTTCCCTCTGTTCATTCAATCAAGCAAAAATAAAACCCTTGATCACACCGATTGGAGTTACCAAGGGCTTAACAACTCTTCCTATTATTTCCAAATGTTTCCTTGAGAGACTTCTTCCGATGATTTTTTATCCTTTTTTCCCCATAACGATTCTAATTGTTCAAGTGATTTTCCTTTTGTTTCAGGAACCATTTTCCAAACAAATAGTGCGGAAAGTACACTCATTAGTCCGTAGAATCCATATGTCATTCCTCCGCTAATTTCCATCATTGGAGGGTATGTGGACGAAATGAAAAAGTTTGCTGCCCATTGTGCTGCGACGGCAATTGCCATTGCTTGTCCACGAATGAGATTTGGGAAAATTTCTGAAAGTAAAACCCAACAAATTGGACCCCAAGACATCATAAAGGATGCTGTATAGAATACAATAAAGATTAACGTCCAGATTCCAAAAATTTCATTTTGAGCAAGGATCGCAACACCAAACATACCGATCGCCATACCGATGGAACCAATCATTAGAAGTGGTTTTCTTCCCCATTTATCCACTGTTTGTATAGCGACAACAGTAAAGATCACGTTCACGATTCCCATAATCACCGTTTGCAACAATGATGCATTTTGACCTGCACCCATACTTTCAAAAATACGCGGTGCATAATATAAGGCTACATTAATACCGACGAATTGTTGAAAGACTGATAGTAAAATCCCAACAATAATTACGGTTTTTCCATAAGAAAATAGTTTGCCTGACGCGGTTTTCTTACTTAATGATTCTTTGATCTCAGCTAAAACAGCTTGGGCTCTCTCTTTTGAACCATTCACTTTGGACAATACGTTAAATGCCTGAACTTCTTTATTTTTGGATGCTAAATATCTTGGTGTTTCCGGAATAAAGAAGATTAATATAAAGAATAGGAATGCCGGAATAGCTTCCGAAGCAAACATATACCGCCAGCCAATATCATTAACCCATGCACTTGGTTGTCCATTGGCAATGCCAAAGTTCACGAAATAAACAACAAGTTGACCGAAAATGACTGCAAATTGATACCAAGAAACTAATCGACCACGAATTTCTTGGGGGGCAACCTCACCGATATATGTCGGACAGATTGCAGATGCCATTCCGACACCAATTCCACCTAAAATTCGGTAAATATTAAATGCAATAAGTAACCCAACCGAGGGTTCCCCTACATTGAAAAATAAGAATTCTGGATAGGCAGAAGTTAATGCAGATACTAAGAATAAAACTGCTGCAATTAATAGTGATTTTTTTCTACCAAAATTATTGGAAAAATACCCAGAAATTAATCCCCCGATAATACAACCAATTAATGCACTCGAAACTGTTAAACCGTGTATAAATGAACTTAATCCTAAATTATCAATCATATACAATTGCACCGATTGTTCGGCACCAGAGATCACAGCGGTATCATAACCGAACAACAAACCGCCCAGGGTCGCAATTAAAGTGATTGATATAATATACATCGTATTATAATTTTTGGTTTTCATGGTCATTCAGAGCAAGACTTATCGCAAAATCCGCTCCTTCCTCACTCCCCTCCTAGTTGAATTAAAGCGTTACCATTTTTCTTTACGTCTTTGGGGCAAAGGGGGTATCCCCCCCTATTAGTTGGGACAAATGACCTAACAGCGTACCATTGTCCCGCATTCAATTAGTCACGAAAATCCATCAGTTCTTTGTTTAATGATTTCGTCGCTGTGTATACTTGTTTGTACAGCGTAAATAATTTTTTATACTTCTCAACGCGATCTTCAATTGGTTCATAGACTTTATCCACTTTTAAAAATTTCTCTGCACAGTCTTGAAGGGTTGGAAACCAGCCACATCCATAGGCAGCTAACATAGCTGCTCCCATACCTGGACCTTGCTCACTTTGCAGTTTCACCACTCTGGCATTAAAAATATCGGCCTGCATTTGTAACCATGCTTCATTCTTAGCACCGCCGCCTATGGAGATAATTTCATTAATCTCCCTCCCATTTTCTCGGAAAATTTCAACCGACTCATGGAGAGAAAATGTAATCCCTTCCAAAACAGCGCGTACAAAATGCTTCTCTTCATGCGAACGATCCAGTCCAATGAAACTGCCGCGAATTTGTGCGTCTACATGTGGCGTACGTTCACCGTCGATGTACGGGGTAAACAGCAAGCCATTTGATCCCACCGGTACACTTTCAACCTCTTTTAACAGATCATCAAAACTTTTATTTTTTGCAAAGGTATTTTTAAACCATGTTAAGCTTTGACCGGCTGCCAAAGTCACACCCATTGTATAATAGGCTTGAGGGGCTCCATGGTTAAAATAGTGAACTTTCCCTTGAAAATCTTTTTCACCACTATCTTCATAAGACAATACGACACCGGAAGTTCCAATACTTGCTAATGTCTTCCCTTCCGATAAAATCCCTGCACCAATGGCGCCGCATGCATTATCGGCTCCTCCGGCAAATACGCGAGTTTGTTCAGACAAACCTGTTAATCTAGCAATCTCAGGTTTTATTGTTCCAACTTCAGCATGAGAATCAACGAGTGGTGGACATAGACGAATATCTAAATCGAGTAAATCACAAATTTCTTTACTCCACTCTTTTTTAACGATATCCAGTAGTAACGTCCCCGCTGCGTCAGAATAATCCATGTGAATTTGACCTGTCAGTTTATACCGCACATAATCTTTTGGTAAAACAAAGGACTTAGCCTTTTTAAAAATATCTGGTTCGTGCTTTTTCACCCAAAGTATTTTTGGTAACGTAAAACCTTCTAGGGGGATATTTTTCGTAATGGAAAGTAATCTTTCTCTGCCGACTCGGTTATCAATTTCTTCACATTCGGCAGTTGTCCGTGTATCATTCCATAAAATAGCATTGCGTAAAACATCATTGTTTTCATCTAACAACACTAACCCATGCATTTGTCCGGAAAAACTAATTCCTTCGATATCATTAGGGTCATAATTAAAATTGTGGAGAAGATCAGACAATCCAGCGATTGTCTGATCCACCCAATCTTGCGGATTTTGTTCACTATACCCCGATTTTTCCTGAATTAACGGATAGTCCTTTGATACTTCTTGAACTACATCACCATTTTGATTGACCAATAAAATTTTTACTGCACTTGTACCTAAGTCGATACCAATGACATATTTCATTTTCACTCATCTCCTATGAGAATCCGCCTATGATTATTCCGCATACAAACGCAATAAGTATTGATTAATGATTGATTTAATGCGTTCTAATTTACCAGATTCATTCTTAATTTCGGTTAAATTCAACGCATATTCCTCTAATTTATGGAAATCTGCTTTTCCTTCTACAATCTCTAAACCGATACCATCTGTAAAGCTCTTATAACGATCAGCTATAATTTGATCTAGCACTTTGTCCTCAATTAATGCGTGTGCGATTTTTAATCCAACGGCAAAGCTATCCATTCCTGCAATATGCGCATGGAATAAATCTTCTGGTTCAAAGGAACCGCGGCGGACTTTTGCATCAAAGTTCAATCCTCCACGACCTAGGCCACCGTTCTTTAATATTTCATACATTGCTAGAGTTGTAGCATAGAGATCTGTTGGAAACTCATCCGTATCCCAACCTAATAACGGATGTCCTTGGTTGGCATCGACAGAACCTAACATACCATGAATTCGTGCATAGCGTAGTTCATGTTCGAAAGTATGTCCCGCTAATGTTGCGTGATTGGCCTCAATATTAAATTTAAACTTATCTTGTAGTCCGTAATGTTGTAAGAAAGCATAACCGCTGGCAACATCAAAATCATATTGGTGGGAAGTTGGTTCTTTCGGTTTTGGTTCGATTAAAAATTGGGCATCAAAGCCAATTTCTTTTGCATAATCAACCGCCATATGGAAGAAGCGAGCTAAATTATCTAATTCTAATTTCATATCTGTATTTAATAACGTTTCGTAACCTTCACGTCCACCCCAGAATACATAGTTTTCCGCACCTAGTTCTTTTCCTACTTCCAAACCTTTTTTCACTTTTGCAGCAGCATAAGCGAAGACATCTGCATTGTTTGAAGAAGCTGCACCGTGAACAAAACGTGGATGGGTGAAATTATTCACTGTATTCCAAAGTAATTTCGTTTTGCTGTCTTTCATATAATCTTTAATCATGGCAACGATCGTGTCTAAGTTTTTATTTGTTTCTCTTAAAGTATCGCCTTCAGGTGCAATGTCAACATCATGGAAACAGAAATATGGAACATTCATTTTTTCAAAAAATTCAAAGGCTGCTTCCACACGTGCTTTCGCAAGGTCCAAGCCAGTAAATTTATCCCATGGTCTTATCGCAGTTCCATTTCCAAAAGGATCGGATAACTCTTCAACAAAAGTATGCCAATAAGCCACACTGAAACGTAAAATTTCTTCCATTGTTTTGTCGCCGATTTTTTCTTCTGGGTTATAAAATTTAAATGCTAGTGGATTATTCGATTTTGGTCCTTCATACTGAATAGGTTTAACGCTTTCAAAATAGCTCATTTCGATATCCCCTCTCTGAATTAAAGTGTAATGTCATCTATATGTGAAAACTTAATTTAATGTTTAAACTAAGTGTAATTCTAAATGTAAACGTTGTCAATAGAAAACTTTTGAAATATCATTAATTTTTCATTCATTATTGCAAAATATCACGGTAAAACAGCATTATAAGTTTATTCATTAAACAAACTTAACGTAAAATCAAGTGAATATAAATTATCTTTATGCTAGAATAAATTTAGAAAAAATGTTAGGAGAAAAAGACATGAAGCGTTTACAAACAGGAGATCAAAGTTTAGTTAAGCAAATCAATAAATCGATAGTTTTTCATACGGTCAAAAATAAGGGACCGATTTCTCGTGCACAAATATCAAAAGAAACTGGACTGAATAAAGCAACAGTATCGACCATGGTATCTGAACTTATAAAAGAATCGTTTATACAAGAAATCGGCGCAGGTAAGTCGAGCGGAGGGAGAAAACCTGTTTTACTTTATTTTCATCAAAATGCAGGTTATGCTATTGGCATTGACCTTGGTGTCAATTATATTCTTGGTGTATTGACAGACTTAAGTGGAAATGTCATTTACGAGATGACCGAAAAATTAAAAGAAACCACATTTAAATATGTGACAAATAAAATATTTACCATGATCGAATCCTTAATTCAGAATGCGCCAGAAAGTCCTTATGGGATTGTCGGTATTGGAATTGGGGTTCCAGGACAAGTAGATAATGAACAAAGAATACAACTGGCACCAAATTTAAAATGGTATAATGTGGATCTTAAACAAGTTATTGAGGAACGCTATTCCATTCCCGTTAGAATTGAAAATGAGGCCAATGCAGGGGCACACGCCGAACATTTGTATGGTGCTGGAAAAAATATTGCAAACCAAATTTATATTAGTATCGGAATGGGGATTGGTACCGGGATTATCGTTCATAACCAGCTTTACAAAGGAACATTAGGATTTTCAGGTGAAATGGGACATTTTACCATTGAAGCGAATGGTCGAAAATGCAGCTGTGGCAATCGTGGTTGTTGGGAGTTATATGCTTCCGAAAGTGCACTTTTATTAGCAGCCGAGCAAAATCAGATATTAAATGCAAATCAGGAAGCGGATTTGGATATCCTTCTTGAAGAGGCGAGAAACAGCAATCCACAAGTGTTACAGCTTTTAAATACATTAGGGGAAAATATTGGAGTGGGGATTGTGAACATTATCAATACATTTAACCCTGAAGCGATTATTATCGGTAATCGCATTACTCGCTTTAAAAATTGGCTCACGAACCCAATTGAACGTATCATTGACGAACGGCTAGCAAATTACTTCAAAGAAAGCACCGAAATTCGTTTTTCTGCCTTAAATTACCGCTCGACGGCTCTAGGGGCAACCTCCATTGCCATCGAACATTTTCTATCCGAGATCGGCCTTGCGGGACATTCCGCACAATTTTAAAAAGTTCTCATTTCATCTTTCCCACATTTAGTGCACAAATAACCAATCTCCTATATTGAAATATTTAAGGTTATTTATCTTAACGAGGCTTTCCAATTCATCATTCTATATAGGGAGTGTTGGAGGCGAATCCAGGGGGTAGCAAAAGCTTTTGTGATGAAAGCATAATAGCCTCCCATCCCCTTTTACGCTTAAGGTGGCTGAAGTACGAGTGGATGCGCATCCCCTTAATTGCGTTTATCTCGTCATAAAAATAAAATTTAAACATATTGTAACTAAAAAACTTTACGATTATAAAAATCAATGATTCCTTCGAAAGAATTCATGAGTTAGACCATTATCTTTTTAAGTTGCATTTTTAAGTAATCTAGAATGTCATAAACAGTAATATCTGCATCAGTATACACCTTTTCATATGTATTCAAAAGCAGTTCTTTTAACAGCAATTCCTTTTCTTTTTCCATTTATTTCCATGCTCCTTTGACATATATTGACAAAATTTTCTTACAGATAAATATAGGACATTCTCCCAGCATTTGTCAATGATGATATAGGTCATCAGTCACTCCTGCCCCCAAAGCTCTTTTGTTTAGGATTGTAAACATTGACGAAATTAGACATATATAAAAAGTGGCTGCCTATATTTAGACAGCCACAAATAAAAAGATATGAAAACAAAAAAATATGATTCCGTAATTGATATTTTAACTTTCAATAACTGATAGTTGTTTAACTTGCGTATTATCGGTCACTTTTTCAAAGGAATATTTTTCTTCAACATAAACTTGATGCCAGACCATAAACATAAGGACTGTCCAAATCTTACGGCTAAAATCATCCTTACCTTTACAATGATCATCAAGTAAGTTTAAAACATATTGTTTATTGATCAAATGGTCTGTTTCACTTTCACGGATTACGTTTTGCGCCCATTCATACATCTCCCCCTTCAACCAGTGACGGATTGGAACAGGGAAGCCTAACTTTTTCCGATTTAATATGTGATCAGGTACAATTCCCTCAGCAGCTTTACGAAGGATGTATTTTGTCGTACCGTTTGCCGTCTTTAATGAAGATGGGATTTGGGAAGCAACTTTAAATACTTCTTTATCTAAAAACGGTACACGCGCTTCGATCGAATGGGCCATTGTCATACGATCGACTTTTAATAATATATCGCCGCGCATCCATGTATGAATATCAATATACTGCATTTTTTCAACTGGGTCATAACCACGACATTCTTCATAAAGTTTCTTCGTTACATCTGTATAATGGATGTTTGCATGATAAACATTAAGAAACGCACGTTTTTCCGCTTCAGTATACATTTTCGCATTCCCAATGTAACGTTCTTCTATAGGAGTTGTCCCTCGTTCAATAAAACTTTTTCCTTTCATTCCTTCAGGCATGATGTTAGCAATCGAACGTAAAAAGGATTTGAAAACGTTTGGCATGTTGTTAAAAACTTTTAGAGACAGTGGTTCACGATAAATATTGTAACCACCGAACAATTCATCGGCACCTTCACCAGATAAGACAACTTTGACATGTTTACTTGCCTCTCTCGCGACAAAATAAAGAGGAACACAAGCAGGATCAGCAAGTGGGTCATCCATATGCCAGATGATTTTTGGAATTTCACTCATATATTCTTCTGGCGTAATGACATGATGAATATTTTCCACACCTAGTTTTTCCGCTGTTTCTTTAGCTACATCGATTTCACTATAACCGTCACGTTGAAATCCGACCGTAAACGTTTTAATGGATGGGTGAAATTCCTTTGCGATCGACGCCACAAAGGATGAATCGATTCCACCGGATAAGAAAGTACCAACAGGAACGTCACTACGCATATGTTTTTCAACTGAATCATATAAAACCGTTCGAATTTCCTTAACAAAGTCTTCCTCAGATTTTTGCACTGGGTGGAATGAAGCTTTCCAGTAGCGTTTAATTTCCAGCGGTAAACCCAATTTTTTGACAAAGTAATGACCCGGTTCTAACCTTTGGATGCCTTTATTTATGGATTCTGGTTCTGGAACGTATTGGTATGTGAAATAATGTTGTAAAGCTTCCTCATTTATTTCAGTTGATTCAAGTGCGAGTAGGATACTTTTTTTCTCAGATGCAAAGTACGTTTGATCACCTTTGACACTGTAATAAAAAGGTTTAATGCCAAAAGGATCTCTTGCGCCATACAACGTTTGTTCTTGTTTATCCCAAATCACAAAAGCAAACATCCCGCGTAAATATTCAGCCACCTTTTCACCTACGCGACTGTACAACGCAACGATGACTTCCGTATCGGAATGCGTTTCAAATGGCAAACCTTCTTTAATCAATCCTTCCCTTAATTCTATAAAATTGTAAATTTCCCCGTTAAAAATAATCCAATAACGTTCGTTTTCATAGCTTAATGGCTGGCTTCCAGCTTCCAAGTCAATAATACTTAACCTGCTGAAACCAAATTTCACATGTTCATCTTGAAAATAACCTTTGTCATCCGGGCCACGATGTGTAATCAAATTGTTCATTTTTTGTAATATTTTTTCATCCTCAGTTTCACTTTGTCGGTTCTCATGAACACAGCCAATAAATCCACACATTGTGTTACACCTCCAGAAGATTTATCCTTGACGTTATGCTATTTCCTATACTTTGTTTATGGAAAAATAACAAACTATCACCTTTTTACAATCCCACTTATTCCTCTATATATTGACTGTCGATTGTTACATTTTGTTACCTTTTTTTAATATTTTTTTAATAAATAATCCGTTCCCCCAACTTAAGTATAAATTTAGGAATCGTTTCATAATGTTTGAATAGAACTTGTCTTTTTTCAAAAGATGTGGGGTGGTTGACATTTTTACAAGAATCGCAGCGATGGTTATCGGAAGCTTTTTGCTCGGAATTGGAATCAATGGTTTTTTAGTGCCTCATCATTTACTAGACGGTGGATTTATTGGTATTGCCCTTCTTCTACAATATTATTTTCATTTTCCTGCCGGACTTTGTTCTGCTTTATTGAGCCTTCCCCTCATTATTTATGCATGGATCAAAGATCGGAAACAATTTCATGGTAGTTTCTACGGTATGATTCTGACCGCTCTATTTATCGATCTTCTTGCTCCATTTCACTTTTTTCTCCCGATCGCCCCTAGTGCGATTCTAGGCGGGGCCATTTGTGGCGTGGCTGTAGGACTCATGCTTCGTTATGAGACAAGCACTGCTGGTACAGACTTACTCGCCTACTTTATTGCAAAAATCACCCCGATTAATATTGGAATTTTGTTCGTTATCATTGACGGCTTAATTGTATTATCTGGCTATCAAGTATTAGGTATGCAAAGTGTTTTATTTTCCTCCATTACGATTTTAGTTGCTGGTACGCTGGCATCGATTTGTTATGAACGTTTTTAAAACTATTTTAAAGTAATTTAATAACCGAACTGTCCCCGTCACATACAATAAGTTATCATTTTTTACAAAAATCGGGTATTTTTTACTATTTTTTGACAAAAAAAGAAGGAATTTTTACCTATATGTAGAATTTTATAAAACGTCAGAATAATTTTTATGAAAAGTTTCTGTGTATAATAAGTGGATTTTCCACATGTGACACTGCTCATGATCAAATCGGGTTTGCTAGACTTGTTTCTGCAGTTTTCAATGATCTCCTAAACATTGGACGCTAATTTTGCTGATGATCAATAGACTTTCCAACAAGAAGATGAAGGTAAATTTCTTCTCTTAAAAAAGTAACAACATTTTAAAAGGA
>SMEK01000164.1_pt1 | contig 27299 bp, 12 predicted proteins | sample 2456371 | NCBI WGS metagenome assembly SMEK01 (sample SAMN10132590, study PRJNA489261) | soil metagenome | isolation source: day1 antibiotic-loamy sand soil ammended with composted manure from dairy... | place: USA | collected 2015-04-01
GTGCCATGATGATTATAATTATTGACTAAAATGTTACAGCATACGCAAGATGAGCATCAATCTTGATTATACTCATCTTACAGTAGACTCATAGGTGTTATGCTCCCACCTGCTTTCCTCACAACATTCTGATATAGAAACACTCATAAGGTGAGTAGGAAGAGTAACTATACCAATAATATTGGAGAAGATGTCACATGAAAAGAAAGAAAAGAGAATCTAGGGGGCATTGATAGAAACAAAGACATAAAAGGCATTTCTTAGATATGGATTTACAAGAAAATGCTCTTTCCTACGAATATCTTCTTTATAAAAGTCAAAAGTCGTATATACCTGACTATATAAAAATATGGGCAAGAAAGCACTCTGAGACAAGGAGTGTTCGACAAAATTCAAAACGGCAACGGTTGGCTGTTCGAATTTCACAGTCTTCATTCCTTCAAAAAGAGATTCTTGCGAATAACGAGAAGGGCTACTGAAAACAGAAGCAACAGCAATGCAAATTGCTAAAAGAAACGGCAATATGTGCTGACTTATCTTCATACTATTTACAAGTTTACGCAAATTTCATCAATATAGGTAGGCGGTAAAGGGCCTATTATGCAGTATCTTTTTAAAGAAGTTAGAGTTCATTGAAAAACAATCTTTACCAAGATAAAAAGATTACTAATCTTATTATCTTTCAATAACATTGTTCAGTGGAAAAACATCCGAATTGTGTAGCATTTGGAAAAAATTATTGATTATTGATTGAGCAGGAACCCTCATTAAAACATAACCCAAGAAAGAAAGATGACTCAAGATAAAATATTAGGAATAGACATAGGTGCCTCCAAAATACACATAGGAGAAGTACATGATGGTAAGATTTTGAATGAGAGAAAGTTTTCAACGTCATCAAAAGCACCGAAGGAGCAAATACTTCAAGAAATTGTAGAAGGGATAGAGATGGTTATCTCCCCTGAAGTAGCGGGCATAGGCATAGGAGCCCCTGGCCTCATAGACGATAATGCTGGAATAATATATGATGTACAGAACATTGCCTCATGGCAGGAGGTACATTTGAAAGCGCATTTGGAAAACCATTTTAAAAAACCCGTGAGAATTTCTAATGATGCCAACACATTCGTCCTAGGAGAAAAAATATATGGAAAAGCAAGGCCCTATAGGAATGTAGTAGGGCTGACCTTAGGGACTGGTTTTGGAGCCGGTATAATCATCGATGGAAAACTTTATTCAGGTGCATATTCTTCTGCGGGAGAGTTGGGAAGCATTCCTTATTTAAACCTTACCATTGAAGACTATTGTAGCGGAAAGTTTTTTGAAAGATTGGATCAGGAAGGGTCTGCGGTTTACGAACAAGCATGCAATGGACATGCGCATTCCCTAGAACTTTTTTATGAGTTTGGCCGACACTTAGGAAATACCATTAAAACCGTACTTTTTGCTTATGCTCCTCAAGCCATTTTCTTAGGAGGTTCAATCAGCAAATGTTATCCATTCTTCAGAAAAGGGTTAGAAGAGGCTGTTCAAAGCTTTCCATTCAAACGAGTTTTGGAACAATTGGTGATAGCACCTTCAGAAATGCAAAATGCAGCCATCCTTGGGGCTGCCGCACTTATCAAAGAGCGTCTATAATTCACGAATAAGTAAGTGCTCATTTCTCAAAGATCGCTAACATTTGAGAAATGAGCACTTTTTCTATTATTCTTGAATTCTTACAAGCCTTACGTCAAAAACTCCCCCGGCGATAGATCCTGGATGAGCCTCAAATTTAACTACTAACTTACCGTCCACTGCTTTATTGATCAATTCCATAGGAATGGCATAATTAACAGCGTAGAATTTATCTCCTTGGCTGCCGTCCAATTTAACGGTGGCGATACGTTCTTCATTGATCAAAATATCGAAGTTTCTGCCACTGTCCTGTCCATTATAAGTAACCTGAAGCAAAGCTGTCTCTTTGTCTTTATTATTCAGGTCATAGCTGAACCAACCTCTGGCATGCCTCCAATGTCTATCTTTGTATATACCACTTTCAGTATTTTCGCCTTTGAAGAAATGATCGGATTCTGGTTGTTGCTCTCCGGGCGCTACTTTATCTATCGTAAGACTTTCAAGGGCCATTCTTTCTTTCTCTAGTCTCCTATTTTCCTCTTGAATAGCTTCCAACTCAGCTTCGGTAGCATGCTGCCAGTATAATACATACCTTGCTTCGTGCAACCTAAAGAATGGAATTAGCTCCACATTGCTATAGTTATGAGGTTGTATAAGATCTGGAGCCTCGAAGGTCATGGCCTTTCCTTGTACTGGCTTAATTTTAGCTAAAATTTCTTGCTTCTCACCCACAAACATAGGGGCGCCTTCCATAGGATATAGGGGCCCATGTGCAATATGTCCCATCCGGCTGTCATCGGCAAACAGACCAACTAAGTCCGTCGTATCTGTTTTTGCAGCCAATACAATGGGGCCATGCAATACTGCAAAATAGGGCGACTTGTCAGGCATCTGCTCTAAAGTTGTCTGCATAGGCAAGATCACAGTTACCTCGTCGCCGGCTTTCCATTTTCTTTCAATGGACACATATTCACCAGGATTAGCGGTAAATTTATGTTCTTTACCGTTCACCATCACTTTTAAAGTTCCCTTTTCTACCCAGTTTGGATATCGCACTTTTAGATTAAAACGAAGGGACTTTTTAGGGTTGACTTTGATATTGGTAATAGAGTTGTCAGGGAAAGCGGTTTCTTGAATGATGGAAACTCCTTTTTCACTCCAATCTAAAGTAGAAGGGATAAAAAGATTCACAAGAAGGTCCTGGTCGGTATGTGCATATATCAATTCGCCATATTTAGCATGGTTTTCTATGCCCGACCCCACGCAGCACCAGAAGCTAGTCTCAGGTTGTGAATAGATTCTATAGTGGCGAGGCCTCATTGACGTAAAATATACAAAACCGCCCTTTTCTGGATGCTGAGTGGATAAGATATGGTTATATAGTCCCCTTTCATAAAAATCTAAATACTCTAATGAACCTGTTGACAGATACAGCATCATCGAAAGCTTGAGCATATTGTAGGTGTTACAGGTTTCAGGTCCTTCCCTATCGGTAATCATTCCATAAAAGTCATTGGATGGATGGAAATGCTCTCGCACGCTGTTGCCCCCAATCGCCACAGTACGGTTCTCTACGACTGTTTCCCAAAAGAATTTTGAGGCATCATCCCAATCTTTATTGCCCTCCAAGTCAGCAATTCTCTTATACCCTATCACTTTGGGTATCTGGGTGTTGGCGTGTAGGCCAGTAAGCTGGTCCTGACCCTGCAAAAGCGGGTTGAGGATCCTGTGATGAGAAAACTTTTTGGCTAGTTCCAAGTATTTATCTTCTCCCGTGATAGCTGCCACGTCGGCAAATACTTCATTCATGCCACCGTATTCTGCGTGAAGCATCTGCTGAATTTGCTCATCAGTCAGGTCCTGAACCAATACCAAAGCCCAGTCGGACAACTTGATAAGCATTTCCTTGGCAAGCTCATTGTGAGTGTATAGATAAGCATCGCGTAGCCCAGCATAAACTTTATGGATATTGTACCAAGGTACCCATTTGCCATTCAAGGAGAAACTTCCAGCGTTGATCTTGCCTTGAGCAATTTCGTCCCACATTGCTTTACTTCCTGGAACACCGCCAATATAGCCATTGCCATTTGCATCTTGACACTTCTTCAGTTCATTCAGCATGTAGTTCAACCGTTCCCCAACTTCTTTATCGCCTGTAGAAGCATACATTAGCGACAAGGCTGTTAGATAATGTCCCCCAATATGTCCATCCAAACCAGAATTTTCCCAGTTTCCATAACTCTTATCTTTCGGCTCAAGTCCTGCTTCCCTTAAATAAGGAGCCAGCAACTTGTCTGGATCCAAAGCCAAAATGTATTCGAGATCTTTCTGTTCTGCCACCTTGAACGGACTGTCCAATAGCCTAACTGAGGAAAGATGGAAAGTTTGAACAACGCCCTCTTGAGCCTGAGCCGTGGCAATTGCCACACAAAGGAGTGATAGGATAAGTAATCTTTTCATAAATCTATTCTTCTATTAAAATTAAAATTCTCTCTTTTCATAATAACACCATCGACGCAAAGCCTAAAGCATCATTACTGGTTTCCTTGTCTACTTTTTATCATTTTACCGGTCATCACAATTTATGAAGCATCCCATAACCTCTTATGGCCTTAAGGGCTTTTGCAGTTGGACCTTGTCACCGTTTTCTAAAGGCATGAATAGAAAAATATAGCATAATTTTACAAAACGTGATAAGGCAGTAAAGCCTTCGCTAATACTGCCTTATCATTATGCCCAAGCTAACGCTCTACTTCAATTCCAATACCACCACAGAAAAAGGAGGCAACTTCACATCCAAAGTATTCCCTTTCAACTTAGCTCCTTTGAAAGCCGTAGGCTTCACTTTTTCAGGATTATCAAAAGTATTGTGGTCCTGTATGTTTTTGGAAGTCAATATTCTACCAGCAACGTTTTTGTATTTAGCCCCATCAATTGCAACACTGACATCATGGGCTTTACTACCATCAATATTCACCAATGAAATGTGCGTCACCCCATTCTTATCTTTTGAGGCAGATGCAGAAATGGCGGGCAGCTTTTCTCCTCCAACGATATAATCTTCGCTATCTATTTCCATAGGCAACAACGTGGCATCTTGATGTACTTTGTACATTTCCATGACATGGTACGTTGGGGTAAGCAACATTTTTTCTTCATCCGTAAGAATTACCGCTTGCAATACATTGATTGTTTGCGCCAAATTGGCCATTTGAACTCGCTCACAATGCTTATGGAAGATATTTAAGGTTGTACCAGCGATCATGGCATCACGCATAGTATTTTGCTGATAAAGAAAACCAGGATTTGTACCGGGCTCCACATCATACCAGCCACCCCACTCGTCCACTACCAAAGAAACTTTCTTCTCAGGATCGTACTTGTCCATAATCTCTGTATGCTTGGTAATAATCTCATCCATAAACAAAGCACGCTGCATGGTGGTGAAATATTGCTCTTCGGAAAAACCTGTAGCGGGGCCTTTGGCGTCCCAGTCAATCACTGAGTAATGGTGCAATGCTAGTCCTGATACCATATTAAGGGGGATATTTTTCATCAAAACCTCTGTCCAGTTATAATCTTCAGAACTTGCTCCAGAGGCAATTCTGTAAAGTCCTCCCTGGTTGGTCCAGTCTGCCATAAAGGTAGCATACTTGCGATATTCATTAGCGTAGTACTCTGGTGTCATATGGCCACCACAGCCCCAAGCCTCATTGCCTACGCCCCAGTATTTTACGTTCCATGGTTTGTCTCTTCCATTTTCTCTACGCAATTTAGACATGGGGCTTTCTCCTTCAAAGTTCACATACTGCACCCAATCGATCACGTCTTGAACTGTACCACTACCAATGTTAGCGGCCAAATAGGGTTCTGTCCCTAATAACTCGCACATATCTAAAAAGTCATGAGTACCAAAGCTATTATCCTCGGTAACATTGCCCCACCACGTGTTCACGATCGTAGGCCTATCTTCCTTTGGTCCAATGCCATCCTTCCACTGATAGGTATCAGCGAAACAACCACCCGGCCAGCGAAGGTTGGGAATATTTAAGTTTTTAAGTGCTTCAACCACATCGTTTCTAACACCCTTTGTGTGCGGGATCGTGGTATTGTCCTCTCCAACATAAAAGCCACCGTAAATACAACGACCTAAATGTTCTGCAAAATGTCCATAGATGTGCTTGTTGATGATAAGGTCTGAGTCACCTTTGGCATCTAAGGTCAGCTTGTTTTGACCATAGGAATACATACTAAACAACAAGCCTACAAGGCATAGAATTAGTTTCTTCATAGTTAGTATAGTCTTTGATGGTTAAATAGTTATAATCGGTTAATAGGTTTCGGTTAATTTTTTGGTTTTAATAAGAGTACAATTTACACTTATTATTTTCAAAAGTAATTTTTAGGCTTATTATTTTCAAACGATTGCGCATTTTTTATCAAATCAGGGAAGGAAAGAGGCAATAGAAGAGCCAGTGGAACATATTAAAACATAGTGTCCAAAAAGTGAGGCCGGTTTGAAGAACATCAGAAGAGAACGCTTTCTGGCAGGCCTATATTAAAAAAGGCTACCCAAAAGATGGATAGCCTTTCCCTAACTAAAACGCTGTAAGAACACTACAATGTCGTTTATCGCATTTTCAGCTTCACTACAGAAAGTGAATAAGGAGCAATACTTAAGTTCAGCTTATCACCCTTTACTCGAACGGACTCTTCCACTGGACTAACGGCCTTTGGCTGACCGATAGAATTGACAGCATCTAATTGGTCACTTCTCAAAAGTTGCATAGTGCCTTTAGCATTCAACTTTCCAGCCCCTTCAAATTGTATTTCTCTTTCAATTGCCTTATCAGATGTATTCACTATTTTCAAGATCACATCCTTGCTCTTCTTATCCACAGCTGCAGTTGCAAACAAGTCATTTTGTCCTGTTATAGCCTCGCTGTTCAATAAGATCGGCACCACATGTGTACCTCTATTGGTGGAAAACAGTTTCTGAACGTAGTAATTTGGAGTGCCGTAAACGTCCAAGTTATCTGCCCAGATCAAGTCTGGCGTCCATTGCCACCCTTCTGTATGGCCAAATAATGGCGCATAAGAAGCCATTACTACTACTTCGGCGTTACGTTCCAGACCAGTCATGAAAGCCGCTTCGGCCAGGGCACATTCCCAATTGTTTTTATTATCGGGGCTTGCGATGGCTACACTTTGGGCTGCATATTCCCCTGCAAATATTTTAGGCCCGTTCCGGTCATAATTATCGTACCGGGTTGCATTTTCTCTGAACCATTGCGGTGGCTTGTAATAATGCTCATCTATAATCTCTACATTCATTTCTCTAAGTTCCTTATCCAAATAGTCGAACTCTTCTCCTTCTGGAAATGGCCCTGTTGTGGATATGAGGACGATCTCAGGATGTTTCTCCTTCAATATTGCTTCAAAAATCTTGTACCGCTCTATATATTGTTCGCCCCATTGCTCGTTTCCAATACCCAAGTATTTCATATTGAAAGGCGCAGGATGACCCATGTCCGCCCGCTTCTTACCCCAAGTTGTTTCTGCTGAGCCATTGGCAAATTCGATTAGATCAAGCGCGTCTTGGATATACGGACCCAATTGATCCAAAGGAACTACTTCGCCCGTATTAAATTGACAGGCCATACCACAATTTAAAATAGGCAGAGGCTCTGCACCAATATCTTCTGCAATCTGAAAGTATTCGAAAAAACCTAAACCGAAGGACTGGTAGTAATCAGGGGTATGACGATGCATAAACTCTGTGTTCCATCGGTTCACGATCAGCGCTCGCTCTTCTATCGGCCCGATGGTTTTCTTCCACTGGAAGCGTTCGTCTAGAGTTCGCCCCTCGACTATACACCCACCAGGGAAACGGAAAAACCCTGGCTTCATGTCGTCTAGCATTTGAACCATATCGGCCCGCAAACCTTCAGGACGGCCTTTCCATGTATCTTGAGGAAACAAGGAGATCATATCCAAGTCTATTGCGCCTTGACCTTCAGCGATAATATTGAACTTCGCCTTAAGCTCAGTTCCGGAGGCGGTAAAGCTGGCTTTATATTTCTTCCACTCCCTTCCTTCAGGCGAAACAGTAGCTGTTCCTAACACTTTCCCACCTTTTCCAACCACTTCAACTTTCAAAGTAATGTGGCTTCCTTCGTGCTGCCGTGCCAAAATAGAAAAGTCGTATTGATTGCCTTCTTTTATGCCCATGCCCCGAAAGCCTTCATTGGTAATGCCATAGGTACCGTTATCGTTGTTTCGTTTGATTCGGACGTATCTTCTATTGGCGGGATTGATCAGTTCAGCATTATGAATCAGGATACTTCCTTCTGCTCCATTTTGCTTTAATTCTTTCCATCCCATCATGGGTGTATCGAATTCAAAGGATCTATTCTTGATGAGCTCTGCATAAATGCCACCATCAGCACCCATATTGATATCTTCAAAAAATAGCCCCCACATGGTAGGCTGGATTTCTGCTATGGGCTGATCGGTCTTTACCACCAACGGTTGAGCATGTAGCGTAAGCGTGAGCAGCACGCTCATTAAAAACCCACTTAAATAACGTAATTGGTTTTTCATATTAATTGTATATAGTTCATGTTAAGTCCATTATTAGACATAGTGATACTTTTCCCTATTTATTTATGTGTCCAGCATCTGAGTCCTGTAGTCTAGTTTCTTATATCTAAATCTCTAATCTGCTTTCCCCACATGCTAAAGCCATTGTTGCCAATGCCTGTAAATACCAAGGTCTCTTTGCCACTCTCCCAGTCCCATCCTCGGGAAATGATAAGTTCTACTTCTTTCCCCTCGCTATTTCTGAGATACAATTTTTCCCCTTCTTTACGCCAGTTATCAAAATCCACTTTCCCTTTTATACTACCATCACTGGACAGTGCAATAGTGCGAGCGTTGTTGAACATGGTCTTGCTGTAGTGCCAGCCACCTGGCGGGATCTGCCCTTGCCAAAGATTTACAGTGTCTGACACCTCCGCTAAGTGCATAAACTCCCACTCCCCTTCGATCTCGCTTTCATCAATATCGGTTTGTGGTACTCCAGCATACCTTTCTGGGGATACCACAGGCCAGCCGTCAGACGTCCAGAATATTTTACGCACATGAAGCACCATCATGAGGTTGTCGGGTGCTAGCCTGCCTTGGTGGACCATGAAGAACTCGCCATTGTCGTTGATGACAGCACAATGCCCAACACCAGCCCAACCAGGATGATCTCCAAACCGATAAGCATAAGTAAGTACAGGGTAATTATTGGCAGTATCGGCCAGGTCATTACCATACATATCATAAAATGGCCCTTCTGGGTTCTCCGATCTTCCCACGCGTACATTGTAGTGGGTAAACAAGGCATCATAAGATACAAACAGATAATACAGTTTTGTATTGGGATTGTAGATTGCCTCTGGGGCTTCTATAATTTTGTCCTTGCTATTGGCCCTATTCGCTACCATTTTCCCTAGGTCATCTTCCACTTTAGTCAGCCCTGTTACTGGATCTAGTTCAACCACATATAATCCGCCAAAATAAGAACCGTAATGCATCCAATATTTCCCGTTTTCTACATCTACTACAATGCTGGGGTCAATAGCATTGACTGGATCGGTTTTAAAGGTTTTCACCACTAATCCCTCATGTTTCCAAGGGCCTTTCGGTGAGCTGCTTGTTGCTAGGCCTATGCAAGAAGTATTGGCGCCAAAAACAGATACAGAGTAATAAAGCCTGTAGATGTTATTGTGCTTTTGTATGTAAGGTGCCCATATCCCCCCTGGTTCAGTACCCCCTGAAGCTTCCTTCACGTGAGCAAAGGCTTCTTCAGGAATGCTATCCAATGCCCAACCCAAAAACTCCCAATTTACCAGATCCCTTGACCGACGTACTTGGATATTTCCCGTTGCTATTGTGTCCGATTCTCTGACAGCATCTTGTGGCCACCATATAGCATCGGTCGAATACATATAATAATATTCGCCTGATTTTATAACCGAGGGGTCATGCACATTGTAGGTGCTCCACTCCCTATAATGCTGTATATCGGTTAGGTGACTATAGTCGTCAGAATGTGCAGGGCCAACAAATGGGGTTTGTAGCTTTTCCGACTCCTTCTGACCAGATTGGCAAGAAAACAACCCTAAAGCTGCAATAGAACAAAAAGCTGCTATCTTGAATAGATTGGGTACAAAGCTATTCAATACTGTTCTTGCTCTTGTATTTTGATTTAATATTTTATTCATGTGAATTATAGTTATAATGACTGTGATCGTTAGCCTGACTATCCAATTTGGATATTTGCTTACCAGGGTTTAGTTGAATCACTCGAACTACTTGACTTTCTTGCCCCAAACGGAAGCTCCAGAGGAATTCAAACCTGAGAAAACAATGGTCAGCTTTCGAGGTGAGGCTTCCCAGTCCGCTTCACGTTCTACCTGTAACTTTAAGTCACCAACTGTGAGCACATTGCTTTCGGCATCAAAAGCCCATGAGCCTGACAAAGCGCCACTGGCTTCTTGGCCAGCAGAAAGGGTTAATGCTTCTGGCTTTTGCTGTACCTGATATTGGTAATTCAGTGTGATTACTTCCCAGTCCCCTACTAGCTCCTCTTCACCAATGGCCTCTTGGGGTGCTGCGGTATATCGCTCCGGCATTACGACGGGCCAGCCATCTTCTGTCCATCTTACCTTTCGGACATGTCCCATCATAATGGCATTGCTAAAGGCATTGCCTCCGGTATTTTCTGGCAGACGAGCTTGTGAAACATAAAACCAATCACCCGTCTCTTCATTTTGGAACATGGCATTATGGCTAAATCCTACCCATCCTGGATGATTATTAAAGGCATAAGGGTGCGTGATAATGGGATAAACATCTCCACCATTGGTAACATCCGTACCATCGTATGATAAGTAGGGTCCAGTGACATTTGTAGCACGGCACACCCTGGTATTATAAGCTACTGATAGTTCATCATAGGCCAGGAACAAATAATAATATCCAGTTTCGCTATTGTAGATCACTTCTGGGCCCTCTGATGCTTGCCATCGATCGCCATTTTTACGGGTATAAATATGTGTCCCCCAAGTTGCTTCATCATTGATGTCGAATTCATGTAATGGCAAACCTGTATCAGGGTTAATTTGGATAGCAGCAATCCCGCTATGCCATGAACCATAAAACATCCAGTGCTCTCCTTCTGGAGTTTCTACATATGAAGGATCAATGGCGTTGTATTTAAAATAACCGCTCCAACTGTCTCTGGAGGGTCTGGACCAGTTTGTGCCTTTATCAGAAACAGAAGCTACTACCATTCCCTTGTCTTCCCAAGAGTTGCTAGCGAGGTCTGTGGTTTCCATCATGCCAATAAAGGCCCTTTCCGTCCAAGTATTGTCAAAATTGGCTTCCGTATTGGGCAGCCCATTTCCGATATAATTATCGATAATAATACTGTAGTACATGCGATACACATTGCCAACTTTTCGTATTACTGGTGCCCAGTGCCCATATATCGGGTTGGCTATAGGATCTAATCCAACTCGAGCCCGCATATTGTTGAGTGTATCTTTTACCCATGTAGGTGTTTCTGGCATAGAAGCTCCCCTATAGGACCAGTTCACCAAATCCTTGGACCTTCGTCCGTGAAAATGGCCATGTCCTTCATGAGCATTCCCGTATGAGGCGTTCGTCCCATACATATAATAATATTCTCCATCAAAGACTACCGTCGGGTCATGCACATTGGCCAAGTTCCAATCGGAACGGTTACTCCACGCAGCCATCGATGAATAGTCGTCAGGATAAGTTGGGATGGTGTAAGTTCCATCCGGTTCTTTATCCGTAGGAGGCTTTGTTGTAATACCTGTAGGACCTAAATCATCGTCTTGACATCCTGCCAGCAATAGTCCCAGTATGCTGAAAGACAGTAACAATATGTATTTTAATTTCATGTGTCTGTTTTTAGTTTTCAATTGTCATGTGGCATTCGCCGCAAGCTCTCATCTCCTGTTAAAATTGAACACTTTCACTTCAGTCCTCTCAGATTATATTGAGGCTCCTTATCGACATTTTATATGTCGATAAGGAGCCTAGTTTTTACTACCCTAGTCTAGGTTTACAACCGGACGGACTTTGTACCCCTTTGCAAAGAAATCAGGTGCATTATTCTCGTTTTTGTTGGCGGAATTGCCTACAAGGTTAGGATTTGAATTTAGGATACCTTGAAATATGGGAAAATATTCACGTCCTGGACTGTAGTATTCGAACGAAGAGTCATCAGCAGTTTCAGCGGTCAGCTCTTCTGTAGAGGCTGTGCCATCGCGCTTATAATAGCTATGCTCTACCATCTGCTGTAGGCGTCCTTCATCATAGAAGAAGCCCCAACGGATCAAGTCGATACCCCGTCCGTTTTCGCAACCAAACTCCTTAGGGCGTTCAACATTAGCGATTTGCTCGAAAAGATGGTCGGCAGTCGGGAAGTCGGAAAGCTGAAGATCTGGAAGAGCAACACGCCGACGTACTTCGTTGATATAATCGATAGCGGTTTGGGTTGGTCCATTGATCTCATTTTCGCACTCCGCCGCACGCAATAAGACATCGCTATAGCGCATTAAGCGCAGGTTGATACCACACTGCAAGCCATTTGTAATAGAGCTATAGATATTAGTCCTAGCATTAGTAAACTTCGCTATTGATATACCTCCCTGAGAAGTATTCGACAGAGGAGTTTCGGTAATCTCGTTCTGATAAGCCACATTAGCACGTGGATCACCATTGGGATACGCCGCAGTGTTAATGCCCGTGTAGTTATTGTACTCTGGCTCGTATGTAACTAACGTCCAATATAAACGTGGGTCTAGTCGGCCATCTGTAGATTTTTCTTTCTTGAACAGGTTATATAGCCATGGCGATCCTGCCAAGTCTCCCCAGCTACCCAATTCCTGAGAAGCAAAGTTACTTTCTACCGCATGGCCCTGGGTGGCATTTCGGCTGATGTTTACGGGTGTCCACTCTTCGTCAGTTCCGCCTGTACCATAGTTCATAAACTGTACTTCGAAGAGGCTCTCTACATTATTTTCGGTACTTTCCTTGAAGTTATCGCCATAGTCTGCCGTAAGGGCATAAGTACCATATTTGCCAGCGATGATGTCTTTCAATACCTCATATGCCTCTTCAAACTTATGACGGAACATCAAAGCACGCGCTAAATACCCGGCAGCGGCACCGCTTGTAGCACGGCCCTGTGCCCATTCGCCACCTTCATCTCTTGATGGCAGTATTTGCATGGCTTCTCTTAGGTCAATTTCAATCTGGTCAAATACCTCGTCTTGGGTATTGTTAGGCGCATACATCGTGTTGATGTCTGAATAGGACGCATAATCAGTAATCAACGGCACGGTTTGGTAGTAGGTAGCCAGATTATAGTATGCCAGTGACCTCAGAAAGAGTGCCTGCCCTTTTATCTTATTATAGGAATCTTCTGACATTGCTACCTTATCTACATTCGACAATACAAAGTTGGTACGGTTGACCACATGGTAGTTGTCCCGCCAGGGCCACTCATCGCCAATGCCAATTGTTCCGGGTGAATTGAAATTGTCATACTCTAAATACCACTGTTGTGAAGAGTTCCACACTTCGTCGCCTCGAACGGCATCCAAAGTATAGCCCACGCGAGCAAAAGTGCCCTCGAGCCGTATGCGGTTATAACATGCTATGATAGCCTCCTGAAGCTCTGACTCTGAATCGCCAAAATCAAAAGTGGTTTGACTATTAGGGTTCGTAAGCTCAAGTTGGTCATCGCAAGCGGCGATACCAACCATCAATGCCATTATTGTTAGAATTTTATATACTCTTTTCATGATCTTTAGCTTCTATTTTTAGAATGAGAACTGTGCTCCGAACATTAGAGTCCGTGGTGTAGGATATGATGCGTAGTTATAACCTGGACTCATTGTGCCCCCGGCAAAATCTACGTTATAGCCTCTGTATTTGGTAAAGGTGAATGCATTTTGCGCTGTTGCATAAATACGAACATTGCTTATATAGTTTCTAAACAACCTGTCTGGAAAATTGTAGCCCAATTGGATATTGCCAATTTTTAGATAGGAAGCATTTTGGATAAAACGTTGGCTGAACATGTCGTTCGTAATGGCTCCCGATGAGTTATAGGCTATCCGCGGGACGTCCGAATTAGGGTTCTCAGGAGTCCAAGCGTTTAATAATGCTACGCTCTTGTTGTTTGCACCATAAGAACTGCGCAAAATAACATCGACAAAATCTACTGCTTTGAAACCTGCTGCGCCGAATGTATGTATGCTCAAATCAAAGTTTTTCCACTGTGCGCGCACATTCAATCCAAAAGTAAAATCGGGTAATCCACTTCCTAGATAAGTTTGATCTTCGTTGGTTATCACGCCATCATTATTGAGGTCTGCGTAGGCGACATCACCTGGTTTAGCTCCAGGCTGGTCGATGTATTCGCCTTCTGCATTCACTCGGGTATCGATCTGTTCTTGCGACTGGAATATTCCTTCATACACATAGCCATAGAATGATCCTACTTCACGCCCAACCTCTGTTCGGGAGTTTGCCACAACAATAGGGTTATTTGCAATACCTAAACTTGTCACTTCATTGTTGAGCGTAGCCAAGTTGGCTTCAATATCAAACTTCACCACATGTCGATCATTATGATAAGCCACCAAAAACTCAAGCCCAGAATTGACCATCGTAGCGGCGTTCATTGTGACTGATTCATTGGTAACCCCCGCATTCAAAGGAATGGGGACGCCATAATGAAGATCCTCTGAAGTTGCCTTATACCAATCGAATGTGAATTCCAACTGGTTGTTAAACATGGCCAGATCAAGCCCTATATCCAATGTCTTTTTCTTTTCCCACCGAAGAACTGGATTTACATAGTTCGATATAGCTGAACCTGTCACCTTGTTGTTCCCAAAGCTATAGCTATAGTCTCCCCTGGCCATAATGTCCGAATAAGCATAAGTACCCAAGTTTCTATCATTACCAATCACACCATAGCTACCCCGAACTTTGAAAAGGTTGATGGTTGATTCGGGGACAGGAAAGAAGTTCTCCTGGTCGATCCGCCACCCTGCCGATACAGACGGGAACCACTCCGAACGATCTACGGAAAGCTTACTAGAGCCATCACGTCGTGCTGTTACCGATACAAGATATTTCTCATCAAAATTATAGTTGATCCGGCCAATATATGAGGCAAGCGTATGTTCGCTCTCATAACTTCTCGAAGAAGTTTCCTCCGCATTGCCCAAATGCAAGAAATAAGGTTCGGACAAAGTAACACCTTCGCCAAACAACTCATGCACGAGGTGTCGTTCGAATGTTTGTCCTGCCACAGCATTGATATTGTGGCGCCCCATGCTTCCTTCATAAGTCAAATAGTTTTCTAAAAGGATGTCGGTGTAGGTACGCTGACCCTTAATCAAACGCTCGTTGCTCTTGGTGAGATAATTGGTTGTACTTTGAATAAATGCTGGAATAAATGTATGATCCTTTGCATCGGTTTTATTGTACGAAAGATTTAAGTTATAATTCAACTTATGTGTGCTGTTCTTCAGGCCAACCATTTCTAAAAGGTCCACATTGGCGGAAGCAGTTGCGACAGCACGATTAACCTTGGTGTTTCTCTCAAGTAAACTATTGGTGAGCAATACGTTTGTCAAACGCAAATCTCCATGAACGTCATCATAATAAGTACCATAACCGTATGAGTCATAAGTGTACCCAGAAGCTGCCGAAATCTTATCATCTAGTACCCAGGTAGAGGGATCATATGCTTTGATAGTGGGCGGTAAAATCAATGCTGACGCCATTACTGGGAACTGTGCCCCATACAGCCCCTGTACATACTCGTTGGCATTGCTAAGCCCCATATTATCCTGATCACTATGGCTATACACTACATTTGTGGTAAATTTGATGAATTTAATATCCATCGTATTCTTGAAACGGGCAGTATAACGGTCAAAGTTAGGCCCAGCACCTTCTATCGTCCCTTTCTGACTGAAGTAGTCAAGTGCTACATTGTAAGTATTGAACTCGCCACCTCCGGATAAGTTGATGTTGTGGTTCTGACGAATACCTGTTTTGAATGCTTCTTCCTGCCAATTGGTATTCACAGAATTAGGATTGATATACTTGGGGCTATTGGGATCATATCCTGCTGGCACGTTCATATTGCTATTATTATAAGCCATGGTAATGTATTTACCATATTCACGTGCATCCATTACGTCATATACCCCTTTTTCTATCTGATCAAAACCGACATAGCCGCTATAGTCCACCTTCATAGGTTGGTTCTTCTTACCTGATTTGGTAGTAATGATGATCACGCCGTTACCGGCTCTTGAACCGTAGATTGCCGCTGCAGATGCATCCTTTAGGATCTGAATCGTTTCTATATCGTTAGGAGAAAAGTCACGAACCGTTTCACCCATCGGCACGCCATCTATAATGTAAAGCGGGTTGGTACCTCCAAAAGTCCCGATACCACGAATACGCACGATAGGATCGGCACCGGGCTGTCCGTCAGTCGTAATTTGCACTCCAGGCGCCCTTCCTTGGAGCATTGTTGACATGTTAGAATGTGACACCTTCTGCATCTCTTCAGCGTCTACAATGGCCACAGATCCGGTGAGATCCACCTTACGCTGCGTACCGTACCCTATCACCACCAGTTCATCCAATTGGGTGATGTCCGGCACAAGCTCCACATCTATTACCGAGCGGTTGTTGACTGTTTCCTCTTCCTGCAAGTAGCCAATGTAGCTAAAAACAAGTGTGGCATCTGCCGATACGGCAATGGAGTACTTCCCATCCAAATCGGTGATTGTACCGTTTGTAGTACCTTTCTCTATCACGTTCACCCCAGGAAGCGGTTCTCCTTCAAAATCTTTCACAATCCCAGTAACGGTAGTAGCCTGAGCTTGCCCTTCAAAGGCTATCAGCAGCATTAAAGCTAGCCAACAAAGGCCGATTGATAGGGGCTTAGACCAGCTATAAGGTCTTGTCCCTGCATTAGTATATTTTTTTCCCATTGATATAATTTTTGCGATGTCAAATAGTTTGTTTGATTCATTATCCCCTATTACTCTTCACTCACAGGGTGATATTCATGATTTCTATGAACCTTCAGGATTTCAGTCCCTTGAATGTTCATTAATCTGTCTGTTATTGCTGTGATTATTCAACTGAAGTTATGTCGACATAACTTTTTTCGACTGTGATTGTAGAATTCAAATCAGAGCTGTCTACTGTTATGCCCTCATACAGCTGAAAATGCGTTTCATCATTAGCATGAGTGACATCAAATCGCACATCGGCGGTATTGTCGCCATTGTTTGTGATGGTAATCTCTATGTAGGAGCCATTCAGGTTATCAGTAAATGTGTCCCAGTTCCAGTCACTTGTAGCAGTTGCTGTAGCGTAACCATCTCCCCACCCGAAGTGGTCCATGCGAAGTATTGCAAATTCAGTCAGGTCACCTTTTCGAAGAATTACAACCGGTGAATGGTAGTTTTCCGCACCAGTTGAGTAAAGATTCATTTTAAATGTCCTCGATGAACCTGAGGCAACATTATACTCGTGTGAAAAAGCAGTCCAGAAACCAGAGGAGAGGTCAGTTGCACCAACTTGGTCTATTTGTCCTATTACATTAGTTATGGCGATAGTTGTTGTAACAGTATTGGTTGCACCCACATAAGAAATAACCGCTTCTTGGGAACCTTCGGCTGAAGGCATCTCAAACTTAAGACTCTCATTCGATATCACTCCCGTACTACCGTCAGAATAGGTCGCTGTTACTATCATACCTGTGGGATCAAATCTTAACATTGGTGTTGCTGGCCCTGGGTAGGCATAAGTAGTAACATCAGGCGGAGTAGTAACCTCCAAGCTTGAAACAGGGTTAGTTACTTCCAGCGTGTAGTAACTGGATACGCCTTGGGTGTATTTGCCTTGCTTAGTTTTGTTATAAGCCACTACCACTGTCTTTTCTCCCAACGTGACCATGTCGGGAATGACCAAAAATGACAATTCTGCAGAATCGACTTGCACGGATGACCCATCAGCGAAAGTGACCGTAGCTGTTGCATTGCCCCAGAAGTTTTCGTTGCCTATTTCAACGAGTGCAGGAGTTCCTGTGATTTCGATCGATGTAGGCTCTGAATCTTCTATGGCTGTTATCTGTGAAGGCAGCAGATATGCGTTTTTCATTTCAAAATGGCTGGCATCTGCCACTAAAAAAGCTGTGATATCGGCTGTGCCTGAAACAGGTTGACTATACGTCATCTCTAGCTCTGTACCATTTGTCCCTACAGCGGTGGCTGTCACATATGCGTAGCCTATACTGGAGTGGTCCACTTCAATGGTGACATAGGCACCTTGCATGGTCGCCCTAAAATCATTCCAAATATCGTCATCTCCATCTGTGTCGGAATAGTTGTGTGAGACCAAACCGAGATCAAAATCTTCGTTGCCCCACCCGTAAGCATCAGAACGAAGCACAAAGTATTCCGCATAATCGTCAGCATCACGATCGGGCACTTCGTTGGCCACGACAAGGTTCCAGTTGTTCCAATTTTCGGCACCAGAGTGGTTCACAAACTCCAAACGTAATAGCTTACCAGTAGGAACAGTGAAATAATCAGAAAATGCACTCCACCAACCCGAGCTATTGTCTTCGGCTCCCACAATCCTTGTCGCAATGTCTAAATAGGTAGTATCTCCCGTATCGATAGCGGCTTTAGCGGCTGCAATCGAGTCGATACGAGCTTGGAGATCGGCAGGCGCATTGATCTTGTAAATCTCCACCTCCTCGCAACCGACCAAGCTGAATACTACCAAAACCGCCGCGCACAAAGCGCGCATCATTAGTATAATTGTCTTCATGTGTATGTAATTGTTTTAGGTCACATGGAATCTATGCTTAATGTAGATCTCATGAAATTAATTTGATTGTGTTCATCCTCTCTTAAAGGGCATCGAATCGCTATTGACGGTTTTCAGCCCATGTGGTTAATACTAAACATGCCCATGATCCTCGAGGGCACGCACAGTTTACATTCTGGCTACAACAATATTTGAATAATAGTGGGACTTCGTGTCATGTTCCCAATCTTGGCGTGTAGATTTTGTCTCATAGTTAAGAGTTTAAGTGGTCGATTAGTTGTTAATTGATTGTAGTTTAGTTTCAATACTACTTAAGCGTACATATAACACTTATAAAAGTTCGAAAACGATTGCGCTGCTTTTTAAATTTAACAAGGCTTTCAAATCCTAAGGTAGGATGATTCATAAGATCAGAGGTGGACAGATGTCTTTTTAAGGAGGACAGATGTTTAGTGTATTGAATTTGAGGCTATTGTCCGTACAGCAAACCTTAAACGGCTATCACTATGCAAGACCTTTGGTGACATTCAATACTTTATTCATATATTCGCTTGGGGATTCTCCATACTGCTTGCTAAAAACCCTACTAAAATACTTTGGATCATTATAGCCTACACTATACGCAATTTCAGAAATATTCATATCTGTATTTTGCAGCAGATGCAGCGCCTTTTTCAAACGAAGGTGGTTGATAAATTCAGTGGCCGATTGGTCTGTTAGGGCTGTCAATTTTTTATGCAAAAGGCTCCTGCTCACGCCCATCATTTTTACGAATTCTTGAACGCCAAAAGCAGGATCGGCCATTTCATTTTCAACAATCTTAATAGCTTGCTCCAGGAATTTTTGATCTCGTTGGGTAATAGCAAAATCTTTCAATGGCAGATGGGTCTGTTTTAAGAATGCTTGTCGAAGTTGCTTTCTGGACGCTATAAGGTTGCGCACCCTAGCTTCCAACAGCTCAAAGTTGAAGGGCTTAGGCAAATAATCGTCTGCACCCTTTTCAAGTCCCTCTATTTTGTTTTCCACCTCACTCTTTGCCGTGAGCAAAATAACTGGGATATGACTTGTTACGATATCACTTTTAATGTGCGAACACAGCTCAAGCCCGTTCATTTCTGGCATCATTACATCGCTGATAATGATATCAGGATTCATTTCCCTGGCATTTTGCAGTCCTTCTTTGCCATTTTCTGCTTCGATAATATTGTAATGCGCCGCAAAGCAATGAATCATAAATTGCCTTAAGTCAAAGTTATCTTCTACAATTAGCGCTATGGGCTTATTCTTGTCGAAGTCTCCAAATTTTTTCTCTGGCATTTCCTTATGTGCAATACCGAACTCCTCGGTAAGCAAACTGACTTGTTTATGCACCTTTGGTACAAATTGATCATTTTCTATTGGCTCTTCTCCAAGATCGCCTTCCCTAAAAGCAGGAAACTGGATCTCAAATATAGATCCCTCTCCCACCCTGCTTTCTACGAATATATCTCCATGGTGGGCCTTTATATACTCCTCTGCCAAAGCCAGGCCTATCCCCGAACCGTTTATTTGGAAGACTTCCTCCGAATCTACACGATAGAACCGTTTAAACACTAAAGGCAAGTTCTCTCGGCTTATGCCAATGCCAGAGTCTGAGATTCTGATGCTTATTATTTGTTCAGATGATAGGTCACCCCGATTCAACTTAGCATTATCGTAAGAAAGCAGACGAAGCTCCAATAGTATCTTACCCTTGTTTTGGGTGTACTTAAAAGCATTGGACAGTAAGTTATAGATGATATCTTCCATTTTGTAGTGGTCAAACCATACAAGGACTGCAGACTCATCGGCCTCATACTGGAAATCAATCTTTTTTACCTCCGCTAAAGGGCGAAATGCATTGAAGATATTCTGGCAAAACAGGTTGATATCACCCTTTGCAGTCTTTAACTCCATCTTGCTCTTTTCAATACGCTTGAAATCCATGATCTGATTTACCAAGTGCAACAATCTTTGCGCATTCCTATTGATAAGCTCAAGCGTCGCTTTGGTGCTATGGTCAATAGTCTCCCCTTTCAGCAGTCTTTCGAGGGGGCCTATGATCAAAGTTAGCGGGGTCCTGAATTCATGGGAAACATTTGTGAAAAAACTCAATCGGAGCTGGCTCACCAACTTCACCTTTTTGTTAAGGGCAATAAGTTTATTTCTTTGTTGAAGGATATGCCAATTTTGTTGTTCCAGCTTCTCATTTTGCCCTTCTATCATCAATTGTTTCTTTTCTAACTGATAATTGCTCGCTTGCAAACGGTCAGCTTGGCGCGATAGTTCCAGGTTTTGAGCTTTGATCTTTTCTGTTCTCTCTTTTACCTGTTGTTCTAACAGCAGCTTCTGCTTCTTCAAATTATAAACTCTATAGCGGTTATACCCAATAATAAGGCTAGAAAGGAAAGCTAACGAAGCGATTCGAAACCATAATGTTTCCCAAAAGGGTGGAGCAATACTCAAGGCTATCGTGGTAGGTGGGGAAGTGAAGTCACCATGTAGATCTGACGCCTTGACCATGAAGGTATATTCGCCAGGCTTAAGATTGGTATAATTGGCAAAACGCCTATTGGCCTCCACATAGTTCCAGTCTTCATCAAAGCCTTGGAGAAAATAAGCATATTTGATTAACTCTTGCTCATTATAATCCAACGCAGAAAATTCAAAGGCTATCGCTTTGGATTTGTAAGACAGGTTTATCACTCCAACCTTGGATATATGGTCTTGCAAGATTATGGTACCTTGGTACTTTTCGCTTGGCATAACAGACTCATTATATACCTTGAGGTCGGTGATGGCTACTGTACGCTGTATATTCCTGTTGCTTATCCATGAGGGATAGAAGGTATTTAGCCCGTTCATTCCTCCAAAATATAATTTCCCCGAATCGTTCTTATAGTGCGCCGACCAATAGTATTGATTATTTAAAAGGCCATCTGCCATGTAAAGATTTCTTGCTTTTTTTGTTATGGGATCAAAGCGTGTAAGGCCGTTATCGGTACTCAACCAAAGCTGTTGCTCATCATCTTCTATAATGCCATACACAATGTCATTGGCAATGCCGTCATATTTTGTATAAGATTCAAATACTGCCCTTCCATCTCTTATGACAAGCTTATTGATCCCTTGCCCATAAGTGCCAAACCACATATTTCCTTTATGATCCTTGGTTGCAGCAATTACATAGTTTCCGCTCAATGATAAACTATCTTCCGGGTCATGCTTGTAAGATGTGGTAGTATATGTGGGATTGCCATTGACAGTATCAAGTGTCACGTGATAAAGCCCATAAGGAGAGCCGACCCAAAGGTGACCCTCATTATCAAGCGCCAGACAACCTACCGCCTCAATTTCAGGGCTCATACGTGTTAGATTGCCCTTTTCCATATTATAAAGAAACAACCCTCCCAATGTCCCAATCCATAAATTTCCTATCTCGTCTTCCAATAGTTCGGCGACATAACCATTGGTAAGATTTTGGAAATGGGTACTATTCCAATTATTTATAAAATAGGACGCGTCCTCATTCACTAGTAAATTCAGTCCCGAGCCCCAAGTGGCTACCCACAAACGATTTTTTTTGTCTCTATGGATAGCGGTAACAAAATCGCTAGAAATAGAATATGCTTCATTTACATTGTAGAGATAGTGCTGATAGGTCTTTTGAAGCTTGTCGTACCGATTAAGTCCTCCACCTGCTGTTCCTATCCATATATATTGGTCGTCTTCATATATGGAGTTGATCGTATTATGACTCAAACTATTGGGATTGCCCTTTTCAAACTCAAAATACTCCAGCACATTTTGATAGGTATTATAAATATTGACGCCACCCCTTTCCGTCCCAATCCACAGAGTTCCTTGATCATCAGCCAATAGGCAACTCAAAAAGTCACTGTTTAAACTATGTTCTGATTTTAGCTCATTTACATAATTTCGAAAATTATTTTCCCCCAAGTATTCACTCATCCCGCCTAATGTGGAAATAAAAATATTGCCATTCTTATCCTCAGCAATATCAGTAACAGCATTATGCACTAGGCTATTAGAAATGGTAGATTGATGAAAGAAGTGCCTGAACCCATTCGACTCCTTATTGTACAAGTTCAGTCCGTTTTCAGTGCCCACCCATATTCTATCTTTGCTATCCTGATAAATACAATATACACTGTTAAAAGAAAGGCTATTGGGGTCATATGAATCGTGGGAAAATCTCGTAAAAGTTTTGTGCCCTTTTTGTAGCACATGGATCCCTTCATCCGTTCCTATCCAAACACTACCATCTTGGGCATTGAGGATCGATGTGATGGTTTTTCCTCCTAAAGCTTCGGGAGACTTTCCAAACGGATAGTGCTGCAATATCTCTAATGTTCCCTTATTGTCTAGCACCTTCGCTTGCATAGCACCTTGGTCTGTTCCCACCCACAAGCTATTACCACCCGCCTTTTCGATGACCGACACAGCACCCGTCAGGGCAGAGAAGTCCTCGCCCAATGATGCAATATGCCTGAACCCATGCTGATTATAAAGGTATACATACAAGCCTTCTTTTGTACCCACCCATATGTTGCCGAAGTGATCTTCGTTCAATACATATATAAAATTATTTCTTAAGGCATTGATATTGCCACTTTCCTTATTAAATACTTCAATATTGTACCCATCATAGCGACACAAGCCATTCCACGTGCCAAACCACATAAATCCTTGACTGTCCTTAAGTATGCAGTCCACCCTATTTTGGGGCAGGCCATTCTCTATAGTTAAATGCTGAAACCGAGGACTCTTTTCCTGTGCTATCAAATATTCTGCTAACCCTATGAATAGCAGCACGAAGCAGCCCCAACTTCTAAACAACATGTGTGGTAATATTAATCTCATGGGTTCAATATCCCTCTGTTCTATCCAAGTTAATCAAAAATAAATGGAACAAAAACCATAAGAGACTTCTTTATGCGCATTTGGTAGAAAAATAGAAATGTGCGTCGCTGTTTTAAATTGGGTTTAATGGATTGTTCCCTGCGCAATTACCTCATTCTAAAGAAGCTGATATTGTGTGGAGTGAAAGTGCAAGCATATCATCAAAATTCTTCCCATTATTACTTTATCTTTGAGCAAAAAATATCGCTGTGTATAAATTATTCATTCGACCTTTCTTATTTCTTCTTTCGCCGGAAAAAGCGCACAACCTTACCTTTAAAATGCTTAGATGGACATTGATGATTCCAGGCATGAAAGGGCTCTTTAGGAGTATGTTGGCATATGAACACCCTTCATTAGAGAGGGAAGTATTTGGGCTCAGGTTTAAAAATCCCGTAGGGCTTGCTGCAGGCCTAGACAAAGATGCCAAATTGGTTGATGAGCTCGCCTGCCTAGGATTCGGATTTGTAGAAATCGGTACAGTTACGCCAATGGGCCAACCAGGCAACCCTTTACCTCGTCTCTTTCGACTGCCTCAAGACAACGGCCTTATTAATAGGATGGGGTTTAATAATGAGGGCGCAGAAAAGGCTGCACAAAGGCTAAAGCAAAGGAAATCCAACATTATTATTGGGGGGAATATCGGCAAAAACAAGATAACTCCTAACGAGAAAGCTGATACGGATTATGAAAAAGCATTTGAGATGCTTTACGATGTAGTCGATTATTTTGTGATCAATGTAAGCTCTCCCAACACGCCCAATCTGCGGGAACTTCAAGAGAAAGAACCTCTGAAAAAGCTGCTCCTTAACTTACAACGCTTGAATGGGCAAAAACCTCATAAGAAACCTATGCTGCTAAAGATAGCCCCGGACTTAACCAATCAACAACTCGATGACGTCATTGAGATTGTACAAGAGGCAGGAGTTGACGGGATTATCGCCACCAATACCACTATTGATAGAAGTGGCTTGCACACTGCGCCAAGTGCAATTGAAGCTATTGGCGCAGGTGGTTTGAGCGGTAAGCCACTCACCAATAGAAGCACTTCAATAATTCGGTATATCCATCAGCATTCAAAAGGGGCATTCCCCATAATTGGCGTGGGAGGGATCCACTCTCCCAAAGATGCGCTTGAAAAACTTGAGGCAGGCGCATCTCTTGTCCAGCTCTATACAGGATTCATATATGAAGGCCCGGGAATTATCAAGAAAATCAACAAAGCAATTGTAGACAGACAATAACCACAGCATTTAAAAAGAAGTGTTCTCTTGTGTCTTTTGGGCATAATGCTTATAATATTGGTCTGTTTTATTTAGTTTTGTGCTTTTAGCATCTTCAATGGCAAAAAATACCTACAAATCCAATAACTTTAAAAAAGCTAAAACAGAAAAAAAACCGTTCAAAATAAGTTTTAGCTTTCTAAAGGACAGAAGGCTGCACCTTGTTTTTGGTTTTTTCCTTTTAGTAGCTTCCATCTACCTGCTTACCGCTTTCATCTCTTACCTTTTTACAGGGAAAGCAGATCAGAGTGTCATTCAGGCGATCAGCGAAACCGGAGTAAAAGCCTCTGGGTTAGAAACCGAGAATTGGCTAGGCCTTATTGGTGCATATGTCTCCCATTATTTCATTTTTGTTTGGTTTGGTATCTCTTCCTTCTTTATCCCACCTTTGTTGTTTATTATAGGCAGTAAGGTGGTCTTTAGGAAAGAAGTACTGCCATCCTATAGTACCTTCAAGTTTATATTTTTCTCGATCTTTTGGCTCAGTTTGTTATTGGGCTATATAACACTAGAGACGAACAGTCCTACATGGAGCTTTTTGAGTGGAGGGATAGGCTATGAACTGGCTCTCTTGTTTAACAGCCTTATGGGATGGGGCACTTATTTGTTCCTGATTTTTGCATTATTGGTCTTCGTCATTTATTATTTCAATATCACTTCGATTTTCACTTCACAAACTAGTGCTGAAGAAACAAATACTGATCTGGACACCCAACCTGATGAACCAAAAACGAATGCAGTGGGAGAAGGACCATTTGTAAGTAACAGTCTGATAGAGGCAGCCCTTGACAATGAAAAGCAAGAGGAGGAAGAAGACACAAGCTCATGGACCATCCGTGAAAAGAAAGCACCAGCCCAGCAAAAAGACGTACAACCTCTTCCGTTGGACATTGAGGGCATTGTACCCACCTCTGATCCTGTAGCCCAAGAAGGAGTGGAGGAGGAAGAGGGGTTAGAGTTGATTGTAAATGATGAAATAAAAGAAGAAAAGATTGCTGGTGAAATGGAAAACTATGACCCTACGCTAGATCTTGCTTCTTATCAATACCCTTCCGTAGAGCTTCTGAATGAATATTCTCCAGGCAAGGTTCAGGTCACCAAAGAAGAGCTTGAGCAGAACAAGGATAAAATTGTTGAAACGCTCATTAATTTCAAGATTGGTATTTCCAGTATCAAAGCCACCATAGGGCCTACTGTCACGCTATATGAAATAGTACCGGATGCAGGGGTGAAAATCTCTAAGATCAAGAACCTGGAAGACGACATTGCATTGAGCCTTGCTGCATTAGGCATTAGGATTATTGCTCCTATCCCTGGAAAAGGCACCATCGGAATAGAAGTACCCAATAAGAACCGAGAGATGGTATCGATGCGCTCCGTCCTCTCTACTGAAAAGTTCATGAAAAGCGATTTGGAGCTTCCGGTAGTGATGGGAAAAACGATTTCCAACGAAGTGTTTGTTACCGATCTAGCCAAAATGCCTCACCTCTTAATGGCAGGGGCGACAGGGCAGGGAAAATCGGTTGGACTAAATGTGCTGCTGACATCGCTGATATACAAGAAGCATCCTAGCCAGCTGAAGTTCGTCCTGGTAGACCCTAAGAAAGTAGAGCTTACGCTATTCAACAAAATAGAAAGGCATTTTTTGGCCAAACTGCCCAATAGTGAAGAAGCGATCATTACCGATACAAAGAAGGTGGTTTATACCCTTAATTCGCTTTGTATTGAAATGGACAACCGCTATGATTTGCTCAAAGATGCCGAGTGCCGTAACCTCAAAGAGTATAATGCTAAATTTGTAAGAAGAAGGCTAAATCCGCAAAAAGGCCATCGGTTCTTGCCATACATCGTTCTCATCATAGATGAGTTGGCCGATCTCATGATGACGGCGGGGAAAGAAGTAGAAACACCAATTGCTAGACTTGCCCAGCTGGCCAGAGCTATCGGAATCCATCTGGTAGTGGCTACACAGCGCCCTTCAGTAAACGTAATAACGGGTATAATCAAGGCTAACTTCCCAGCGAGACTGTCTTTTAGGGTAACGTCAAAGGTAGACTCGAGAACAATTTTGGATACAGGGGGAGCTGAACAACTTGTGGGCATGGGGGACATGCTTCTTTCTATGGGATCGGAAATCATACGTCTCCAATGTGCATTCGTGGACACGCCAGAAGTGGAGGCCATTTGTGATTTTGTAGGATCCCAAAGAGGATATGAGTATGCATATCAACTCCCTGAGTATGCCGACGACGAAGATGGAGGCGGCATAGGTGCAGTAGATCTCGGAGAGCGAGACGCCATGTTTGAAGACGCTGCTCGACTTATAGTAACCCATCAGCAAGGCAGCACCTCGCTCATCCAACGTAAACTAAAACTTGGCTACAACCGTGCTGGACGACTAATTGACCAACTGGAGGCCGCAGGAATTGTAGGGCCTTTTGAAGGAAGCAAAGCAAGGGAAGTTTTAATTCAGGATGAATACAGTTTGGA
>SMEK01000167.1_pt1 | contig 27102 bp, 25 predicted proteins | sample 2456371 | NCBI WGS metagenome assembly SMEK01 (sample SAMN10132590, study PRJNA489261) | soil metagenome | isolation source: day1 antibiotic-loamy sand soil ammended with composted manure from dairy... | place: USA | collected 2015-04-01
GTCGGAGGCCGCCAGCCGGCGGGTCACCAGATACGACTGGGGCACCGTGGTGCGGCAGGTGCTTCGGGTGTACGAGACGGCGATCGCGGCCGATCCCCGTAAGGTCGCCGCTGACGTCGCCATGGCGCGATGACCACTCCACTGATCCTGCTGGCGCTCGTCGTGGCGTTGGTGGTGGCGTTCGGACTCTGGTTGGTGGCCACGGCGAACCGGTTGGACCGGTTGCACGTGCGTATGGACGCCGGGTGGGCCGCCCTCGACGCGGCGCTCGCCCGCAGGTCCGTGGTGGCCCGGACGGTGGCGGCGAGTGCGCTGCCACCCCGAGAGGCAAAGGTGCTGCGTGCTGCGGCCGATGCGGCCGAGTCCGCGCCGAGGGCGGAGCGTGAACTGGCGGAGAACGAGCTGACCCGGCGGCTCGCCCGGGTCGATCGGTCCCGGTTGCCCGCCGGCCTCGCCGAGGAACTCGCCGACGCCGAACAGCGCGTGGTGATCGCCCGCCGGGTCTACAACGACGCGGTGCGGGACACGTTGGCGTTACGGCGCCGACGGCGGGTGCGGTATTTCCGCCTGGCGGGAACGGCGCCCCGTCCGGAGTACTTCGAGATCGCCGAACCGGATCTGGCGGTTCCCAGCGAAGGCTGAGCCTCGGACGTGGACCGGGGCTTCGCTCGTCTCGTCACAGCGTCGGAACACACAGGGTCGGATGGGCGTCCCGTAAGCGTCGAGTGAGTGGCGAACGGGCGGTGCCCGCGGGACTGGATCGGAAAGTGGCCTGCTGAAATAGGCGCGCAATGGCCCTTTCGGCAGGCCACGTTCGGCATACGCTGGAACCGTCGGTCCAGTTTCCAGTTTCTGTGTGAAAGGCTTTGCCGTGTCGAATCCCCAGGCCAGCACCGTCGTCGAGGCACAGACCGGCACCGCGCGGATGAAACGTGGCGTGGCGGAGGCGCTCAAAGGCGGCGTGATCATGGACGTCGTCACTCCGGAGCAGGCCAAGATCGCCGAGGACGCCGGTGCGGTCGCCGTGATGGCCCTCGAACGGGTGCCCGCCGATATCCGTGCCCAGGGTGGTGTGGCTCGCATGAGCGATCCCGACCTCATCGAGAGCATCATGTCGGCGGTCTCGATCCCGGTCATGGCGAAGGTTCGGATCGGCCATTTCGTCGAGGCGCAGGTGTTGCAGTCGCTCGGTGTGGACTACATCGACGAGTCCGAGGTGCTCACGCCCGCCGACTACGCCCATCACATCGACAAATGGGCCTTCACCGTGCCGTTCGTGTGCGGGGCCACGAACCTGGGAGAGGCGTTGCGTCGCATCGCCGAAGGCGCCGCGCTGATCCGCTCGAAGGGCGAGGCCGGGACGGGCGACGTGTCGAACGCGACCACGCACATGCGGCAGATCCGCACCGAGATCCGCCGGTTGTCGGCGCTGCCGGAGGACGAGTTGTATGTGGCGGCCAAGGAGCTGCAGGCCCCGTACGAGTTGGTCAAGGAGGTCGCCGAGACCGGCAAGTTGCCCGTGACGCTGTTCACCGCCGGGGGTATCGCCACACCCGCCGATGCGGCCATGATGATGCAGCTCGGCGCTGAAGGGGTGTTCGTCGGCTCGGGCATCTTCAAATCGGGTGACCCGGCCAAACGCGCCGAGGCCATCGTCAAGGCCACCGCGTCCTACGACGATCCCGACGTCATCGCGAAGGTGTCGCGGGGGCTTGGTGAGGCGATGGTGGGGATCAACGTCGACGACGTGCCCGTGCCGCACCGCCTTTCCGAACGCGGCTGGTGAGAACGTCGACCGACCGTCTCAAGGAGCCGGGCTCGGGTCAGACGTGCTCCGAGACGAGTACGGCCATCGTGCCCGGCTCCAACGCCTTGAACACGTGTGCGAGATCGCCGGGGTAGGCGATGTAATCGCCGGGACCCAGTTCCACCGGATCGTCGAGCAGGCCCACGAGGGCGCGGCCTGCGCAGAGGACGACGTGTTCGACGATGCCCGGCATGTGCGGGTCCGATTCCCTCGGTCGGTCGGGTTCGGCTTGAATGAGGTAGAGGTCCCGGCGGGCGCCGGGAGGACACGGTGACAGTAGCGTGGCGACGTAGTCGGCGCGTTCGGCGGAGAATCGAGGGCCCTCGCCCGCCCGCACCACCTGGACCCGCGGTTTGGCCGGTTGTACGAGCTGGCTGAACGAGACGCCGAGCGCGGTGCTCAACGCCCAGATCGTCTCGACGCTCGGGTTCCCTGAGCCTGATTCGAGTTGGGAGAGCGTCGATTTGGCGATGCCGGCCCTGCGGGCCAATTCCGCGAGTGACAGCCCCGCTTTGCGGCGTTCCCGTTGCAGCGAGGCGGCGATGGCGGCGAGTGGGGCTCCGCTCTGCAAGGGGGTGGGGCCGTCGGCAGCGGCCCGGTCGGCCCGGCTGTTGCCGGTGTTACCGGCGTTGTCAGCTTTTCCGTTGTCCCTGGTCTCCGCCATTTCGTTCGCTCCACAAGTCTGCTCGTTCGGCTTGACGAACGCTTGGACGCATGTCCAGTATGGAAGGCGATGCGTTCGATATGGCGAACCCTAGACCGTGATCTCGCTCGGAACATCGCCTTGGTGTGTCTGGCCGACGGCATCGTCGGCCTGTCCTTCGGCGCGATCACCGTCGGTTCCGGCCTGCCGCTGTGGGCTCCCATGCTGCTGTCGGTGGTGGTCTTCGCCGGGGCCGCGCAGTTCATGTTCGTCGGCCTCGTGGCCTCCGGCGGGAACCCGATCGCGGCCGTCGTGGCCGGACTCCTCATCAACGCCCGTCACCTGCCGTTCGGGTTCGCCATCGGTGACGTGCTCGGGCGGCGTTGGCCGACCCGTCTTCTCGGTACGCACCTGATGATCGACGAGACGGTCGCTTTCGCCCTCGCGCAGCGCGATCTCACCCGACGTAAGGCCGCCTACTGGGCCTGCGGCATCGGGCTGTTCACCATGTGGAACATCGGTGTGGTCATCGGCGCGTTCCTCGGCACCGCGGTCACCGACACCGATCTGCTCGGCCTCGACGCCGCATTCCCGGCGGTCCTGCTCGCGCTCGTGTTGCCGTCGTTGCGTGATCCGGACACGCGCCGGGCGGTACTGGTCGGAGTGGCCGTGGCGCTGGCCACCGCGCCGTTCGTTCCGGCGGGGCTTCCCGTCCTGCTCGCGTTGGTGGGCGTGTTGCTGGCGCTGCGCCGCCAAGACGCGGATGAGCCCGGCGAGCACGAGGCCACCGACGAGTCGCAGCCGGCCTCCGAGATCTCCCCGGCCCCGGACCGAGCAGGAAAGGACACGACGTCGTGCTGAGTCCCGTCGGACTGATCGTGGCGGCCGTGGTACTCGGTGCGGGTACGTTCATGTTCCGTGTCGCAGGGCCGGTATTGCGTTCCCGCATCCGGTTGTCGCCCCGGGTGGAGAAGTTGTTCGCCGTGTCGGCGGTCGTGCTGCTCGCCGCGCTGGTCGCCACATCGTCGCTGCTGGAAGGGGCCGAGTTCGCGGGTTGGGCCAGGCCCGCCGGGGTCGCGGTCGGTGGAGTGCTGGCCTGGAAGAAAGCACCATTCGTCGTCGTTGTGCTCGCAGCGGGGGCGACGGCGGCCGGGCTGCGCCTGCTGGGTGTGCCCTGACCGTTCGCGTCCTTGCTTTCACTACTAGTCTTGACCAGCAGTGATCGCGGGAGGATGACGCACGTGCCCGGGCAGCTGTCCGCCGAAGCGCTCGAGTGCGCGGCTTGGACGGCGTAGGTCTTACCACCTTCGCCGACCTCGCCTGGACGAGCGACGGGACTGATGCGGGCGAAGGGGCCGATAGGATCGTGTCCGTTCGGCAGAGGAGGGTGCTCGCCACCGCGTTCCATCCGAGCTGACCGGGGACGAGCGGTCCGCTGTTTGTTCGTTCGCACCGTGTCCGAGGTCGCGTAGACGCGAAGGAGAGATGGAGGAGAGATGGCCGGCCACTCCAAGTGGGCCACCACCAAACACAAGAAGGCCGCCCTCGACGCCAAGCGTGGCAAGCTGTTCGCGAAACTTGTCAAGAACATCGAGGTCGCCGCGCGAACCGGCGGGGGCGACCCCGATGGCAACCCCACCCTGTACGACGCCATCCAGAAGGCGAAGAAGAACTCCGTCCCTCAGGACAACATCGAGCGTGCGCGCAAGCGTGGTGCCGGTGAGGAAGCCGGTGGTGCGGACTGGCAGAACATCATGTACGAGGGGTACGCGCCGGGTGGGGTCGCGGTGCTCATCGAGTGCCTGACCGACAACAAGAACCGGGCGGCGTCCGAGGTCCGCACCGCGCTGACGCGGAACGGCGGTTCGTTGGCCGACCCCGGCTCGGTGTCCTATCTGTTCAACCGCAAGGGCGTCGTCATCATGCCCAAGAACGGTGTGTCCGAGGACGACGTGCTGATGGCCGTGCTCGACGCGGGTGCCGAGGAGGTCAACGACCTCGGGGAGAACTACGAGATCATCTCCGAGGCCGGTGACATGGTGGCCGTCCGTACCGCGTTGCAGGAAGCGGGCTACGACTACGAGTCGGCGGAGGCGAGCTTCCTGCCCTCGGTGCACGTGCCGCTCGACGCCGAGACCGCTCGGAAGGTCTTCCGGCTGATCGAGGCGCTCGAGGACTGCGACGACGTCCAGAACGTGTACTCGAACTTCGACGTCAGCGACGAGGTGCTGGCCGAGGTCGGCTGAATCGGCGGAGCAGCGGAGGCGCGACGTCCGACGACATGCGACGTCGCGCCTCCCCCGTTGGTGTGAGTCGATGCGGCACAATATCCGCTGTGACTGCGGAGACAGCCACCGACAACGGCCACGAACTCGATTCCGACCAGCGACTCCGGGAATGGATCGTCGAGCAGGCCGAGAAACGCGGTAACGCGGTGGTCTCGGTTCCGACCGACGAGCACGGCGCGGGATATGCCTTCACCGTGTGCGCGTGGGTCATGCACGGGGTGCCGGAGGCGGTCGTCATCGGCCTTCCCGCCGAGATGGCGACGGTACTGCTGGACGCCTATGTGGACCGCGCGGCGACGGGTGAGCGGTTCCAGTACGGGGTGTGTTACGACGACTTCTTCGAGGGCGTCCCCGTGACGTTCGAGAAAGTGGCCCCGGGCCACTACCCGGAATTCTTCGGTAGCGCGTTCCTCGTCTACCCGGAGGGGGATTTCCCCGCCGTGCAGATCATCGTGCCGACGCCGGACGGGTTCTGGCCGTGGAGCGAGGGGGCCCCGGATGGGTTCGCGCAGTGGCAGCCCGTGCTGACCGTCAGTGGTGCGCCGGAGAGCTGGACGCCGGGCGTCGACGGTCCCTGAGCGTCTTCAAGCGCGCCAGTCCGGTCGCCTCGTTCGTGTCGGCGTGACTTCGTAGCCCGTGCGTGTGCCCGTGGGTCCGGCCCGACCGTTCCCGGTCGACTCGGCGTGTTTCGGCCGGGGTGCGTAGGGCAGCGGTAGCCTTCCATATCGAACTGGTGTTCGCGGGAAAGGACTGGCTTCGTGCGTGTGCTGGGTGTGGACCCCGGGCTGACCCGATGCGGCCTCGGTGTCGTGGACGGAGGGGTCGGGCGGTCGATCACGGGCGTAGCCGTGGACGTGGTGCGAACGCCGGTCGAGGCCGAGGTGGCGCAGCGGTTGTTGCGGATCGGCGATGCGGTGGAGGAATGGCTCGACACCTATCGTCCCGACGTGGTGGCCGTCGAACGGGTCTTCAGCCAGCACAACGTCCGGACCGTGATGGGAACGGCACAGGCGGGGGGAGTGGTCGCCCTGTGCGCGGCGCGGCGAGGTCTTCCGGTCGCGTTCCACACGCCCAGTGAGGTGAAGGCCGCCGTCACCGGGTCGGGCCGTGCCGACAAGGCGCAGGTGACCGCGATGGTGACCCGGTTGTTGGGCTTGTCGAAGAAGCCCAGTCCGGCCGATGCCGCCGATGCGCTCGCTCTCGCGATCTGTCACCTGTGGAGGGCGCCTATGCGGGCGCGGCTGGCGGAGGCCGAGGCGAAGGCGGCGGAGCTGGCCCGGGCGCACAAGGCGCGGTTGGCCGCAGCGGCCCGCCAGACGCGCACAGGTCGGACGGGAGCGACATCGTGATTTCCTCGATACGGGGAGAAGTGTTGGCGGTCGGGCTCGATCACGCGGTGATCGAGGTCGGTGGCGTGGGGTTCACCGTGCAGGCGACCCCGACGACGCTCGGGACTCTGCGTCGAGGGACCGAGGCCCGGCTGTACACGACGTTGATGGTGCGGGAGGACTCGCTGACGCTGTTCGGCTTCGCCGACGTCGAATCGCGGGAGCTGTTCGGCTTGCTCCAGACGGTTTCCGGTATCGGGCCGCGGTTGGCCATGGCCGCGTTGGCGGTCCTGGAACCGGAGAAGCTGCGTCGCGCGTTGGCCGACGGTGACATCACCACGCTCACCCAGGTGCCCGGGATCGGGCGTAAGGGCGCTGAACGGTTGATCATCGAGCTGCGGGACAAGGTGTCCGCGCCCATGGGCGGGGAACCCGCGCCCGACGAGGGGACGACCGTGGGGAGCGCCGTGCGGGCTGATGTCGTGGCAGCCCTCGTCGGACTGGGCTTCTCGGCGAAGCAGGCGGAGCAGGCCGTCGACAAGGTGAGCGGTGAGGTGACCAACGACACGTCCCAGGTGTTGCGCGCGGCACTGGCGACGCTCGGCAAGAAGAAGTGAGGCGGCGGATCGACGTGCACGACGGTGACAGGGCTGACACAGCGGACATGACCGACTTCGACCGAGGTACCGGATGGGGCCGGGAAGAGGCCCCGTTGTCGGCGGTGGCGCACACCGGCGAACGGGAGGTCGAGACGACGCTGCGCCCGCGCACGCTGGACTCCTTCGTAGGGCAGCCGAGGGTGCGGGAACAGTTGCAACTGGTGTTGGAGAGCGCGCGGAAACGCGGTGTTCCGCCTGACCACGTGTTGCTGTCCGGGCCTCCCGGGCTCGGCAAGACGAGCCTGGCCATGATCATCGCGGCCGAGTTGGACACGTCCATCCGCATCACGTCGGGGCCCGCGCTGGAAAAGGCGGGCGATCTGGCCGCGATGCTGTCGAACCTCGCCGAGGGCGATGTGCTGTTCATCGACGAGATCCACCGGATCGCCCGCCCCGCCGAGGAGATGCTCTACCTCGCGATGGAGGACTTCCGCGTGGACGTGGTGGTCGGGAAGGGGCCGGGTGCCACGAGCATTCCGCTGGAGATCCCCCCGTTCACCCTCGTCGGCGCGACGACACGGTCGGGCGCGCTGACCGGCCCGTTGCGGGACCGGTTCGGTTTCACGGGGCAGATGGAGTTCTACACCCCCGAGGAACTGGAGCAGGTGCTGAAGCGGTCGGCCTCGATCCTCGGCATCGCCATCGACGACGAGGGGCGGGCGGAGATCGCGCGTCGTTCGCGGGGGACACCGCGGATCGCCAATCGGCTGTTGCGCCGGGTTCGCGATTACGCTGAGGTGCGTGCCGACGGAGTGGCGACCCTGCCGGTGGTCCGGGCGGCGTTGCAGGTCTACGACGTGGACGAACTGGGCCTCGATCGGCTCGACAGGGCGGTGCTGGATGCACTCGTACGCTCTTTCAACGGGGGTCCTGTCGGTGTGTCGACCCTCGCGGTGGCCGTGGGTGAGGAGCCCACTACGGTTGAAGAGGTGTGTGAGCCATATCTCGTTCGTGCGGGTATGCTCGCGCGGACGCCGCGTGGTCGTGTCGCCACGGCGTTGGCGTGGGAGCACCTCGGACTGCAACCGCCGCCCGAGGTGGGAAGGCTTGACGCTGCGACGCCTTCCCTGTTCGACTGAGAGGATCGCCAAGGTGTGCGCCACCGGCGCTCGATTCGTCGACAGCACCTGGCACACTCGAAAAAGAGCACAATCTGACACAACTCGGACGTCACGCTCCGCCAGGCGGCGTGGCGCGAATGGAGAACCATGGACGGCCTTATCCTGCCGCTGCTGTTGATGCTCATTGTCGCGCTGCCGCTCATCCTGAGCACGCGCAAGCAGAAAAAGCTCATGGCCGAGCAGCAGGAGATGCAGAACAGTCTGACCGAGGGCGATCGCGTGATGACGACGTCCGGTCTGTACGCGACGGTCGCGGACGCGAGCGACGACACCACCATCGATCTGGAGATCGCCGAGGGTGTGGTGACGACCTGGCTGCGTCAGGCCGTGCGTGAGCGGGTCCACCCGGCGGACGCGGACGACAACGACGTGGAGGCGTTGTCGGATCCGGAGTCGGATTCGGACACCGCCGAGCAGACCACGAGCGCGCAGGTCGCGCCCCCGTTGGAGCACGGCAAGAAATAACCGACGCGTGCGACCGTATCGATGTTGAAAACATCGGTGCGGGTCATCTGTTGCGTTCGCCCAGCGCCGAGTAAGGTCTCGGTGCTGGGCGCGTTCGTTACCCCTCGGTAAGTGATTCCGCCTGCTGACCTTTAGTCGTCGATTGAATTCGAGGAGAGCGACCGACCGTGGCACCTCCGGCCGGGCAGATCCGCCCGGGACGCTACTTCGCGTTTTTCGTCGTGATCGTTGCCGCGCTGTATTCGCTGGTGTTCTTCACCGGCGACGGCAGCCCAACGCCGAAGCTCGGGATCGACCTCAAGGGTGGTACGCGGGTCACCTTGACCGCGCGGACCCCTGATGGTTCGGAGCCGTCCCGTGAGCAGCTCCAGCAGGCACGGCAGATCATCGAGAATCGGGTGAACGGCATCGGGGTCAGCGGTGCCGAGGTGTTGCTCGACGGCAACAACGTCGTCATCACGGTTCCCGGTGATCAGGGTGAGCAGGCGAAGACGCTCGGCCAGACGGCCAAACTCGGTTTCCGGCAGGTGCTCGCGGCGGTGCCCGCGGCCGGCCCGGCTCAGCAGCCCGAGTCCGGTGCGGGCTCCGGTGAGGACTCGGACGGTGAGGACGGTCAAGGTAGCGAGAGCGGCGAGGACGGCAAGGACACAGAACAGGGCTCGGCCGACGAGGACGGTGCGGCCGATGAGGATTCCGACGCCGACTCCGCCGACTCCGGTGACACGCAGGGCGGGGGGAGCACCCCACCGGGTTCGGCGCCCACGCAGCAGTCCGACGAGTCCGATCGGGACGATGACGACGGCGACCGGGACGGCCGGACGGAGCAGGAGAAGGCCGCCGAGCAGATCCAGGAGGCCAAGAAGTGGCGGCAGGACCCGGCGCTGCTGCCCACCGGTCCGGAGGATCAGGCCGAGGCGCAGCAGCTGCAACAGCAGGCTCTGGCGCGGCTGACCTGTGACCCAGACACACTCGATCCGCTGGCGGGTAACGACGATCCGAATCTGCCGTTGGTCACGTGCAACCAGGACGGCACCGAGAAGTACGTCCTGTCGCCGGTGTTCCTCGAAGGCACCAGCATCAGCAACGCCTCGGCCGTCTACGACACCCAGGGCGGCGGCTGGGTGGTCAACCTGTCGTTCGACTCGGAGGGCGCCGACACGTGGGCCGACTTCACCGCCCAGAACATCGGCGAGCGGGCCGCTTTCGTGCTCGACACCGAGGTGGTGTCGGCGCCGTCGATCAACGAGGCCATCGCCGGTGGTGACACCCGGATCAGTGGACAGTTCACCCAGAGCGAGGCGCAGAACCTCGCCGACGTCTTGAAGTACGGTTCGCTGCCACTGTCGTTCGAGTCCTCCGACGCCACCACCGTCTCGGCGACGCTGGGTATGGCGACGTTGAAGGCGGGGCTCATCGCGGGAGCGATCGGACTCGCGCTGGTGTTCGTCTACTGCCTGCTCTACTACCGCATCCTGGGTGTGTTGACGGTGCTGTCCCTGGCCCTGTCCGCACTGATCGTCTACGCGGTGCTGGTGTTGCTGGGCCGGTGGATCGACTACACCCTCGACATCGCGGGCGTGGTCGGATTCATCGTCGCCGTCGGTGTCACCGCCGACTCGTTCGTCGTCTACTTCGAACGGATCAAGGACGAGATGCGGGAAGGCCGTACGTTCCGTTCGGCCGTGCCGAGGGGCTGGGTGAAGGCCCGGCGCACCATCCTCGCCTCGGACGCCATCATGTTCCTCGCCGCCGGTGTGCTCTACGTGCTGGCGGTGGGTGAGGTGAAGGGCTTCGCCTTCACCCTGGGCATGTCCACAGTGCTCGACCTGATCGTGGTGTTCCTGGTGACACACCCGCTGGTCGTGGTGGTGTCCCGGTCGAAGAAGTTGTCGAGTCCCAGGCTTTCCGGCCTCGGCGCGGTGCAACGCATCGGGGACAGTCGCAGAGCCGCCGTCCGCGCGGCCGTGAAGGAGGCGTGACGTGGGAGAGTCCACGGTGAACACCACGAACGCCGCGGGACAGGAACCCGCGAAGCAGTCGGTCTTCCAGCGGCTCTACACGGGTACCGGCGCGTTCGACATCGTCGGCCATCGCCGTAAGTGGTTCCTCGCCTTCGGCGCTTTGGTCCTGGTGTGTTTCGTCTCGATGGGGCTGAAGGGCTTCAACTTCGGCATCGCCTTCGAGGGCGGCACCCAGATCCAGCTGCCCGCACAGGGCGCGAACGGCACGATCACCACCGAGGAGGCACAGGAGGTCTTCTCGGACACGCTGGGAAGGAACCCCGCCGAGACCCAACAGGTCGGCACCGGTGAGGCGGCCACCATCCAGTTGCGTTCGGAGACACTCACGCCGGCCGAGGTGGCCCAGGTCAAACAGGCGCTGTTCACCGAGCTGCAACCGCTCGGCACCGACGGCCAACCCAGTGAGCGGGCCATCAGCGACAGTCGGGTCAGCGCCTCGTGGGGTGGTGAGATCTCCCGGCAGGCACTGATCGCATTGGCGGTGTTCCTGGTCCTGGTGGCGGTGTTCCTCATCCTCTACTTCGAGAAGTGGATGGCGCTCGCCGCGCTCGTCGCGCTGCTGCACGACGTGGTCGTCACGGCGGGTGTGTACTCGCTGGTGGGCTTCCAGGTCACCCCGGCCACCGCCATCGGCCTGCTGACGATCCTCGGCTACTCGCTCTACGACACCGTGGTCGTGTTCGACAAGGTCAAGGAGAACACCCGCGGCATCCTCAACCTGACGCGACGCACCTACGCCGAGGCCGCCAACCTGGCCGTGAACCAGACGTTGATGCGTTCCATCAACACGTCGGTGATCGCGCTGCTGCCCGTGCTGGGGATGCTGGTCATCGGCTACCTCCTGCTCGGTTCCGGAACCTTGCAGGACCTGGCCCTGGTGCTGATCACCGGTATGGTCGCCGGGACCTTCTCCTCGGTGTGCCTGGCCACGCCGCTGCTGGTCTCGTTCAAGATGCGCGATCCGAAGTACCAGAAGCAGGCCGAGAAGGTCTACGCGCGCCGGGAACAGCTGGCTCGGAAACGGAGTGAGAACGGAGCCGCGGTCAGCGACGACGACCACTTCGATCCGGGCGACGATGAACAGCTCGCCGCCGAGCTGCGCCGGGAGAAGGCGCGCGCGGCGGCGGCCAGCGTGCCCGCACGGCACCCGAAGTCGACAGCACAACGACGGCCCGGCCGTCCGACTGGGAAGAAGAAACGGTGAGTCGTAGCGAACTCGACCGGGCACTGGACCTCATCACCGAGATTCCCGATTTTCCGGAGCCCGGCGTCATCTTCCGTGACCTCACGCCGATGTTCGCGGATGGAACCGCGTTCGTTCACGTGGTCGACGCGCTCAACGAGGCGATCAGCGACGACGTGGACCGACTGGTGGCGGTGGAGGCACGTGGATTCGTACTGGCGGCGGCGCTCGGCTACGCCCGGCGAATCGGGGTGGCGTTGGTGCGGAAACCCGGCAAGCTGCCGAACGTGGCCGATCGGATCGACTACCAGCTGGAGTACGGCACCGCGACGCTGGAGCTGCCCGTCGGGTCGGTGAAGCCCGGTGAGCGGGTCGCTGTGGTGGACGACGTTTTGGCCACGGGGGGCACGGTGGCGGCCTCCGTGGAGCTCATCCGCAGGGCCGGAGCGGACGTCACCGGGATCGCCGTGGTGCTGGAGTTGGCCGCGCTCGGTGGACGCTCCCGACTCGACGCGCTGCCCGTGCACGCACTGCGTACCATCTGACGCCTCCGGGCTCACCCGTGCCATGGACCGAAGGCGTGGGCACAGACAGGACTGTTCGCGCGTTACTCTTGACTCATCGGCCGCGTGATGAGCTGGAGGTACGGGTGAGCCAAGAGCTTGATTCCGTGGTCACTGCCCAGTCGGGCACGGGCGCTCCCACCCGCGATGACCGAAGCGGAACGAATGGCACCGGTACCACTGTCCGCGCGCCGTCCGCGACCAGGAGGGTGAGAGCGCGGTTGGCCCGGCGCATCACCGCGCAGCGGCCCGCATCGGTGAAGCAGGTGCTCGAACCGCTGGCCGCGATCCACCGGGAACTGCATCCGAACGCGGACCTGGCGTTGTTGCAGCGGGCGTACGACACCGCTGAGGAACTCCACCGGGGCCAGCACCGTAAGTCCGGTGACCCGTACATCACGCATCCGCTCGCGGTGGCGACCATCCTGGCCGAGCTGGGCATGGACACCACGACCCTCGTCGCCGCGCTGCTGCACGACACCGTCGAGGACACCGGCTACTCGGTGGAACAGCTCACCGAGGACTTCGGGGAGAAGGTCGCCCAGCTGGTCGACGGGGTCACCAAACTGGACAAGGTCAAGCTCGGCACGGCGGCGGAAGCGGAGACCATCCGCAAGATGGTCATCGCGATGGCGCGGGACCCCCGCGTGTTGGTGATCAAACTCGCCGACCGGCTCCACAACATGCGCACCATGCGGTTCCTGCCGCCGGAGAAGCAGGCCCGCAAGGCCAAGGAGACGCTCGAGGTCCTCGCCCCGTTGGCACACCGGCTGGGGATGTCGACGGTGAAGTGGGAGCTGGAGGATTTGGCGTTCGCCATCCTGCAGCCGAAGAAATACGACGAGATCGTACGGCTGGTCGCCGACCGGGCGCCGTCTCGCGACACCTATCTGCGCTGGGTGATCGGGGAGCTGACCCGGCAGCTGGAGGAATCGCGCATCAACGCGAAGGTCGAGGGTCGGCCCAAGCACTACTACTCGATCCACCAGAAGATGATCGTGCGCGGGCGCGACCTGGATGACATCCACGACCTGGTGGGCGTGCGCATCCTCGTGGAGGACGTCCGCGACTGTTACGCGGCCATGGGTGTCGTGCACGCGTTGTGGCAACCGATGCCGGGCCGGTTCAAGGACTACATCGCGCAGCCACGCTACGGCGTGTACCAGTCACTGCACACGACCGTGATCGGTCCGGACGGTAAGCCGCTCGAGGTGCAGATCCGCACGCACGAGATGCACCGCACCGCCGAGTACGGCATCGCGGCCCACTGGCGGTACAAGGAGACCAAGGGCACGCACAAGGGCAACGCCGTCGAGATCGACGAGATGGCGTGGATGCGCCAGCTGTTGGACTGGCAGCGGGAGGCCGCCGACCCGGGCGAGTTCCTGGAGTCGCTGCGTTACGACCTCGCCACCAGGGAGATCTTCGTCTTCACCCCCAAGGGTGACGTGATCACGTTGCCGGTGGGGTCCACGCCGGTGGACTTCGCCTATGCCGTGCACACCGAAGTGGGGCATCGCTGCATCGGTGCCAGGGTCAACGGCAGGCTCGTCGCGCTCGAACGCAAGCTCGACAACGGTGAGGTCGTCGAGATCTTCACGTCGAAAGCCGAGGGTGCGGGGCCCAGCCGCGACTGGATGTCGTTCGTGTGCTCGCCCAAGGCGAAGGCGAAGATCCGGCAGTGGTTCGCCAAGGAGCGCCGGGACGAGGCCATCGAAGCGGGCAAGGAGGCCATCGCCAAGGAGGTCCGCAAGGTCGGGTTGCCCCTGCAACGACTGGTGTCGGCCGACACGATGAGTGCGGTCGCCAAGGAGCTGCGGCACCCCGACATCAGTTCGCTGTACGCGGCGGTGGGTGAGCACCAGGTGGGCGCCCAGCACGTCGTGCAACGTCTGGTGGCGCTTCTTGGAGGTGTCGACGAGGCGGAGGAGGAACTCGCGGAGCGGGCCACTCCGTCCACGGTCGCGCGGCGCCGCGGTGCGGGTGATGTCGGAGTGGTGGTGAAGGGCCAGACCGACATCTGGACCAAACTCGCGCGCTGCTGCACTCCCGTGCCCGGGGACGAAATCCTCGGCTTCGTCACCCGCGGCGGTGGGGTGAGCGTGCACCGCACGGACTGCACGAACGCCAACGAACTGCGCAAGCAGCCGGAACGGTTGTTGGAGGTCGAGTGGGCGCCGACCGAGTCGTCGGTGTTCCTCGTGGCCATCCAGGTGGAGGCGTTGGACCGGCATCGACTGCTGTCCGACATCACCAAGGTGCTCGCCGACGAGCGGGTCAACATCCTGTCGGCGTCGGTGACGACCTCGCGGGACCGGGTGGCGGTGAGTCGGTTCACGTTCGAGATGGGTGATCCCAAGCATCTCGGACACGTGCTCAAGGTCGTCCGCAACGTCGAGGGCGTGTACGACGTCTACCGCGTGACCTCGGCGTCCTGACCGGATCGCCTCGTGGGTCTCACCGGAACCGTGCCGCCCCGCACCGGGTGGAGTGGCCGCCCCGTACTGTGATCGATCATGAACGACGGCATCGACTTCCACATCGACGGTGAGGTCGCCAGGCTCACCTTCAACAGGCCGGACAAGATGAACGCCATCACCCACGACATGTGGTCGGCGATCCCCGACGTGGTCGCTGCCGTGGAGGGCGATCCGGGGGCGAAGGTGCTCGTGGTGACCGGTGCGGGCCCGCATTTCTCCGCGGGTGCGGACATCGGTGAGTTCCGCGCGTTGCGGTCCACGGCGGAGGGGGCGGCGGTCTACGACAAGGCGGTGACGGCCGCCGTGCAGGCGTTGAGCTCCCTACGCAAGCCCAGCGTGGCGATGGTCCACGGCAACTGCATCGGCGGCGGTTGCCAATTGGCGGTGGCCTGTGATTTCCGGTTCGCGGCGGCGGACGCGCGGTTCGGCATCACCCCGGCCAAGCTCGGCATCGTCTACGACTTTCTTTCCACCCGGCAGCTGGTCGCGCTCATCGGTCCCGCGAACGCACGCTACCTGCTGCTGTCGGCGCAGCTTGTCGACGCCGAGAAGGCGCGGCAACTGGGACTGGTCAACGAGGTCGTCGAGCCGAGCCGGCTGGAGGAGGCCACGACGGAGTTCGTCCGGACCCTGTGCTCCCGCTCGCAGACGGCGATCCGCGGTATGAACGAGATCATCGAGCGTATTCTGTCGGGCCAGCGGGAGTCCGACGCCGAGATCGAACGCATTCGCAGCGACGCGGTGCACAGCGCCGACTACGCGGAGGGGGTCGCCGCGTTCCTGGAACGTCGGCCACCTCGTTTCGACTGACGGCGACGCACCTCGACGGCGGCCTCACCACCACCGCCACGGTGATCGACTCAGACCGGTTCGGCGGGATTCGTTTCGTACGCCCGCCACAGCAGAGCCAGTGATTCCGGATCGACGGGGAACGTCACGTCGTCCACGGCCGTGACCGGACGGAGCAGGCTGCCCGCGTTGCACACGAACGCCGCACGGAACATGCCGAGTTCGGAAAGCGGGATGCGCCGGTGCTCCACGGCCACGCCGAGCCGCTCCAGCCCCCGGGTCAGCAGCGTCTGGGTGACCCCGGTGAGCATCGGCGCGCGAGGCCATACGACGGTGATGTCCTCGCCGACGGTCCCGCTGTCGCCATCGGCGGCGCCGATGCGGTTACGGGCGTGCTCGATGAAGCCCACATTGCACACCGACGTCTCGCTGACGTAGCCGTCGGCGGTGACGAACAGCGCGTCGTCGTACCCGGCGTTTCGGGCGGAGCGGGCATGGAAATGCTGTGCGAACGTGCCCACGTGCTTGATCGTGGGAATCGCCCGGTCGGCACGCACCGTACGCAGTCGCACCGGTGTCGGCGCGTTCGCCGCCTCCCGCACTGTCACCAGGACGTCGGGTGAACACGTCGAGGGCGGACCGACGGACGTCACCCTGGCGATCACGGTCCCCTCGGCGGGGGTGGCGCGTCGCAGGCACGCGCGGACGAACGCGCGGTCCAGCTCGGCGTCGAAAACGCGGCGGTTGCCGTCGGCCAGGCGATCGAGGTGCTCGTCGAGTCCCCGTGCCCGGCGATCGGTCACCCGCAGCGTGGTGAAGTGGCCGTACCCGCCCACGGCGGCAGCGGCGAGCTGGTCCGCCGTGGCGGGACGACCGTTGAGCTGGGCGTGCACCAGACCGCTACGCCTCGACGGTCACGTCGGTGAACGTCACCTCGGTGTTGGGCTTGCCGCCACCCGGGCTCGGCTCGAAGCGGCCGTCATGGCCGGCACGGGCGATCTCGTCGATCACCTCGAGGCCCTCGTCGTCGATGGTGCCGAACACGGTGTAGTCCGGCGGCAGCGGCGCTTCGCCGTAGACCATGAAGAACTGGCTGCCGCCCGTGTCCGGGCTACCGGTGTTGGCCATCGCGAGGATGCCACGGCCGTAGGTGAGTCCCTCGAACGTCTCGTCCGGCAGCGTGTAACCGGGGCCGCCGTTGCCCTCTCCGGTCGGGTCACCGCACTGCAGCATCTGCAGGCCCCTGGTCCCGATCCGGTGGCAGCTCGTGTCGGTGTAGAAGCCCTCCTCCGCCAGGTGCACGAAGCTGTTCACCGTGCACGGGGCGAGTGCCCGGTCGAGTTCGAGGCCGATGTCACCGACGTTGCTGTGCAGTGTGACCTTCACCGTGCCCTCGGCCGGCACGTCCTCGCCGTCCGGAACGGACACCTCCTTGGCCGCCTCACCGGATTCCGGGTATTCGCACGACACCGACTTCGGCAACGGTTCGGGACGAGTGGCCGGTTCAACACGCTCGGTGGGGATGTGGACGTCCTCCGCCGAAGCCGAGGGGTCGCTCGCCAGGTCGGTCTCGTCGGCCGCGCTGTCGCCGCCACGCGTGGCCAGGACCACGATGAGTCCGGTAACCAGCACCACGGCGCCAACCGTGACGCCGACTCCGACGATCCTGCGTCGCCTCGCCCGTTCGGCTCGGCGGGCGAGTTGCCGTTCGAGCTTGCGTTTTGCGGCCTCCCGGCGCTGCTGGTTGGTCGCCACCTGCCCTCCTTGGGTCTTCTCGACGTACCCACAACGGGGGTGGCGGCAGTCTATGGGCACTGTCTGTGAGGACGCTGTGTAGGGGCGGCTAGGGTGAGACCAACCCCAGATCCGGAGGTGTCGTCGTGCTCGTCGTCGGGTTCCCGGCCGGCGCGCTGCAAGCGAACTGCTATCTGCTCGCCACCGGTGTCGGGTCCGAGTGCGTGATCGTCGACCCCGGTCAGGGGGCCGAACCCGGTATCGAGAAGGCGTTGCGGGAACATCGGTTGACGCCGGTCGCCGTGCTGGCCACCCACGGGCATGTCGACCATGTCGCCTCGGCGGCCGCAGTGGCCGACGCACACGACATCGCCGTGCACATCCACCCCGATGACCGACACCTGTTGTCGGACCCGCTCGCGGGGCTCGGGCCCGATCTGGCGTCCACGTTCGGGGCGGTGACATCGATCGAGCCCTCCGCCGTCGTGCCGCTGACCGAACGGGTGCTCGACCTCGCCGGATTGCGGATCACGGTCGATCACACGCCGGGGCATACTCCCGGTTCGGTGGTGTTCCGGGTGCGCAGCGCCGAAGGCGGTCACCTGGCTTTGACCGGTGACACGTTGTTCGCGGGGGCGATCGGGCGCACGGATCTGCCCGGCGGGGATCCGGAGGCGCTGGCGACCTCACTGCGGACCGTGCTGCTGCCGTTGGCCGACGACACGGTGGTCCTGCCCGGACACGGCGGTGCCACCACGATCGGCCGCGAACGCCGGAGCAACCCCTTTCTCCCCGTGGACAGCAAGAACACCGAGGTCACGGAATGAGCGAACAGGAGCCGATCGATCGCACGCCGGCGCGGGAGCCGGGACGCATCCCCCTCCAGGGCGACGACGCGAAGGCACGCCGGAAGAGGACGGTGTCCGGGTTGATCGCCGTGGCGTTGTTCGCGGCGGCGTTCGGCGGGGTGGCGGGACTCATCGGTGGCAAGGACGTCGGTCTGATCGCGGCCGCGGTCGTCGGCCTGCCGCTGCTGCTGTTGGTGTTGTCCACCGCGCGGCGCCGGATGTGGTTGGAGGGCACCACGGTGGTCGTACGCACCTGGGGTTCCCGCCGGGTGGATCTGGCCACCGCGCCCCGGATTGATCTCCTGCTCACCGAGGTGCGTGGTGTCAGGACGGTGAGCCTGCTGGTCGCTAGCGGCCGAGGGAGCAGGGCCGTGAAGATCGATCTCGCCATGTACGCGGGGACGGGTGGCCGTGAGTTGGGCATCCTCCCCCTGCGCAGGCTCGCCGATGCGGTGGTGAACAACGTGGAAGCCGGTGGGGTGGCGTTCTCCCAGTTGCTCGTGGCCCAACTGCGGGCGGAGGCGCGGGGGGACGCCGCCGCCGACCGCCCGCTGTACCGACTGGCGTCGGCGGCCCCGTCCGGCAAACTCGCCCAGCGATTCAGCATGGCCGCCGTCAATCGTTTCGTGGCGACCCTCGACGACTGACCCGGTCCTTCCGGTTCCGCGCGGGCTGCTGCGAAGGGGGCGCGTCATCGCGCACCGCGATGAGGGCGGCCAGCAACGTGGTCAGGGGCACGGCCGCCACGATACCGATGCTGCCCGCCAGCGTCCGCACGATCTCCTGGGCCACGTCCTGGGATTGGAGGATCGGCGACAACCCCACGTCCGCCATCGCGGACAACAACAGCAGGGGGAGGGCCGTTCCCGCGTAGGCCAACACGAGCGTGTTGACGGCCGATCCGACGTGAGCCCTGCCGATGCGCAACCCGGCCGTGTACAGACCGCGCCAATCCAGTGAGGGGTTGGCACGCCGTAACTCCCATACCGAGCTCGCCTGGGTGACCGTCACGTCGTCGAGGACACCGAGGGCACCGATCACCACACCGGCCAGCAGAAGTCCACGGGCGTCGATGGGGTGCCCCAGCGATCCGATGAGCGTGCTCGTGTCACTGTCCAGTCCGGTGAGCTTCGCCATCGCGGAGAAGATCGCCGACAACGTCCCGATCAAGGCGAGACTGACCATCGTCCCCAGCACCGCGACCGAGGTGCGAGCGGACAGACCGTGGGTGAGATACAACGCCACGAACATGATCAGCCCGGCTCCCGCGATGGCGACCAGCAGCGGGTCACGTCCCGCGAGGATCGCCGGGAGCACGAACAGGGTGATGACGGCGAAACTGATCCCCAATGCCACCAGCGAGGCCAGGCCCTGCCAGCGACCGAGCAGCAGGACCGCACCCGCGAACAAAGCGCCGAGCAGGAGCAGCGGCATCCCGCGCTGGAAGTCCTGCAGTTGGTACGAGGTGGAGTCGGTGGGGTCGGCGCCGCTGTAGGACAACACCACCTCGTCGCCCACCGCGAACCGGGGGCTGGTGGGTTCGAGTGGTACGGATTTGGTGATCGTCGAACCCTGCGCGGGACCGTCGCTCAAGGCCACCTCGACCGTGAGACACCGTTTGTCGTCCGGGTTGGGGGCGCCGACCTGCACCTGTCCCGGTGCCAGGCAGGGGCCGGACGTCGCGGCCGTGACCACGCCGTTGACGGGGGTTCCCACGGATCGGGGGAGCTGAGCGCCGTTCCACGGATACAGCACGACGACGGCCACCAGCGTGGCCATCGCGACCGGGGCCAGGAGCGCGAGCAGCATCCGCCGCACCGAGCGGGACGCCGGAGCCGCCGGGGCGTGTCCGTGTCCATGTCCGTGTCCGTGCCCATGCCCATGTCCGTGGCCGTCCTTGTCCGCAAGGTCGTCGGGTCCGTCGGCGGATGCGCTCTCCTCCGACTCCGGGACCGGGGCAGGTGCCTTCCTACGGCGTTCCCCGCGGTCGCCCGACGCATCGTGTGCTGCCGTACGACGTCGTCGGGATGCGTCCTGTCGGGCATCGGAGGTCGGACGTGAGTCCCCCCGGGGATCGGCGACCGTGCCGGCTGAGCTCGGACGGTTGGGGTGAGGCGGACGGCGTGACCGCGTCGGACGTGGGGCAGCCGGTTGCTTCGGCCGGGAGGGTCGATCCGGCCGCACGCGCGGGATGGGCGCTGTCGCGTCGTCGGAGTAGTCGGAAGGCACGCGGCCATCTTGCCCTCACCCCTGCGGCGGCGCGTCGCAGGTCAGGCCGCTCGGACTGGGTTCCCCCGAAACGAACGGAACCGATAACCTTCGTGTCACGTCACAGGAAGCGAGAACGGGAAGCGGCGGTGCGTCCGCGAACCGACACCGTCCTGCACGTCCGGCTGGGGGTCGGACGTGCAGGACGAGCCGACGCGCCGCCCTGTTCTCGTGTCCCGGACCCCGATGTTCCGGTTACCGAAACGGCGCCGTTGCTTTCCCGTGGTTCTCGGGCGAGGCTGCCGGGAGACGACACGGAAGGGACCAACTGTGGGCTCGGACGCGACGATTTCTCAGACTTCCCAGACCGCCCCCACCGGGTACACCACCAGCAGGGCGTTCCTCGAGGCGCTCGCCGAGGGAGGCGTTCGGTACGTCTTCAGCAACCTCGGCAGCGACCACCCCGGCATCCTGGAAGCCTATGCGCAGGCGCGTGTCGAGGGGCGTGAACACACGCTGCCCGAGCTTGTGATCTGCCCGCACGAGAGCGTGGCCATGGCGGCGGCCCTCGGATACGCACAGGTGTCGGGTGTGCCGCAGGCGGTGTTGGTGCACGTGGAGTGCGGCACCCAGAACATCGGCGGCATGCTGCACAACGCCGCCAAGGGCCGGGTCGGCGTCCTGATGTACGCCGGCGCGTCGCCTTACACCCAAAACGGTGAGCTGTTCGGCAGTCGTAACGAGTTCATCCAGTGGATCCAGGATGTCCACGATCAGCGTGGCATCGTCCGCGGCTACACCAAGTACGACAACGAGATCCGTACGGGCGCCAACGTCAAGGAGCTCGTGCATCGGGCGCTGCAGTTCGCGCGCAGCACACCGGCGGGACCGGTGTATCTGGTGGGGCCGCGTGAGGTGATGGAGGCCGAGGCACCGACGCAGCAGGCGGACGCGACGTACTTCCCACCCGTCGCTCCGGCCGCCTTGGCACCGGATGTGGTGGAGCGTGTGGCCTCCGCGCTGGCCGAGGCGGAACGGCCGGTGATCGTCACCTCGTACCTGGGACGGGACCGGGACGCGGTGCCCGTGCTCGTCGAGCTCTGCGAGACGGCGGGCATCGGGGTGCTGGAGTCGGTGCCCATGCATGTCAACTTCCCGGCCGACCATCCGCTGCACTGGGGCTTCCAGTGGAACGATCAGCGCCACAACCCGCTGTTGGAGGAGGCCGACGTGGTGCTGGTGCTCGGCAGCGACGTGCCGTGGATCCCGACGAAGAACCGGCCGAACGCCGACGCCAGGGTGTTCGTGGTCGACGAGGATCCGCTGAAGGAGCAGATGCCGCTGTGGCACGTGCCCGCGGAGGTGTTCGCCCGCGCCGACCTCGGTACCGCGGTGCGGCAGCTGCGGGACCGGGTGGCGGAGTTGGTCGATACCGAGGCCGCCGCGCGCCGACGGGAGCGGGCGGCCGCCGAGCACGAACGGCTGTTCCGGGCCAAGGCGGAACTGGAGGTGCCCGAGGGGGAGACGATCACTCCCGAGTACCTCGTGGCCTGCGTACGGGAGGCGATCGACGAGGACACCCTCGTGCTCACCGAGGCGATCACGAACTTCCCGACGGTGAGCTGGCACCTGCGCCGGAACAAGCCCGGGTCCCTGCTCGGTTCCGGCGGCGGATCGCTGGGTTGGGCGATCGGCGCTGCCGTCGGAGCCAAGCTCGCCGCCCCGGAGCGGACCGTGGTGTCACTGGTCGGTGACGGCACGTACCTGTTCGGGGTGCCGTCGTCGGCGTTCTGGATGGCTCAGCGTTACGGTGCGCCCTCGTTGACGATCGTGTTCGACAACAACGGTTGGAACGCTCCGAAGGCGTCGGCCCTCGGCGTGCACCCACAGGGGACGGCAGCGCAGCGCGACGACTTCGGGGTCCACTTCCAGACCCGGCCCGATCTGCCCGGTATCGCGACGGCGGCGGGCGGGGCATGGGGCCGGACCGTCAAGACGGCGGGGGAGCTCAAGGAGAGCCTCGAGGAAGCGTTGGACGTCGTGCGTTCCGGCCGTTCCGCCGTGCTCGCCGTGCAGGTGCCGGGGATGTGATCCCCTCCATTCTCGGAAAGGAGTCTTGCCCGTCGGGGTGAGCCTCGTACTATCACGCACCGTGAATGGGGAGACAGGGCAGTCGGCCCAGCCGCGACCACGCTCGGTACTCGCGAGGGGTCTGTCGATATTGGACACGTTCACCTCCGAGGAGCCCGAGCTGACCCTGGCCGAGATCGCCGCGCGTTCAGGGCTACCTAAACCTACAGCCCATCGGTTGTTGGGCGACCTCGTGGAGTGGGGGGCGATCGAGCGGTCTGGGCCCGGCCATTACCGGTTGGCGACGAAACTCTTTCGGTTGGGGCAGCTGGTGCCACTGCACCGGGTGCTACGGGAGGCGGCGTTGCCGCACCTGGAACGCCTGCACGCGGTCAGCCGGGAGAACGTCCACCTCGCCGTCCCGGACAGCTTCTACAGCCTGTTCGTCGAACGAGTGACCGGTCGCGACGCCGTGCCCCTCCGCACGCGGGTCGGGTCACGGCTGCTGTCCCACTGCACGGCGACCGGCAAGGTGTTCTTGGCTTGGGGTGGACGGGAGAGGCTCCGGCAGTTGGTCAACGCGGGGTTGCCGCGATTCACCCCGCGGACCATCGTGTTGCCCGGGCTGCTGCACCAGGACCTCGCCCGCGCGTTGGAGCGTGGCGTGGCGACCACCTACGAGGAGGCAGAGGCCGGTGTGGCGGCCGTCGCCGCACCCGTGCACGGCCGGGACGGTCAGGTGGTGGCCGCACTGTCGGTGACCGGCAGGGCTCAGACCATGGACTTCGACCGTTTCGGCCACGCGGTCAAGACCGCTGCCAGCGCGTTGTCGAACGCGTTGAGTGACGGGGTGTGAGCCGGACACGTTCACCCGTACGCGTGTGGACCGGGGGCACGGGGAAGCCTGGTGGTGGCCGCGCCGCTTGCGTTGGCTAACCTGTGCTGTCGGCTGCTGACACACTCGCGCGAGGTGTTGCGGTCCACAAGAACCTTCCGTCGAAATCAACGCTTGTCGAGAGGATCCCGCGAAGTGCTTCGCACCCACGACGCCGGCACGCTGCGTGTCGAACACGTTGGCCAGACAGTCACCCTCACCGGTTGGGTGGCCCGGCGACGCGATCACGGCGGGGTGATCTTCATCGATCTCCGGGACGCCAGCGGAGTCGCCCAGATCGTCTTCCGCGAGGGCGAGATGGCCGAACGTGCGCACGCCCTGCGTTCGGAGTACTGCCTCAAGGTCACCGGCGAGGTCGCCCGGCGACCCGAGGGCAACGAGAACCCGGAGATCCCCACCGGCGACATTGAGGTGTTCGTCACCGAGCTGGAGGTGTTGTCGGAGTCGGCGGCGCTGCCGTTCCCGATCGACGAACGGCTGGAGGTCGGTGAGGAGACCCGGCTGCGCTACCGCTACCTCGACCTGCGTCGCGAGGGACCGGCCCGCATCATGCGCCTGCGCAGCGAGGTCAACCGGGTCGCGCGCGAGGTACTGCACCGGCACGGCTTCATCGAGGTCGAGACGCCGACGATGACCCGTTCCACGCCCGAGGGGGCCCGCGACTTCCTGGTCCCCGCACGGCTCAAGCCGGGTTCCTGGTACGCCTTGCCGCAGTCGCCGCAGTTGTTCAAGCAGCTGCTCATGGTCGGCGGTCTGGAACGCTACTACCAGATCGCGCGGTGCTATCGCGACGAGGACTTCCGCGCCGATCGCCAGCCCGAGTTCACCCAACTCGACATCGAGATGAGCTTCGTCGAGCAGGACGACGTCATGGCGCTCGCCGAGGACGTGTTGTCGGCGCTGTGGAAGCTCGCCGGGGTGGAGGTGTCCACGCCGTTCCGGCGGATGAGCTACGCCGAGGCGATGAGCAAGTACGGCACCGACAAGCCGGACCTGCGTTTCGGGCTGGAGTTGGTCGAGCTCACCGACTTCTTCGCCGACACACCGTTCCGGGTCTTCCAGGCACCGTACGTCGGTGCCGTGGTCATGCCGGGTGGAGCGGACCAGCCGCGGCGTACGCTCGATGCGTGGCAGGAATGGGCCAGACAGCGTGGTCACAAGGGTCTGGCCTATGTCCTCGTGGGTGAGGACGGCACGCTCGGTGGGCCGGTCGCCAAGAACCTGTCCGAACACGAACGTGCGAACCTGGTCGAGGCCGCGGGCGCGAAGCCGGGTGACTGCATCTTCTTCGCCGCGGGCAAGCCGAAGGACGCCCGACAGCTGCTGGGCATGGCCCGGGTCGAGATCGCCCACCGGCTCGGCATGATCGACGAGAATGCCTGGTCGTTCGTGTGGGTGGTGGACTTCCCGATGTTCGAGGCGGCCGACGAGAGCGACGACGTCAACGTCGGCGGTGGCAAGTGGACCGCGTTGCACCACGCCTTCACCTCCCCGGCTCCGGAGTGGATCGACAAGTTCGAGCAGGATCCGGGTAACGCGCTGGCCCAGGCCTACGACATCGTCTGCAACGGCCACGAGATCGGCGGCGGATCGATCCGTATCCACCGGGCCGATGTGCAAAAGCGTGTGTTCGAGGTCATGGGGTTGTCCGAGGAGGAGGCCCAGGACAAGTTCGGTTTCCTGCTCGACGCCTTCCAGTACGGTCCTCCGCCGCACGGTGGTGTCGCCTTCGGCTGGGACCGCATCGTGATGTTGCTCGCGGGTGCCGAGTCGTTGCGGGAGGTGATCGCATTCCCGAAGACGGGAGGCGGTTACGACCCGCTCACGGGCGCTCCGGCACCGATCACCGCACAACAGCGTAAGGAAGCGGGTGTCGACGCCAAGCCGGCGGCGACGCCACAACGCTGAGGCACGCTACACGGGAAACCGGGAGTGGCCCCATTGCGCGGACGGTGTCAGCCGATTGCCTGTGGTGGGGTGCTCGCGTCGACTAGTAGGGTCGGACACGATGATTCTGGATGCCTCCTCCACCGACGAATCGTCGGTCGGTGCGGGAGCCGAACCGTCTCCGGTCGCCACCGCGGTGGCGACCGCTGAAGCCGTTCTCGCACAACGGTTCGGCAGCGCAATCCCCCTTGCGGACCCCGAGGACCTGGCGGGCAGCGGCCCTGCCGTGGTGGTCCGGGCACGGGTGGCGTCGTCGGCGTTCTCGTTGCCGCGCACCCTTGTGATCAAGCATTACCCGCAGACGGAGGGTGCGGGCGCGAAGGACTCCTTCGCACGGGAGGCGGCGAGCTACCAGCTGTTCACGGCGCTACCGCAAGAGGACCGCGTGTGCCCCGAACTGTTCGCGCTCGACGGTGAGAAGCGCGTGCTGGTGATCGAAGACCTCGGCCGGGCACCCACCCTGGAGGACAAGCTTCGCGGGTCGGACAGTCGTGCGGCCGAGAACGCGCTGCTGTCGTGGGCACGGTCGCTCGGCCGGATGCACGCCAGCACGGCGAGCCGGGAAGCCGACTTCCACGCGTTGCTGCGGCGGCTGAGGGGCAGTCCGCGGGACGACGGTGAGGCCGGGCTCTACGACGGCGAGGAGATGGTGCCCCTCGCGGCGGTCGCGGAGCTACCCGCCCTGCTGCACGACTCGTTCGGTGTGGTGACGCCCGACGCGGTGTTGGACGCCGTGGAACGTGCCGCTGACAATGCGCGTTCGGTCTCCTACCGTGCGTTCAGTCCCGTCGATCTGTGGCCGGACAACAATCTCATCACGGCTTCCGGGGTGAGGTTCCTCGATTTCGAACACGGCCGGATCCGCAGCGCGCTCACGGACGTCGCGCACCTGCGTGTCCCGTTCGCCTCGAGTCCGCAGCCGCTGGCGCTGCCCGCGGGGATGAGTGAGGCCATGACCGCTGCCTGGCGGGCCGAGGTCGTCGACCTGTGGCCGGCACTCGCGGACGACCGACTGTTGTCGGCGTACACGTTGGGGGCCCAGCTGGTCCTCGTGTGGCTGTCGACGTGGCGGGACCTGCCACGGCTCGCCGACACCCGCGGTGCGGGCCCGACCAGTCGGGCCGCGGCGCTGGTCACGTGGTGGCGGGATCTCACCACGCGTGCCGAACAACTCGCCGACACCGCCGTGGCCGAACACGCCGCCGCCGTGGCCGACGCCCTCGACGCGCGGTTCGGACCGAATCTCGAATTGGCGTTGTACCCGGCGTTCCGCTGAGCGGGCCGGAAGGTCCGCCGTGCCTGAGCGGTGTCCGTCCGTGCGGTTACGGTCGAAGAGTGCACCAAGATGAACTTTTCACGGTGAATCCGGACGTCGCCGAACCCGCGTCCGCGCACTCGCCGCCGTCCGAGGACGAGGTCCCTCGTAACGCTCCCCTCGCGGTGCGGATGCGTCCTCGTTCGTTGGACGAGGTCGTCGGCCAACAGCACCTGTTGGGGCCGGGGGCGCCACTGCGCCGGCTCGTGGAAGGCGCTACCCCGGCTTCGGTGCTGTTGTACGGGCCACCGGGCACGGGCAAGACCACGCTGGCCAACCTCGTGTCCACGGCCACCGGGCGCCGATTCGTGGCTCTGTCGGCCTTGTCGGCGGGCGTGAAGGAGGTCAGAGGAGTCATCGAGGAGGCGCGGCGGCGCCGCCAGTACGACCTCGAGGACACCGTGTTGTTCATCGACGAGGTGCACCGGTTCTCCAAGACCCAGCAGGACGCGTTGTTGGGGGCGGTGGAGGACCGCACCGTGCTGCTCGTCGCGGCGACCACGGAGAATCCGTCGTTCTCGGTGGTCGCGCCGTTGCTGTCGCGGTCGCTGGTGTTGCGGCTGCACCCGCTGACCGACGACGACATCGATGCGCTCGTGCGTCGAGCGGTGGCCGACGAACGGGGTCTGGCAGGCACGGTGGAGGTGACCGACGACGCCGTGGCCCACCTGGTGCGGCTGGCGGCGGGGGACGCGCGTCGTGCGCTGACCGCCTTGGAGGCCGCGGCCGAGGCCGCCA
>SMEK01000168.1_pt1 | contig 27100 bp, 21 predicted proteins | sample 2456371 | NCBI WGS metagenome assembly SMEK01 (sample SAMN10132590, study PRJNA489261) | soil metagenome | isolation source: day1 antibiotic-loamy sand soil ammended with composted manure from dairy... | place: USA | collected 2015-04-01
CGGTGGTCGAGGAACTGGCCCTTCGTGGGTGAGAAGGGGGATCTCACCGAAGGCGGCATCCGGGTACCGCTCATCCTGCGCTGGCCGGCCGTCGTGGCGGCGAACCAGGTCAGCGACCGGCCGGTCATCACCATGGACCTGACGGCCACGCTGATCGAGCTCGGCGGGGCGGAACCGCACGAGGACTGGCCGTTGGACGGGGTGAGTCTGGCGTCGTGGTTGACGGAGGGCGCGGAATTCCCCGAACACGACCTCTTTTGGCGCACCTCGAACCAGGGGGCGCTGCGGCGGGGGCGGTTCAAGTACCTCTTCGACAGGCGCGAACGCGCGGTGTTGGGCAACTGGCCCCGCGAACCCGGCGACTATCACCTGCTCTACGACGTCACGGTCGACGGTAGGGAGAGAGCCGATCTCTCCGGCCAGCACCCCGATGTCCTGGCCGAGCTGAGGACAGCCTGGGAACGTCTCAACGCCGAGCAGTTGCCGTTCCCCCCGGAACACCCCGGCCTGCCCCGTCGGTCGTCGACGACCGGTCCCGCGGTGAGCGAACCCGACTGAACCTCGATCGGACCCGGGTGAGAACGCGGTAGACCTTTCGAGGACGGGGTTGGTGGTGTGTCCGGTGTGCTCGCTTCCCTGCTGAACATCGCGGTGGTGGTGTTCTCGGTCTCGTCGATGCTCTCGGTGGGACTGAGCAACTCCCTGAGCAGGCTTCTCGCCCAGCTGCGTGACGCGGGGGCGATCGTCCTGGCGCTGGTGGCCAATTTCGTCCTGGTGCCCCTACTGGCCCTCGGAGTGCTGTGGCTGGTGTCGTTGGAACAACCGTTCGAGATCGGCTTGCTGTTGGTCGCCACCGCGGCGGGCGCGCCCTTCCTCATCAAGCTCGCCGAGGCCGCTCAGGGTGATCTCGGTCTCAGCGCCGCTCTGCTCGTGGTACTGCTGCCCGTGACGGTGTTGTACATGCCCGTGGCGGTGCCCCTGCTGATCCCGGGCACCGAGGTCAGTGCGCTCGCGATCGGGGTTCCGCTGTTGCTGACGATGCTGCTTCCCCTGGCCGTGGGCTTGTTCGGTCACTCTCGGCTACCGAGGCTTGCCGAACGCGTCACCCCGGCCTTGCGGCACACGTCGACGGCGGCACTCGTGGCGGTCGTCGTGATCACGGTGCTGGCGAACGCCCGGAGGATAGTCGGGATCGCCCGATGGGACGTGATCGTGTCGGGGCTGGTGGTGATCGGAGGCGCTTTCCTGATCGGCTACGCACTGGGCGGCCGCCGTGCCGAGCGACGCGAGATCTTGGGACTGGGGACGTCCCAACGCAACATCGCCGCCGCCACGGTGGTGGCGACTCAGAGCTTCGACGACCCCCGGATCGTCGTCATGGTGGTCGTGACCTCGCTCGTCGCTTTCGCGATGTTGTTCCCCGTCGCCTGGTGGCTGCGGAGACGCCGCCGAGCCTGACGTCACCGGGACGCCGGGCTCGCGGCCGTCACGCTGTCGGGGTGACAGGATTTGAACCTGCGACCCTTCGCTCCCAAAGCGAATGCGCTACCAAACTGCGCTACACCCCGTTCGCCACCCGAGGGCGGTGTGCAACCACTCTAGCGGGTACCGCTACACTACCCATGCAGCCGGGTGATCCGGCCGCACGCGGGCGTAGCTCAATGGTAGAGCCCCAGTCTTCCAAACTGGTGACGCGGGTTCGATTCCCGTCGCCCGCTCTGACCGGGCCCCGAGGTTCCCGACCACGGCGAACCTCGGGGCCTTTCTCATCGCCCGCCCTCATCGCCTACCCCACCGTCCTGCCTTCCCAGCCCATCAGGCCCCTTTATCCCGCACCTGAGCGACACGGGGACGAAGACATGAACAGGTCGGGAGGAAATCACCGAACCGGATCACTCGCGGCACACCCCAGCAGTGTCACCTCCGCCACACTCCGCCGCATGACGACGGGAAACGGGTGCGACCACTTCATCGGCGGCACATCAAGCCCGTCGACGAACACCCCGACGACACTCGACAAAACCTCCGGACAACACCCGGCAACCCCCATCGCGTCGCAGAACCCGCTTTCACCACACCCCGAAGACACCCACCCAGGGTGACATGTATCACATTATTTCCTGTGATACGGCTCACCACTGACCGTGGTCGACCCCTCGCGGAAAGCCACGAAACCGCTGGTCAGTGACCATTCCGTCACTAAACCCACAACTTGCGGTTTCCTTCTATTTCTCAGATCTCCCCATTGAACAATTCGCTTTACCCGGACCGCGCGTGTTTACCGTCTTATGCCGATGAAAACTGCGGCAGTAACACCAAGAGGAGATCAGTGAACACGCAAATCCACCCGGAGGAAATGCATGCCATCGGCTACTTTCAGGAAGTTGGCGGCTGTTATGGCCATCAGTTCGGGGGCTTTATCGTTCGCACCGAACGCCGGCTCGGCCATGATGAATCAGAACGCGAACGCCGGCGGTGGCGGAGAACCTCCGGTCGTAGCGGAGGAGAACGCCCCCGAACCTGCCGACGATCCCGAAGAACCAACCGTCCCCATCGGAGAAAAGAAACCAGCCGCCCCCCTCGGGGAGAGGATCGTCGACATAGCCGCCCAACAAGCAGGTGACCCATACGTGTGGGGAGCCGTGGGCCCCGACCAGTTCGACTGTTCCGGCCTCGTCCGATACGTGCACGCGAAAGTGGGTATCGAACTACCGCGCACATCACGACAACAACGAGCCGCTGTCCCTTCGATATCGAAGAGCGAAATGCGCCCCGGGGATCTGCTCTTCTTCCATGAAGGCGGTAACGTGTATCACGTCGGCATCTTCGCGGGAAAAGGGAAGATGTGGGCGGCTCCCGAGCCGGGTGACGTCGTGCGCATGCAAGACATCTGGACCGAATCGTTCACCGTGGGCCGCGCCTGGTGATCAAGACCGGGAACTCCTGAGCTATTGTCCGCGTTGTCTGGTTCAGAGAGCCCAACAACCGGGGAGTAGCCCATGGGAACCGCGATCACGGTGATCGTGCTCCTGTTGATCGTCGTCGCCGGCACGGCATACCTCGTGCGATCCCAGGCACAGGCCAAAAGACGCCAACTGGAAGACGCCAAGGCCGAGGCCCGACGGTGGGTGGAGCGGCTCGGTGGCCAGGTGCTGAACCTCACCGGCACCGACACGGCGTCCCAACAGGCACTGGCCGATGCGAGCGAACGGTACAACGCCGCGGGCTCCGAGCTGGAACGCGCCCAGACGGCCGAACAAGCACGCCTCGCCAAGGAAACCGCGCTGGAAGGCCTCTACTACGTCCGCGCCGCACGCACGGCCATGGGCCTCGACCCCGGCCCCGCACTTCCTGAGGACCCTGAGCGGGAGCGCGCGGGCAAGGTCACCGAGCACCGTGCGGTCACCGTCGAGGGGCAGCACTACGAGGCCTCCCCCGAGCCCACCCCGAACACCCCGCATTACTACCCGGGTGGACGGGTCGCGGGCCGCCCCGTGCCCCAGGGGTGGTACAGCGAACCGTGGTGGAAGCCCGCTCTCGTCGCGGGCGCCTGGGGTTTCGGCTCCATGCTGCTGTTCTCCGCGATGTTCTCCGGAATGGCCGGTATCCCGAGCGCCGCGGCCTGGGAGGCGGGCTACGACGCAGGCCAGGAGGACGCGCTGGAAAACGGCGGTGACGCCGGTGAAGGCGGGGACGCCGGCGGCGAGGACGTCGGCGGAGACGACTTCGACGGTGACTTCGGAGGCGACTTCGGCGGTGACTTCGGAGGCGACTTCGGCGACTTCGGCTTCTGAGTCACTCGGTGGGCTGGCAGGTCGGACACCAGTACAGGTTCCGGCCTGCCAGTTTCGTCTGCGCCACCGGCGTACCGCACACCAAGCAGGGCTTGTGCGTCCTGCGGTAGACGTACACCTCGCCGCCGTGCCGGTCACGCCGCGGGGCACGGCCCATCACCTCGGGCCGGTGTTCGGGTTCGACGGTGTCGATACGGCCCAGTCGGACGCCCTCGCGCATCAGCTGACGCAGATCCGCCCATAGGGCATCCCACCGCCGCCGGCTCAGCGACCGACCCGGAAGCATGGGGTCGATCCGCTGTCGGTAGAGCACTTCGGCTCGGTAGACGTTGCCGACGCCCGCGATGACCGACTGGTCCATCAGCAGCCCGGCCAACGGGGCCCGGGAACGCGAGATCCGCTCCCAGGCCTCTTGGGGATCGGCGTCGTCCCGCAACGGGTCGGGACCGAGCCTGGCGATCAGGGCCTCCGCCTGCGGAGGCGTCAAGAGCTCACAACGATTGGGACCCCGCAGGTCGGTCCAGTGGGTCCTGCCGACCAGGCGCATCCGCACCTGTCCCACGGGCTCGGCCACGGGCAGCGGGTACTCGGTGAACGTTCCGTACAGACCGAGATGGACATGGACGATGCCCTGTGAACCGTAGTAGTGGAACAGGTGCTTGCCGAAAGCCTCAGCCGCCGTCATGACGTGCCCGTCGATCACGGCGGCCTCGGTGGAGAACCGCCCCTGAGGGCTCGAGACCTCCACCGGGGCACCCACGTAGCGCCGCCGGTGGAGCCGAGCCAACCGATGCAGCGTGTGGCCCTCAGGCATCAGCTCTGCGGCAGCGCCGGAGGTGTCCCGGTGCGCTCGTAGTCGCTGATCTGGCCCACTCGACGCACATGTCGGGCGTCCTCGGACGGAGGAGTGGTCAAAAACGCCTCGACGATCTCCGTGGCCTCCTCGAGCGTATGCATCCGCGCACCCACGCCGATCAGCTGGGCATGGTTGTGCTCACGGGTGAGTCTGGCGGTCTCGACACTCCACGCCAGTCCGGCACGGGCGCCGGGGACCTTGTTGGCGGCGATCTGCTCACCGTTGCCCGAGCCACCGATGACGATGCCGAGGCTGCCCTCGTCGGCCACCACCCTGCGAGCGGTCTCGATGCAGAAAGCGGGGTAGTCGTCGGCGGCGTCGTAGACGTGCGGGCCGACGTCGGTCACCTCGTAGCCCCGCTCGCGCAGATGGGCGACGAGATGGTTCTTCAACTCGTAACCGGCATGGTCACTTCCCAGGTACACACGCACGCCTGCCAAGTCTGCCATCCCCCCAGCCCGACGACGCAGCCGCCCGAGACACACCCCGTACGCTTCGCGGCATGAACCATGCCGCGGTGGGCCGGTGGATCGAACTCGGTGACGGTGTGTTCGCGCGTCGATACTCCGAGCTCGACCTCTCCGTGGGACTGGTGTTGGGCACCGAACGGTGTCTGGTCGTGGACACCCGTGGCGATGCCGAGCAGGGCGCCGAATTCGCCGCCGCCGTCCGCGAGATCACGCCGCTGCCCTGGACCGTCGTGCTCACACACGACCACTACGACCACGCCCACGGCGTCTCCGCGTTCCTCCCGTGCGCGGTGTGGGCGCACCAGGCGTGCTGGGACGCCCTGCAAGACGTGGAACAGGTGCGTGATCGGATGTCCGCGCGAGTGGTGGAGTCGGACACCGAACTGGATCTGGGCGGTCGCCGGGTGCTGCTTCGACACCCCGGTGTCGCCCACACGGCGGGCGATGTCGTGGTGCACGTCCCCGATGTCGGAGTCCTGTTCGCCGGCGACCTCGTGGAACACGTTCCGGGCGGGTCGTTCAGCGCCGAATCCTTCGGCGACGACACCGCGTTGGCGGGTTGGCCGGCCGCGCTGAGCGCGTTGCTCGAACTCGACATCACCACGGTGGTGCCGGGCCACGGCGAGCCCACGGATCCCGAGTTCATCAGGACCTGCCGCGACATCCTGTCGGCGTTGCTCACCCTGCGTCGCGCCGTGCGAGCGGGCGAGCTCACCCACGCCGATGCCGTGGCGCGCTCACCACTGCCCGAGGACGTCACGCTCGCGGCGCTGACCAAACCGGTCGCGTGACGTCCTCGGTGACCGTCAGTCGAACTTCAGCGACCCGGTGCGGGTGCGCTTGAGCTCGAAGAAGTCCGGGTAACTGGCCAAGGCCCTCGCCCCCTCGAACACCCGGACGGCGTCCTCCCCCCGCGGGATGGAGGTGAGGACGGGCCCGAAGAACGCCACGCCGTCCACGTGGATGGTCGGAGTGCCGACGTCCATCCCCACCGGATCCATGCCCTCGTGATGGCTCTTACGCAGCGCCTCGTCGTACTCGGTGGACTCGGCGGCCTTCAGCAATTCGGTCGAGCCGTCCACCTCCTCGAGCGCCTCCCGGAGCACGGCGTCGACGTCCTTGTTCCCCTGGTTGTGGTAGCGGACCCCGAACTCGGTGTAGAAGTCCCGCACGGCCTTTTCGCCGCGGTGCTGGTCGAGCGCTATCGCGACCCGGACCGGCCCCCACGCCGAGTCCAGCATCTTCCGGTAGTCGGGATCGAGGTCGCGACCCTCGTTGAGCACGGCCAGACTCATCACGCGGAACCGCAGGTCGATGTCGATCTGCTTTTCGACCTCCAGAATCCAGCGTGACGTGATCCATGCGAAGGGACACAACGGATCGAAGTAGAAGTCGACCTTGGTGCGTTCGGACTGTGCGCCTGCTGTCATGCCTCTCCTCACCGATACTGCTGGTCCCCGGTGCCCGTGAAACCCCGCTGCGACGCCGTGCGAAGTCGCCTCGTGTCACATGAGCCACCGGCTCTTTACGACAACCAACATCGTTACGAAGCCCGTTGTTCCCGTCGCCGCTTCCGGACGCGCATGATTGGATGCGCTGAGCACACCGGTCACGATGGCGAACGGCGTGCTGCTCACATTTCGAGAACGAAGACGAACAGCGTAGAGGTGCCAGTGCCCGCTCCGAATCTGACTCGCGAACAAGCCCAGCAGCGTGCTGGTCTGCTGAGTGTGTCCACCTACGACATCGAGCTGGATCTCACCGACGGCCGTGGAGGGCCGGGTGAGGGGACGTTCGGGTCGAAGACGACCATCCGGTTCTCCGCCAGGCGGCCGGGACAAAGCAGTTGGGTGGACATCGTCGCCGAGGGCGTGCGGGAAGCCACGTTGAACGGGCGGCAGCTGGACGTGTCGGCATACACCGAGGACGAGGGCATCGCGCTGCCGGATCTGGCCGCGGACAACGAGCTCGTCGTGCACGCTGACTGCCGGTACATGAACACCGGTGAGGGGCTGCACCGGTTCGTCGATCCGGTGGACGGCGGTGTCTACCTCTACTCGCAGTTCGAGACGGCGGACGCCAAGCGCATGTTCGCCTGTTTCGACCAGCCTGATCTGAAGGCCAGCTATCGGTTGACGGTGACCGCGCCGAAGGACTGGAAGGTCGTGTCGAACTCTCCTGTGGCCTCGCGTGAGGACACACCGGAGGGTGCGGTGCGCACGGTGTTCGAGCCCACCGAGCGCATCTCCACCTATTTGGTGGCGCTGGTCGCCGGACCGTACGCCGAGTGGCGTGACACCTATACCGACGAGCACAAGACGATCCCGTTGGGGATCTATTGTCGGGCCTCGCTGGCCGAGCACATGGACGCCGAGCGGCTGTTCACCGAGACCAAGCAAGGGCTCGGCTTCTTCCACGAGAAGTTCGGGGTGCCCTATCCGTTCGCCAAATACGACCAGTTGTTCGTGCCCGAGTTCAACGCCGGGGCGATGGAGAACGTGGGCGCGGTGACGTTCTTGGAGGACTACGTCTTCCGCAGCCGCGTGACCCGCTACGCCTACGAACGCAGGGCCGAGACCTTGCTGCACGAGATGGCGCACATGTGGTTCGGCAACCTGGTGACCATGCGTTGGTGGGACGACCTGTGGCTGAACGAGTCGTTCGCCACCTTCGCCGGGGTGTTGGCCCAGGCCGAGGCCACCGAGTACACCGGGGCGTGGACCAGCTTCGCCAACATCGAAAAATCGTGGGCGTACCGCCAGGACCAATTGCCCTCGACCCACCCGATCGCCGCCGACATGGTGGACCTGCACGCGGTGGAGGTGAACTTCGACGGCATCACCTACGCCAAGGGCGCCAGCGTGCTCAAACAACTGGTCGCCTACGTGGGCCTGGACAACTTCCTCGCCGGGCTGAAGGTCTACTTCGACGAACACGCCTGGGACAACGCCACCCTGGCCGACCTGCTGGCAGCCCTGGAGAAGGCATCGGGACGCGACCTGTCCTGGTGGAGCGCCCAATGGCTGGAGACCACCGGGCTGAACACGCTGCGCCCCCGGTTCGAACTCGACGACGAGGGACGGTACCGCTCGTTCGTCATCGAACAGGAGGGGGCCAAACCCGGCGCCGGTGAGCTGCGCACCCATCGCGTCGCCGTCGGCGTCTACGACGACGACGGAACAGGCGCGCTGGTGCGCACCCACCGCGTGGAACTCGACGTCGACGGGGCACGCACCGACGTGCCCGATCTGGTCGGCGCCAAGGCGGGCTCTCTGGTCCTGGTCAACGACGACGACCTCACCTACTGCGCCATGCGACTGGACAACCGGTCGATGACGACCCTCATCGACCGCATCGCCGACATCACCGAACCACTCCCCCGCACCCTGTGCTGGTCCGCAGCCTGGGAGATGACCCGCGACGCCGAGCTGAAGGCCCGCGACTTCGTCACGCTGGTCCAACGTGGCATCCACGCCGAGACCGAGGTCGGGGTGGTGCAACGACTGCTCGTGCAGGCACGGACGGCGCTGGACTCCTACGCCGATCCGGACTGGGCGGCCGAGCACGGCTGGCCCTCCTACACCGCGAGGCTGTTGGAACTGGCCCGTTCCGCGGAACCTGGCTCGGACCACCAGCTCGCGTTCGTCAACGCGCTGACCAACTCGGTGCTCGACGAGGCGATGCTGGATGTGCTGCGGGGCTGGTTGGACGGGTCGGCTCCGCTGGAAGGCCTCACGGTGGACACCGACCTGCGGTGGCGCCTGCTGCACGCGTTGGTGGCCCACGGCCGCGCCTCCGACGCCGAGATCGACGCCGAGTTGGAACGGGACGACACGGCGACCGGGCGTAGGCACGCAGAGCGGGCGCGGGCACTGCGGCCCACCCCGGAGTCGAAGGCGGCGGCCTGGGAACGCGCGGTCTACGACGACGAGTCCGCGAACGCGGTGAACGAAGCCATCATCGCGGGCTTTTCCCACCCGGCGCAGAAGCATCTGCTGCGCGACTACACACAGCGGTACTTCGACATGCTCGACGAGATGTGGGGCCGCCGATCCAGCGAACGTGCCCAACCGACCGTCATCGGGCTGTACCCGGCGTGGGAGGTGTCGGAGGAAGGCCTCGCGGCGGCCGACGCATGGCTGGAGGGAGCGCATCCGGCAGCGTTGCGTCGCTTGGTGTCCGAAGGCCGCGCCGGCGTCGTGCGTGCGCTGGCGGCTCGGGAATTCGACGGAAGCTGATCCGAGGCCGAATACGCGCAGGCCGCCGTTCCCGACGTCGATTCGGGACGGCGGCCTTTTTCGATCGGTTTCGAAGCGCGTCTCAGGAGCGCGGGGCGGAGCCCGCCTGGTCGGCCATCATGCGAAGGCCGCTGATGAGACCACCGATGAGATCGCCTTCCTTGAAGGAGGCGACCATGCTCATCACCGCGAGCTTGGCGCTCCGGTCGGGCAGACGCTGCATGGCGCGAGCACCGGTGACGACCTCGACGACACGTTCACCGGGTGACACGGCGATCAACACGGAGTCGTCACCGCGCTCACCGAGTGTGTTGTGGAGCGCCTCGGCACTTTGCCGGGGCTCGTCACCGAGCTCACCGAGGTAGATGCTGAAGTCGAGTCCCGTTTCCCGGCTGGCCAGGGTCAGCGCCTCGTCGAGACGGGCGAGCTGAGTCGTACTGAAGGGGCCGGATGGAGTAGCGGGCTCGTACATCTGGGCCACCGACACTCGGCCACTTGCCGTCACAGCGACGCCCGGCTGGTACTTGGTCCCTTCGAGCCCGGTGGACTTGCCGTCCCCGGTGGGCTTACTGTCCTGGGTCAGTTCACCAGTTGCCACTGGCACCTCCACGAACTGTCGACGGAGCGGTGCCTTCATCAGCACCGTCGGCGTGCCGCTGTCCCACACCCTCCGGGTTGGCGGTCCACCACACGGGCGGGTAGTCCCATGCCTGTCCCGGCCGGTACCGGGGCCTACTCGCGAACTTCGACCGTAGCGTCACCAGCGAGAAGAAGCCGTAGACGGCCAGCGGTATCGCCACGAAGACCAGGATCGTCTCGAGGATGCTCACGGCCGCAGGGTATCCGACCGTCGTAGTCCCTACTCACCTGCCACGGTGAGCGCACACCATCCGCACGGCTTCCTGGCCCCCACATCACCCGCTTGCCACGCCGCTCATCCCACGATGAGCGGAAAGCTCATTGGCGAAAGGTTGCACTTCCACGTACGTGCGGGGGCACCGGTCGACAAGAACTTGTTTGGACCAGGAAAGGCTCGTACGTTTTCCACCTGCACGGACCTTGTGCCCTTTGTTCCCTAACCCCCACAGGTCACCATGCGGTCATAGGAGGACCTGCCATGTTCACCGTTTCGAGCGATATTTCGAGCAGTATTCACGCCATCCCCGTCACCAACGGCACGCGAGTCACTCGGGGCACCCGGGTCACCCGCGGTACGCGAGTCACTCGAGGCACCAGGGTGACCTGCGGCACCCGAGTGACTCGGGGCACCCGCGTCACCCGAGGCACGCGAGTCACCGCAGGCACCCGCGTCACCCGAGGCACGCGAGTCACCCGAGGCACCAGGGTGACCTGCGGCACCCGAGTGACTCACTGAAGCACCGAGCCGTCTTCCTTCCGTCCGCCGCGCACGACCGCCTGTACCACGACGGCCAGCGTTGATGGTGGCGGTGCCCGCGCCGACCACGGCGGCCGGAGACGATCATGATGATCGCGACGACCGCGACCACCGCGATGACACAGTCTTAAACCGCGTACCCGCGTTGAACCGCGTATCGGTCCGCATCGGCTCGAACCAGCCCTACGGTCTCCATGACCCGCTGAACGTCAGCCGGAGGCTGGACGAGCGGTGAGGCGCGGAGCAACCCCGGCGGCGCTTCCACGACAAGGAGGCCCGAGGCGGCCGGAGACGACGAAGGACGCAGTCCACCACCCGATGGGTCTCGACGTCTCCCCGCAGCCGGGAAGCGGGCACGCGGTACACGGCCTAGGCCGCGGGCATACCCAGGTAACGCTGCCACAACGGATCCGCCTCCTTGGCATGCGCCAACAGCTTCCAATGGGGGCCGCGCGGCTCCCTGGGGACGACTCGCAGCCGCCACCCCAGTTCGGACAGTGACTTGTCGGCCTTACGGTGGTTGCACTTCGCGCAGCAGGCGACACAGTTCTCCCACGAATGCGCACCCCCACGACTGCGGGGCACGACGTGGTCGATGGTCTCGGCCTTGCCACCGCAGTAGGCGCAGCGGAACCGATCGCGATACATGAGACCCGCTCGCGTTAACGGGACACGGGTCCGGTAAGGTACCCGCACGTACCTGCTGAGCCTGATCACCGATGGCACCCCCACCGTCATCGTGGCCGAGCGCAGCAGGAGCCCGGTCGGATCCTCGTGAACGATCTCCGCTTTGCCGCAGACCAGCAGGACGATGGCTCGCCTCAGGGGAAGCGCCGTAAGCGGTTCGAACGTGGCGTTGAGTAACAACACTCTTCGCTTGCCGAGACCGGGTGCCGATGTCCCGGCTCCATGGCCGTCGCCGGAGCCGCGGAGCCGACGGGTATGGGATCGCCCGTTCTTACCCGCGTACGTCGGCGGTCCCGTGGAAGACGGGGAAGACGAACTGACACCGACGCTCGTCGCCGGGGTACAAGGCACGACCGTCCCCGGCGTCGACCCGGCGGTTTGCCGAGCCCGGACGCCATAGGGGCTAGGTTGTCGGTCTGGCACGCGACCACCTCCACCGATGCACCCCTAAGTCGACCACATATCGCACCCGAAACGCACGTGTGTTCTGCCACGTGTCTCGTCTGAGTACGGTTGCGGAAGAAAGAGCTCCGGTCAATCTCACCCGATCGAAGCCTTCACCGGACGCCGGCGACGTGCCACGGCACACCAGGGAGGAGTGCGAACCAGCGGTGGAACAGTTCCTCAGCGAACCCTCCGGGAGCGAACCACCCGAATGCGCCCAGGACATCGGATCGTGGTGTCAACAGGTCTGGGAGATCACGGGTAACCCGTGGCTTGCGGCGTCGGCCGACTGGCTCATAGCACGGCCGCTCCGAATCCTGCTGATCCTCCTCGGCGCGATCCTCATCCGATTCTTCGTCCGGAAACTGATCGACCGACTCACCCGGACGTCGGCCGAGGGCGCGGCCAAGGTACCCGCGATACTGCGGCCCTTGAAGGAACGGGCCCCCGAAGTCCTCGGTCCCGTGGTGCTGGAGCGGCGTCGGCAACGAGCCCAGACCATAGGTTCGTTGCTGAAGTCGCTGACCAGTTTCGTGGTGTTCGGCTTGGCGTTCGTGCTGATCCTCGGCGAACTGGGCATCAACCTCGCTCCCATCCTCGCCTCCGCCGGTATCGTCGGCGTGGCCGTCGGTTTCGGCGCGCAGAACCTCGTCAGGGACTTCCTGTCGGGCATCTTCATGATGCTGGAGGACCAGTACGGCGTCGGTGACATCGTGGACGTCGGTGAGGCCACCGGCACGGTGGAGTCGGTGGGACTGCGCATCACCACACTCCGCGACCTCAACGGCACTGTCTGGTATGTCCGAAACGGCGAGGTACTGCGTGTCGGCAACTTCAGCCAGGGTTACGCGGTGGCCGTCGTCGACATCCCCGTCGGCTACCACAGCGGCATCGACAAGGCCACGGCCGTGCTGGAACACGTGGCGAAGAAGGCGGCCGAACTAGACTCGATCGCACCCGACGTTCTGGAGGCCCCGCAGGTCTTAGGCGTTGAGAACGTCACTCCGGAAGCCGTCCAACTCCGTCTCACCACCAAGGTGCGGCCCGGCCGCCAGTGGGCCGTGCAACGCGCTCTTCGAGCCGAGATCATGCGGGCACTGGAGCGCGAGGGCTTCGAACCGCCGCTCGGCCTGTTCCTGGGGGCCCGTGGCCGAAACGGTGAGCCGGCCGACAGCTGACAACCGACAGAATGGAGACGTGACAGACGTGAGCAGTGCCCAGCCCGCCCAACACGAGACCTTCTACGACGCGGTGGGTGGCGAGAAGACCTTCCGCAAGATCGTGGCGCGGTTCTACGCCGAGGTCGCCGAGGACGAGATCCTTCGGCCCATGTACCCCGAAGAGGACCTCGGTCCTGCGGAGGAGCGGCTCCGCCTGTTCCTCATGCAGTACTGGGGCGGTCCGCACACCTACTCCGACAGGCGCGGCCATCCACGGCTCCGCATGCGGCACGCGCCGTACAAGATCGGCCCGATCGAAAGGGACGCCTGGCTGCGGGCCATGCGCATCGCGGTGGACGAGGCCGACCTCGACGAGCCCTACCGCACCCAACTGTGGACCTATCTGGAGACGGCTGCGCACTCCCTGATGAACAGCTGGGACTGACCCCCGAGGACCCGATCGCCGGTCCACGCCGGCAAAGCGCGCGGGACGTCGAACCGCCGCCTGCGAACCGTCAGAACAACAACGGCAGCAACGCGCGACGACGCCGCACCACCGCGCCGTAACGGGCGTCGAGACGCAACCACGCGTCCGTGGCCGACACCCGCACCACGTCCTCGCCCAGTGACGAGTCCACGAAGCCCATACCCGACAAGGCGAACAAGCACCGCATCGGCACCTTCACCTCGATCTCCGAGTTGGACACCGTCAGCACGTTCTGGTCCATCAGCGAAGCCGGTGGCGTACCGTGCGGTCCGACGTTCTCCCTGGCGAGCTTCACCCCCTGCTCGGCCAGATCCCGCACGACCTGGACGGGCAGGTTGTCGACGGGCTGCCACCCACCGTTCGACGGGAGTTCCGAACGCCACAGCAGGTCCTGCGGCGCCCCCGGGTCCATGTACTCGGACCTGGTGACGGTGAGCGCCGCCAGCAATTCATTGCCGGACACGGTGACGTCCGACGGCGTCAGCTCCCCTTCGACGGTGCGGGTCACCAACACGTCGAACGGTGTGGTGGCCCACGCCTCGACGAGCTTCTCGTTGCGCCTACGCAACCTCACCACGGTCTGACCGTCGAGTCGCACCGCGCGCGCCACGAACGCGCCCAGACTTTCTCGGTCGGCGGCGTCGAATATCCGCAGCTCGGTCACGCTCGTCCTCCGCTTGGAATCCGTTCTTCGAGGAAAGCCCGCTCGGCGGTGGAAAGCCTACGGGGCATGCCTCGCTCGAGGTTGTACGGCGCGAGCACGGTGGTGGCGGTGGCGGCCACCGGGTCGTCCTCGGAAGGCCCGGTCCGGACCCGGTAGTCGAGGGTGAAGGAGGCATGTCGAAGGTCCGCCAGCGTGATCTCGACGCGGATCTGCTGTCCTTCGACCACGATGGGCGCCCGATAGTCCACGTGCAGCCGTACCACAACGATGCCCTTGGCGAAGTCGGACAGGCCCGCGGAGGAGGCGTCGGAGCCGCTGCCGAACAGCAACGGCACCCGCGCCTCCTCCAGCAAGGTCACCAACCGCGCGTGGTTGACGTGCCCGAACGCGTCCATATCGGACCAACGAGGCCGCACCAAAGCCACGTACGGGGTCATCTCACCTGCTCTCGAACCGGCGCGTCACCGAGTCACCGGACCGCGCCACGGATCTGCCGCACCGCCACCGACAACGTCGCCAGATCGAACACACCGGAGCTCTCGATCTCGTCCAAGGTCGCGCGAGCGCGCTCCAGTCGCGGCGAGTTCGCCTGCTCCCACTGCTCGATCCTGGCGTCCACACTGTCGTCGGGGTTGCTTTGCCGCAGGGCCTCCAGGGTGATCAACCGCATCGACGAATACAGGTCGTCCCGCAACGCCAACCGGGCGAGTGAGTGCCACCGGTTACCCCGCTCCAGCGTGTTCACGGACGTCAACATGCGGTCCATGCCCAGGTGGTCGGACAGCGCGTAGTACAGCTCGGCGGTCTCAGTGAGTCCGCGCTCCGCCGGCAGCCCGATCTCCCGCTCGGCCACCTCCGCGACCTCGACGATGTCGAGCAGGGAGAAGCTCGTGATCGCCAGCGACACCCGCCGGGCGAGTTCCTCCGGCACTCCTTGGTCGACCAGCTCCGCCGTCTTCCGTCGCGTGGCCTCGGCTTCCTCGCCCCGCAGCAGACCGTCCAACTGCGGCACCAGTGCGGCGATGCGTTCGGCGAACCGGTCGATCTCGTCGGCGACGGCCAACGGCTGCGGCCGGTTGGTGAGGAACCACCTGGCCGCACGATCGAGCAGTCGCCTCGTCTCCAGCACCATCGCGTCGGCGACAGCGGTGGGCACCACGTTGTCGAGCGCGGCGATGTCGGCCCACACCTTGTGCAGCTCGAAGACGCCGGTGACCACGGCGAACGCCCGCACGGCGTCAGTGGCGGTGACGTTGAGTTCCTCCGCGAGCCGGAACGCGTACGACACGCCCGCACCGTCCACGACCTCGTTCACCAGCAGGGTCGTGGTGATCTCCCGGCTCAGTGCGTGCTTCGCGATCTCGTCCGCGAAATCACGACGCAACGGCGTCGGGAAGTACTCCGGCAGCCGGCGAGCGAAGACCTCCTCGTCCGGCAGGTCGCTGGCGAGGAGCTCGTCTTTGAGGTCGAGCTTGACGTGTGCCAGCAAGGTCGCCAGTTCGGGCGAGCTCAACCCCTCACCGGCCTTCTCCCGAGCCGCGAACTCCGCCTCGCTGGGCAGCGCCTCCAGCTCCCGGTCGAGCGCGCCCTTGGCCTCCAGGGAGGCCACGAGCCTGCTGTGCACGGACAGCATGGACGCCGCGTGTGCGCGGCTGACACCGAGAACGGCGTTCTGCCGGTAGTTGTGGGCCAACACCAGTTCGGCGACCTCGTCGGTCATCTCCGCGAGCAGGGTGTTGCGCCGCTGCTCGTCGAGCTCCCCCTTCGCCACGAGCTGGGCGAGGAGGATCTTGATGTTCACCTCGAGGTCCGAGCTGTCCACACCGGCCGAGTTGTCGAGGGCATCGGTGTTGATCTTGCCGCCCTTCCGGGCGAACTCGATGCGGCCGCGCTGGGTGAAGCCGAGGTTCCCGCCCTCGCCCACGACCTTCACGCGAAGCTCGTTGCCGTTGACGCGCACGGCGTCGTTGGCCTTGTCGCCCACGTCGGCGTGCGTCTCGCTCTCCGCCTTCACGTAGGTGCCGATGCCGCCGTTCCACAGCAGATCCACCGGTGCCTTCAAAATGGCGCGGATGAGTTCCGCCGGGGACATCGTCGTCACGTCGTCGGGCAGACCGAGCGCCTGTCGCACCTGCGGGCTCACCGGGATCGTCTTCGCCGACCGCGAGTAGACGCCACCACCTTCGCTGATGAGCGAACGGTCGTAGTCCTCCCAGGACGAACGCGGCAGCTCGAACAGCCGCTTGCGCTCGCGGTACGACGTCGCCGCGTCGGGGTTCGGGTCGAGGAAGATGTGCAGGTGGTTGAACGCGGCCACCAGTCGGATGTGCTTCGACAACAGCATTCCGTTGCCGAAGACGTCCCCACCCATGTCCCCGATGCCGACGACCGTGAAATCCTCGCTCTGGGTGTCCTTGCCGAGCTCCCGGAAGTGCCGTTTGACGCTCTCCCAGGCGCCCCTCGCCGTGATGCCCATGGCCTTGTGGTCGTAGCCGTGGGAGCCCCCGGAGGCGAAGGCGTCACCGAGCCAGAAGCCGTATTCGGCCGCGACCTCGTTGGCGATGTCCGAGAACGACGCGGTGCCCTTGTCGGCGGCCACGACGAGATAGCTGTCGTCACCGTCGTAGCGCACCACGTCCCGCGCGGGCACGGTCTCACCCTCGACGAGGTTGTCGGTGAGGTCGAGCATCCCCGAGATGAACATGCGGTAGCACTCGATGCCCTCGCGCTGGTGGTTCTCCCTGTCGATGCTCGGGTCACCGGTCGGCGTGGGCGGCTGCTTGACCACGAAACCGCCCTTGGCACCCACCGGCACGATGACGGAGTTCTTCACCGCCTGCGCCTTGACCAGTCCCAAGACCTCGGTACGGAAGTCCTCGCGACGGTCCGACCACCGCAACCCGCCTCGGGCCACGGAACCGTACCGCAGGTGCACACCCTCGACCCGGGGCGAACACACGAAGATCTCGTAGGCGGGACGCGGTTCCGGCAGCTCCGGCACCTGCTGCGGGTCGAGCTTGAAGGAGAGGTACGAACGCGGTGAACCGTCCGCGTCGGTCACCCAGTAGTTGGTGCGCAACGTCGCCATGATCACCGAGAGCAGCCGGCGCAGGATGCGGTCGGTGTCCAGGCTCGTCACCGTGTCGATCATGGCGTTGATCTCGGCGACCTGGGCCTCGACCTCCTCGGCGCGCCGGTCGTCGCTCCGTGCGGGGTCGAACCGCAACTCGAACAACCGCACCAGCGCCTTCGCGACGTCGGTGTGTGCGAGCAGCGCGGCCTCGATGTACTCCTGCGAGTACGGGGAGACGGCCTGCCGCAGGTACCGCGAATAGGCGCGCAGCACCGCGACCTGCCGCCAGGTCAGTCCCGCCTGCAGCACGAGCGCGTTGAACCCGTCGACCTCGGCGAGTCCCCTCCACGCCGCGGCGAACGCGTCCTGGAACCGCACGCGGAGGTCCTCTTCGGCATCGTCACCGGAATCCGCCAGCACACGCGGCTCGATCCGCAGGCCGAAGTCGTAGATCCAGCACTGGTGGCCGTCCTCGGTCTGCACCTCGTACGGCCGCTGGTTCACCACCTCCACACCCATGTGCTGCAGCATCGGCAACAATGTGGACAGTGTGACGGCCTCGCGCAGGTACAGTTTGAACCGTCGCTCCCCCGCCGCCGCACCGGCAGGCAGGTAGAACGACATGTCGAGCGCGTCGGGCGTGTTCAACGCCTCCAGCTTCCGCATGTCGGCCAGCGCCGTCTCCGCGTCGAAGTCCTCCTTGTACGCCTCGGAGAACGCCGACGCGTACCGGTGCGCCTGCTCGCTCGCCGACTCCTCCCCCGCCAGCGTCACCGCCTTGCCACCGCCGGCACGGACCCTGCGCTCGGCGAGGATCGCCTCCACCAGTGCGTCGTCCCAGGTCCGCGCGGCCTCCTCGAGGCGCTCCTGGATACGCACGGTGTCGGGCTCGGAGATCTCCTCCGGTCTGGTGTAGACGGTGAAATGGACCTGCGCCAACGAGATCTGGCTGAACCGGGTGCTGTACTCCAACGACGTGCCGTCGAGTTCGTCGAGCAGGACCCGCTGCATGGCCAGTCGCGAACGCGTCGTGTAGCGGTCGCGGGGCAGGAGCACCAGGCACGAGTAGAAACGCCCGTACGGGTCCTTACGGAGGAACAACCGCAACCTGCGCCGCCCGGTGAGTGTGATCGCCCCCGTAGCGGTGGAGTAGAGCGAATCGATGTCGGCCGACAGCAGATCGGCCAACGGCCAGTTCTGCAGGACCTCCAGCATCTGCTGGCCCGAGTACGACTCCATCGGGAATCCGGCCCGATGGATGACCTCGCGGACACGCCGATTGGCCACGGGGATGTCGAGCACGTCCTCGTGCAGAGCCGACGACGTGAACATGCCGAGGAAGCGATGCTCACCCGTCACCCGGCCTTCGTCGTCGAACGTCTTGACCCCGACGTAGTACGGGTAGACGGGCCGATGCACTGTGGACTGGGCACTGGCTTGGGTCAACACCAACAACGTCGGCGTCAGCACGCGCGAAGCGGTGTCGGGGCCGTCGATGAGGTCACGGGCGGCGAAACTGTCCTGACGAAGCACCCCCAGGCCGGAGGCCAGAACGGGCCGCAGCACGGGTTCGTCGCTGCCCTGCGACTCGGGCACCACCTCGTAGTGGCGGTATCCCAGGAACATGAAGTGCCCGTTGGCCAGCCATCGCAACCACTCCACACCCTCGGACACCTCCTCCTCGGGCAACGGCGGTGGCTGTTCCTCGAGCGCTGTGGCGATGTCCGTCGCCGCCCGCGTCATCTTGTCGGTGTCCTCGACGACCTCTCGGACGTCGTTGAGCACCCTGACCAACCTGTTGTCCAGTTCCCGGGCGCGCTCCGGGTCGCCGATCGGATCGACCTCCAGGTACATCCACGACTCGACGACGGCACCGGACGGTGGGGTCGCGACGTTGGCCTTGGGGTAGATCTCCTCCAAAGCGCCCGTCACATCCCTGTTCACGACCACGATGGGGTGCACGATGCGCTGCACCTGAACACCACTGCGCGCCAGTTCGGCGACCACGGAGTCCACCAGATACGGCATGTCGTCCGTGACCACCTGGACGACCGTGGACTCGCGCGCCCAACCGTCGTGCTCAATGTTCGGGTTGAACAGTCGGACCACCGACCTGCCCGGTACCCGCTTCCGAGCGAGCTCCACGTGTGACCTGACCGCACCGATCAAGTCCGTAGGGCTGTCGCCGAGGAGTTCCTCGGCGGGAACGAGCCGGTAGTACATGCGGATGAGATCCGCGATGTCCGGCGCCTGGGCCGCGGTGGTCTCCACGAGTTCGTCGCGGAGCTGCTCCGGGCTTCTTGGCGTCTCGGCGGTATCGGTGTTCACACCGTCGATGCCGGGATGGGCCGATGTTCCGGTCGAGCTTGTGTCAGGCAACCCAACTCTCCAGTGTCCTGGCTAGACCCCAACGTCACGCCTCTCACAGTTACTGTCCCATGACGTCATCGGTCGGTTACCAGGACCCCTGTGGGGGCACAAGCGTGTTTCCGGGTTTCCCTCGATGGGGCCTCGCCCGAACGGTGAAACCTCGAGAACGGCTCGATGCCGGCACTCGAGACCACGGACACCTCGGAGCGGGGCGTCCCGCGACCCGGACCGTACGGCGCCCGATACGTGCGCCGTACCCGTCCTACCCGTCGCCGCGATGCTTACCGTTGATGCGGGGCTGAGTGTCGTCCACCCCGAGCTTGCGCACCAACGACGCAGCGCTCGCCGAGCCCGCCTGATGCTCGGCCAACGCCCGGGCCAGCAGCTCGGCCAACCCGGCGTCCGGCGGCGGGTCGTCGGTCGGAACCCCGTACGAACTACCCGGATTGGAGAACTGCTCGGTGTGCTCGGTGGTCGCGCTCTGCACCGACCGTGCTTCGCCGGACTCCTGTTCCGAGCCCTGGCTCGACGAAGCCGACACGGATTCCTCACTCAACGGAGCCAACGCAGGCGGCAGCTTCAGTCGCGGCAGCCAGCCGTAGTCGTCCGCGATCCCCGGCTCCGAGTCCGCCTTCACACCCGTCTCCGCGGTGGTCGTGGACGTGTCCACGCCGGTGGACTCGGTGACCGACGTCGTGTCGGTGGTGCCCAGTCCGCTCGAAGCGGTGCCGAGTTCCTCGGCCTGACCGCCCCGGCCGGTGTCCTCGGTCGTGTTCGTCTGGGAGGAGGACCCGCTGGCGGAGCTCCCGCCGCCGATCCCCACCGTGCTCTCTTCCCGGTCGTCCTTGTCAGCGGCGCGCCGGCGTCCGCCACCTTTCCCCGGAGAGATCCCGAGCCGGTCCAGCACCGACCGAGCGGCGATGGAGCCGTGCTTGGTGTCGTGCCGCCGAGGCCTGGACGTGGTGAAAGGTGGTTTGTTGATGTCCCACACCGGCTGTTCGGCCGTCTCCTCCGACGCGTCCTCCGGCTCCGGTTTTCGCCGGCGTCGCCTCGGCTCCGGCGGTGGTGTGTCATCGGTGATGATCGGGGTGACGGCCGTGACCTCCGTGTCCGACACCTCCTCCGCGCTCGTCCTCGACGCCGCGGAGCCGGCCTCCGCACCACTGGAGACCGACGACCCGGCGGTTTCGTCGCGACTGGCCGCCAACCGCAACATCGGCAGCACCACCCTCGGTCGGGACGACGTGTCCCGTTCGTCGGCACGACGCTTACCGCCGGACGACCCCGACGCCGGCCGCCGGGCCGACGTCCCCTCCGACGACGTCCGCTGCGCGGGTGGTTGCGTGGAGGCGGCCTGTCCGGCGGCCACCACCATCTCCGCGAGGTCGACCGGAGCCTGTTCCCCCGTGCCGAAGGCCCCTGTGAGCAGAGCCCGCGCCTGACTGCTGACCCGGGTGTGCAGGTGCTCGGCCGACCGCGCACGGTACAGGCATTGGATCGCCTCATCCGACTGGCCGATGCGTTCCTCGACGTGGGCCAGCTCCAACCAGAGCCGCGCGGTCAGCGCGTACAGGCCGTGTCGACCGGTGCTGTGTACGGCGTCCCGCAACAGCTGCGCCGCCGTCTCCGCCGAACCGTTCACCAGGTGCACCCGGGTGGCTATGGCCAGTCGCAGCCAGGCCGACGGTGCGACACTCGCCGCCCGTTCGGGCGTCGCCAGCAGCGGTTCGGCGACCTCCAGGGCCAACTCCGCATCGCCACGATCGAGCAGCGAACACACCAGTTCGAGGGTCAGCCGGACCCTCGCCAATCCCCCGTCGGCGCCGGCGTCACCGAGGTCGTCGAGGAAACCGATACCCGTTCGTGCCGCGTCGGCGGCACCCACCAGGTCACCGTGCCGACGCCGGTGCGCCGACACACCCACCCGCAGCAGCGCCCTGGCGATCAACCGGTCGTCATCGTCGAGCTGCGTGTCCCGGGCGATCAGCTGATCACCCTCCAGCAGCACTCTGTCGAGCTCCGCCTTCCGACCGAACGTACCGAGGCAACCGACCAGGTGACACAACGCGGTCGCCCGCTGCACCGACGACAGCCCACCCACGGTGAGCACCGGGCGCAGCGCCGCCAACCCCGTCAACGGCGCCCCCACGGCCCGCGCGCACACCGCGAGATCGGTACGCAGTTGGGCCGCGATGATCGGACGTCCCGCGTCCTCGGCCGCCCGCAGCGCCGTCACCGCCCTGCCCACGGTCGACGCCCTGTGCCCGAGGCGGATCCTGGCGTGGACGGCGAGACTCTCCGCCTCCACCCACAGATCGTTGGCCCCGGCTGACTCCGCTGCCGCGGCGGCTCGTTCCCCGAGTATGAGAGCCAGCTCGGGGGCGCGTACCTGGAAAGCCGAGGCACGCTCCACCAGTTGCTCGACCGAAGCCAAGCCCCCGGCGACGCCATCGTGAACAGTGAACTTCCGGCCGCCCGCCGCACTTACGCCTGTCTGCTCAGTGGTTGCCACTGGGTCTGTCCTCAACTGTCGACTCCGGGGGCTCGCTGTCGTGCGTGGCCTTGGCGGAACGCCGTGTGAGAACGGGCGACGGCCTACAGCCACGCCACGACGTCAGTCGCGGGTCAGCTTCCGATGAGTCACCCGGTGCGGCCGAGCCGCTTCCGGCCCCAACCGCTCGACCTTGTTCTTCTCGTAACCGTCGAAGTTGCCTTCGAACCAGAACCACTTCGCCGGGTTCTCCTCGGTACCTTCCCACGCGAGGATATGGGTCGCGACCCGGTCGAGGAACCACCTGTCGTGGGAGATCACCACGGCGCAACCGGGGAACTGCTCCAGCGCGTTCTCCAGCGAACCGAGCGTTTCGACGTCGAGGTCGTTGGTGGGCTCGTCGAGCAGGATCAGGTTCCCACCCTGCTTCAGCGTGAGCGCCAGATTCAGCCGGTTCCGTTCACCACCGGAGAGCACACCCGCGGGTTTCTGCTGATCCGGCCCCTTGAACCCGAACGCGCTCACGTAGGCACGCGACGGCATCTCGGTCTGGCCGACGTGGATGTAGTCCAGCCCGTCGGACACTACCTCCCACACCGTCTTGTTGGGGTCGATCCCCTCTCGCTGCTGGTCCACATAGGACAGCTTGACGGTCTCACCGATCCGCACCGTGCCCGAATCGGGCTTCTCCAACCCCACGATCGTCTTGAACAGCGTCGTCTTACCGACCCCGTTGGGGCCGATCACGCCGACGATGCCGTTGCGAGGCAACGTGAACGACAGGTTGTCGATCAGCAGCCGGTCACCGAAGCCCTTGGTGAGGTTCTCGACCTCCACCACGACGTTGCCCAGCCGCGGACCCGGCGGAATCTGGATCTCCTCGAAGTCGAGCTTGCGGGTCTTCTCGGCCTCCGCCGCCATCTCCTCGTAGCGCTCCAGCCGCGCCCGCGACTTCGCCTGGCGCGCCTTGGTGCCCGAACGCACCCACTCCAATTCCTTCTGGAGACGCTTGGCGAGCTTGGCGTCCTTCTTGCCCTGGACCTCCAGACGCTCGCGCTTCTTCTCCAGATAGGTGGAGTAGTTGCCCTGGTAACCCTCGACGCGCCCGCGGTCCAACTCCATGATCCACTCGGCGACGTTGTCGAGGAAGTACCGGTCGTGCGTGACCGCCAGGACAGCACCCGGGTAGTTCGCCAGGAACTGCTCCAACCACAGCACGCTCTCGGCGTCCAGATGGTTGGTGGGCTCGTCGAGCAGGAGCAGGTCGGGCTTCGACAACAGCAGCTTGCACAGGGCGACCCGACGCCGCTCACCACCGGACAGGTGAGTCACCGGCTCGTCCCCCGGCGGGCAGCGCAGGGCGTCCATCGCCTGCTCCAGCTGCGAGTCCAGTTCCCACGCGTCGGCGTGGTCGAGCTCCTCCTGCAGCTTGCCCATCTCCTCCATCAGGGCATCGCTGTAGTCGGTGGCCAGCTGTTCGGCGATCTCGTTGAACCTGTCGAGTTTCACCTTGATCTCGCCGAGGCCCTCCTCGACGTTGCCGCGCACCGTCTTCTCCTCGTTCAGCGGCGGCTCCTGCAAGAGAATGCCCACGGAAGCCCCGGGCTGGAGGAAAGCCTCGCCGTTACTCGGTTGGTCGAGCCCAGCCATGATCTTGAGAACGGTGGACTTACCCGCACCGTTCGGCCCCACCACGCCGATCTTGGCGCCGGGGTAGAACGCGGTGCTGACGTCGTCGAGAATCACTTTCTCGCCGACGGTCTTGCGCACCTTTTTCATGGTGTAGATGAACTCGGCCATACCTCGATCGTAGAGCGAAGCTCACAGCCGTCTCACCCAGGCCGTCGGTGCGTCACCCGTCGTGTGCCGACCGTGCCCGGGTCACTGCCGTGGTGGCCCCTGCTTCGCCAGCTGTCTGAGCATCGCGTTGTAGGCCTCCAGCTCGTCGTCCCCCTTGGCTTCGACCCGTTTGTCACGCCGCCTACTCGCACGTTCGTCGTCCCTCGTCCACTGCACCAGCAGAGCGATCATGACGACCAACACCGGCAGCTCGCCGGACGCCCACGCGATACCACCGCCGACCCGCTGGTCGGTGAGCAGACCGTCCACCCACGGCAGGTCCAACGCGCGGTAGAAGTCCTCACCGATCGCCGTCTGCATGTTCATGAGGATCACGCCGAAGAAGGCGTGGAACGGCACCGACGACATCAACAACCCGATCTTGCCGAGCGGCGGTAGCTTCCTCGGCGAGGGGTCGATCCCGATGATCGGCCAGAAATAGGCGTACCCGACGAGGAGGAAGTGCGCGTTCATCGCCAGGTGCGCCCAGTGGTGCCGCAGCGCCACGTCGAACAGGCCCGAGAAGTACAGCCCGTAGAACGACGCCACGAAGAGCACGAGCGCCACGAACGGGTTGGTGAAGAACCGGGCCACCGGCGAGTGCACGAACGCCAGCAACCACTCCCGCGGCCCCGGCGGACGCTGCCTGCCCGCGGGCGGCAGGGCCCGCAGGGCCAAGGTCATCGGCCCACCCAGCACCAGCAGGATCGGCACCACCATCGACAACAGCATGTGGCCGATCATGTGGATGCTGAACATGGCGGGCGAGTAGCGGCCCAGCCCCGACGACGTCGCCAGCAACAGCATCGCGCAACCCAACAGCCACGCCACCGTGCGTCCCGCCGGCCACGCATCGCCTCTACGCCGCAGCCGCCACACACCCGCGACGTAGAGGCCGGCCAGGACCAGCGCCAACGTGCCGTAGACGAGGTCGAACCGCCAATCGGTGAACGCGCTCACCGCGGTGATCGGACCGTTGAGGTCGTAGCCGATGAGCAGTTCGACGGTCGACGGTTGAGCCGCGATCTCCAGCGGCGGGGGCGTCCGCGACAAGGCGGTGGCCAGGCCGAAGGTGATGAACATGACCAGCACCTCGACGGCGGCCAGCCGCACGAGCGTGCCGCCACCCGCACCCTCGGCGAGCTCCCGCACACTGCGTTTGCGGTGTTGGTGGCCGAACACGCCGAGCACCGCGATCGCCACCACCTTGGCGAGCACGACCAACCCGTAGTTCGTGGTGAGCAGCTGGTCCGGAGCCACGCGCACGAGCGCGTTCACCACCCCGGAGACACCGAGCACCAGCCAGCACACCAACGCGACCGTGGAGAAGCGGGCCGTGGCCAACGGCAGGTGGTCACCGCGTCGTCTGGCATGGGCGAGCAGGGCGATGAGACCACCCACCCACAGGGCGGCGCCGATCAGGTGGTACAGCAGGCTGTTGGTGGCCATGTCGTGGGAACCGCCGCTGGCGGAGTGGCCCGTCGCCGCGATCGGCAGCAGCCCGAGCACCGAGACGAAGAACAGCACCGTGGTCCAGCCCCACGACAGCACGAGCCTGCACCCCAGTGCCAACAGCAACGCGATACCCGCCGTGAGGAGCCACGCCTTCGGCTGTTCGATGGCCCCGACGTAGTTGAGCAGCACTACGGGGTCGAACACGTCCGTGACCGGTTTGCCCGCGCCGTCGGCCGCGACGAAGAACACCGACGCGAGCGCGAACACGAACCACACCCACGCCGCCGTGCCCGCGGTGCGCAGGGCGGCGTAACCGTCCACGTCGAGTGTTCCGGACTTCTGGGGCGGCACCAGGAACGCCGCCAGCAGTAACGATCCGATGCACACGGCCGCGGCGAGGTCCGCGCCGACGCGCACGACCATGATCCCGTAGCGGGTGAGGTCCCCGGGGTCGGTCAGACCGGCGACCCCGTAACTCAGCCCACCGGTGAGCGCCACGAGGCCCACCGCGACGACGGTGGCGAGCAAGGCGCCCACCACCATGAGCGGGCCCAGCGCGGCACGGCGCCGTCGGGGGGTGGTCCCGGCAGCGCGGGAGTCAGGTGCGTCGGATTCAACTTCCACGGCCACGTCTACGAGGGTATGCCCAGCTCATTCGATACAGCTCAGCGGAGGGCGACGGGTGTGGTCGACTCGCCTCCTCGACCGCGAGCCCATACCCGATCCGGACGAGGACGGCAGACGATGCCCGTAGCACATTCCGGCCAGTCTCCTCGGTGCAAGCGAAGAACTGTGGACAACTTTCACTCGATCAGGCCATCCCCGGGCAAGTTGTCCACAACCTCGCTTTTCCGTCCTGACACCCCCGGGCCGCCACGCCATCGTGGATCTCGACAGGCCACCCATACCCGGCCACAACGAACCGAAGACGACGAACCGAAGACGATCAGGGGGACCCGTTATGACTCGCCACGCGCACCACCACGGCACCACCGACGCTCCCAGCTCTCCCGCCCCCGTCGACACCACCGACGCCCTGGGCAGCCCCGATGCCCTCGGCGCCACCGGCGCCTCGAGCACCACCGGAGGCATCAGCGGCAAGCGGCCCCGCGCGGCACTGCTGCTCGCCGGGGCTGTTCTCGCCATCACACCGGGGCTCGCGGCAGCGGAGGAAACAGGGGTGAGCGGTGTGGAACGGACCACACCACCACGTGCCGAGTACGCCTGCGAGCGGGGTGAGTTCTGTCTGTGGACCGAACAGGACTACGACGGCACGATCATCCGCCTCGACCTACGCAACACCAACCCCGAGGAGTGCCGCCCACTGCCGAAGGGGGTGAAGGCCCACGCATTCGCCAACCGGATCGATCGGCACGTGACCGTCTATCAGGACAGGAACTGCTCCACCGAGGGTGATTTCAGTACCTTCCCGGGGCCGGACACGTTCGTACCCCAAAGCCCGTACGTGGTCCGTGCGGTGCAGATCTGGGACTAGCCCCCGCTTCCGGACCTACCGACATCCGGAACAGAGAACCACGCGTGACCGGATGAGATTCGGTTCGGCACACGTCCTCACCGAGTCCTCACCGCCGCACGTTTTCCGACCGGGACGCGTGACACCACCATGGCGGGGGAACACGTGGAGGTGTCACGCGCTCGGGGCCGCGCCTTGCCCC
>SMEK01000390.1_pt1 | contig 27044 bp, 26 predicted proteins | sample 2456371 | NCBI WGS metagenome assembly SMEK01 (sample SAMN10132590, study PRJNA489261) | soil metagenome | isolation source: day1 antibiotic-loamy sand soil ammended with composted manure from dairy... | place: USA | collected 2015-04-01
ATGATAGGTGTCGCCACGAATAACGGTGCCGAGGGCAACGAAGCCGTCATAGACGGTGCCGCCTGCCGCAGCGGCATCCAGTGCAAAGGTAATCACCGCGGGAATCTCCAGCGAACCCGGCACGGTGACGACGTCGTAGGTGGCTCCAGCCTCGTCAAGGGCGCTCGTCGCACCCTCCAGCAAAGCGTCGGCCAGCCCATCATGAAAACGGGCCTCGACGATAAGGAGATGCACCTGACGTGCGGGACGGATGAATGCCTTGCCGTGATCAGACATACCAGCCATGAGGGGTCTCCAGGAAAGCGCGTCAATTAGGCCTAAGCGGGCAGGACCGCAAGCGCCCGGCGCAATCAGTTCCGCGAATTCGCACGATCTGCTTCAAAGCCCTTCTCTCGCGGCCTCCACCAGACGTGCGGCATATCGCGCCATGGTGTCGATCTCGAGGTTGACCCGGTCTCCCACCCCGCGCTCCCCCCAAGTGGTGACGGACAGCGAGTGATGGATGAGCAGCACGTCGAAGCGCGTGCCGCTCACCTTGTTGACCGTCAATGACGTACCGTCGAGCGCTATCGAGCCCTTGGGCGCAATGAACCGCGCAAGTTCGCGCGGAGCCTCCAGCGTGAAGCGCACGGCATCGCCCTCATCGTCGCGCGCAAGGATGTCGGCCGTTCCATCGACATGGCCGGATACGATATGGCCGCCAAGCTCGTCGCCGATCTTCAGCGCCCGCTCCAGATTCACGCGCGTGCCAACCCGCCACTGCGAAATCGTGGTGAGCCTGAGCGCCTCTTCCCAGGCCTCGACCTCGAACCACCGGTCTTTCGAGCCCGGCTCCGGCAGGGCCGTGACAGTGAGGCATACGCCACCGCAGGCGATGGACGCGCCGATGTCAATTGTCTGGGGCTCGTAAGCGGTTTCGATGCGCAGCCCAATACCTTCCCGCAGCCGCTTCACGGAAACGACGGTGCCTATGTCGGTGACGATGCCGGTGAACATCAGGAAACTCTCACCCATTCATTGCAGGAATCGTCCGCGAAACGCATTGTCCGCACCAGCCTGAAGCCCGGCGGTATGCTGTCCTCGTCCAGCGGCGCCGCAATCCCGCCCTCGCCGATCTCAACCGGGCCGCGGAACAGAATGATCCGGTCGACGAGGTCTTCGGCAAGAAAGGCCCTGGCGACCTCCGCGCCGCCTTCGACAAGCACGCTCGCCATTCCGAGCGAACCGAGATCCTCCATCAGTTCAGGCAGCGCAATGCGCCCGTCGACAGTATCGGCACCTATAAAGCGAACGCCGTGCCGCTCCAGAACGACGCGGCGCTCGGGATCCGCATCCGTGTGGGTGGCAATGATAAGCGGCACCCTCCCCGTCTCGGCAACGAGTTTGGATTCTTCCGGCAGCCTGAGGCGGCTGTCGAGCACGATGCGAGCGGGCGAGCGGCTCTCCAGTCCCGGCAGGCGCACCGTCAGCGCCGGATTGTCCTCCAGAACGGTGTGGATGCCGACAAGGATTGCGTCCACTTCGGCGCGTATCATCTGCACCTCGCGCCGCGAAATCTCCCCGGTGATCGAAACCTGCCCTGCCCCGCGCCTGCCGATCATGCCGTCGGTAGAAAGCGCAAGTTTCAGAATCACTTCCGGGCGTTTGCGCAGAGATCGATTCATGTAGCCGGCCATCAGGTCGGCGGCCGCCTCGGCAAGAACGCCTTCGGTTACCGCCACGCCAGCGGCGCGCAGAATCGCATAGCCGTTGCCGGACACGCGCGGATCGGGATCGCTGGCCCCACCCACGACACGGGCGATACCCGCGTCAATCAGCGCATTGGCGCAAGGCGGCGTACGGCCATGGTGCGCGCATGGCTCCAGGGTGACATAGGCCGTCGCGCCGCGGGCCAGCTCCCCGGCCTCGGCCAGCGCCTCGGCTTCGGCGTGCGGCCGCCCGCCCAAGGCGGTAACGCCCCTGCCGACGATCATCGGGCCGCCGCCATCGTCGCGAACAATCAGCGTGCCCACGGAGGGATTGGTCCCCGTCAGGCCGAGATTGCGGCGAGACAGACGCAGCGCAGCCGCCATGTAGCGCCGATCCAGCGCTTCCTGCCGGGCCTTGTCGATGGCCTTCTTCGTCACGCTGCCGGTTCCTCGTCACCCTTCAACTCGCCAAGCAATTCATGGAAATCCTTGGCTTCGCGGAAGTTGCGATAAACGGAGGCGAAACGGACATAGGCAACATCGTCCAGCGCCTTCAGCGCCTCCATGACCAGCCGGCCAATCTCCGCGGAGGGAACTTCCGTCTCCCCCGAGCTTTCGAGCTGGCGCACGATACCGGTTACTGCACGGTCGATACGCTCGGGATCGACATTGCGCTTCCTGACGGCGATCTCTATCGAGCGGGCGAGCTTGTCACGGTCGAACGGAACCTTGCGGCCGGATTTCTTGACCACCACAAGATCACGCAACTGCACCCTTTCAAAAGTGGTGAAGCGGCCGCCGCAGTCGGGACAGACGCGTCGCCGCCGGATCGCCGCGCCGTCTTCGGCGGGGCGGGAATCCTTCACCTGTGTATCTTCGGACTGGCAATAGGGACAGCGCATGGAAAGCCTTGCTCGCGAGTCGGATGGGCGACAGGCTTAGTGTGCTTTTGCCGGCAAGGCAAAGCGGCCTGTCGCCTCAACATAGCGATGCAACGCTCCTGTCGCCAGCGCCTGCCTAACCCAGATAGGGATAGAGCGGGAAGCGGTCGGTGAGCGCGGTCACCCTCGCCTTCACAGCTGCCTCGACGGCGGCATTGCCTTCGTCGGAATTCGCCGCCTTGAGGCCGTCGAGCACTTCGGCGATCAGCTGGCCGACCTCGCGGAACTCGGCCTGGCCGAAGCCGCGGGTGGTGCAGGCCGGCGTACCCAGGCGGATTCCGGAAGTAACAAACGGCTTTTCCGGATCAAACGGGATTCCGTTCTTGTTGCAGGTGATGTTGGCGCGTCCGAGAGCAGCCTCGGCGCGCTTGCCCGTGGCGTTCTTGGGCCGGAGATCGACCAGCATCAGGTGGTTGTCGGTGCCGCCGGAGACGATATCGAGCCCGGTTTCCTGCAGACTTGAAGCCAGCGCCTTGGCGTTGGCGACGACATTCTGCGCATAGACCTTGAAGCTGGGCTGTAGGGCCTCGCCCAGGGCCACCGCCTTGGCGGCAATGACATGCATCAGCGGACCACCCTGCAGGCCGGGGAAGACCGCCGAATTGATCTTCTTGGCCATATCCTCATCATTGGTCAGGATCATGCCACCGCGCGGGCCGCGCAGGCTCTTGTGCGTGGTGGTCGTGACCACATGGGCGTGCGGCAGCGGAGACGGATGCACCCCGGCCGCAACGAGGCCGGCGATGTGGGCCATGTCCACCATCAGGTAGGCTCCGATGGAGTCGGCGATCTCGCGGAAGCGCTTCCAGTCCCAGACGCGCGAATAGGCCGTGCCGCCAGCCAGGATCAGCTTCGGCTTGTGCTCATGCGCCTTTTTCTCGACCTCGTCCATGTCAAGCAGATGGTCGTCGCGGCGCACTCCGTAGGAAACAACCTTGAACCACTTGCCGCTCATGTTGACCGGCGAGCCATGCGTCAGGTGGCCGCCGGAATTGAGGTCCAGGCCCATGAAGGTATCGCCGGGCTGCAGCAACGCGAGGAACACGGCCTGATTCATCTGACTGCCGGAATTGGGCTGCACATTGGCAAAATTGCACCCGAACAGCTTCTTTGCGCGCTCGATCGCCAGCTCCTCGGCGACGTCAACGAACTGACAGCCGCCATAGTAGCGCTTGCCCGGGTAGCCCTCGGCATATTTGTTGGTCATGATCGACCCTTGCGCCTCAAGCACGGCGCGCGAGACGATGTTTTCCGAGGCGATCAGCTCAATCTCATGCCGCTGCCGGCCAAGCTCGTTGCGAATGGCCCCGAAGATCTCGGGATCGGCGTCGGCAAGTGGCGTTTCGAAAAAGGATTCGAGCGAAGTTGACGCGACCGTCGAAGTGGCCATGGCGGGAAATCCTTACTGCCGGAAAAGACTGCGGGGGCCTTAACACAGTTACCCCGCCCCTGCCACGTATGGGGCGCGAAATTTGCTGGCCGGTTTGCGCCGCGACGCAGACCCTGGAATCTGCGCCGCGCTCGGAGGCCAGTAATTCTAGAGTGCCGAGGTGATCTGCAGCTCGTCCACCCCGTCGCGGCCATAGATATCGTCGCGGAACTGGACGACACCAGGGCCGGTAGACCAGGCCGAGATGTAGGTGAAGTAGACGGGAACCGGATTGGTGACCTGGACCGGCACGGTTTCGCCTGTCTTGATCGCGGCTTCGAAGTGCTGGCGATCCCAACCGGGGGTGTCGCGCAGGATCCAGGTGACGAGGTCGCGCACGTTCTGGACACGCACGCAGCCCGAAGAATCGAAGCGCATGAGCTTGCCGAACAGGCTCTGCTGCGGCGTATCGTGCATGTAGACGCCGTCGGGGCTCGGGAAGTTGATCTTGACCGAAGCCATTGCATTCATCGCGCCCGGATCCTGACGGAAACGATACTTGGCGGCCTCGTCGGTGGACCAGTCGATCGTCATCGGATCGACCTCGCTGCCATCCGGCGCAAGCAGGCGGATCTTGCTTTCCTTCAGGTAGTTCGGGTTCTTCCGCATAAGCGGAATGATATCCTTGCGCACGATCGAAACCGGCGCGTTCCAGTAAGGATTGACGATAATCTCGTTTATCTTGGAATTCAGTATCGGCGTCTGGCGGTCCACCTTGCCCACAACAGCGGCGTGACGCAGCACCACGCGGCCGTTTTCCACGGCCTCGACCTGCTGGGCAGGAATATTGACCACGACGTAGCGATCGCCAAGGAAGCCGCCCATTGCGCGCAGGCGTACCAGATTGGTCTCCAACTGGCCCAGACGGACCAGAGGCGAGATGTTCATGGCTGCATAGGTGTATTTGCCGGTAATGCCGTCGCCGGGCAGGCCGTGGCGAAGCTGGAATCGCTTGAGCGCGGCATCAACGTAGGAATCGAAAGCGTTGGAAATGCCGGCACCCTGTGGCAGGTCGCCCGAAACCATCAGGCGCCTGCGCAAGACCGCCACATCGGGGTCGACGACGCCGAGCTGCAGTTTCTTTGTGGCCGGAACCATGGGCCAACCACCCTGCGCGACGAGGTTGCGGTACTGACCGATGGCCATTTCGGTGTAGGAGATGGTCTGCGGGCTGAAAATGGGCACATTCGAGATGACCTTTCCGCCTTCTGTGGCGCGGGCGTCGAACGTATCAACCCAGTCGCCGGCCGAAGCCCTCAGTATGTCGGAAATGACGTCCTGTGCCTGCGCGCCCCGAGTCACCATGGAAGCGGCAAGAGCGGTCACACCGGAAAGGAACAGGCGGCGGCTGGTAATCATGGAACTTCCAGACATCTCGATCGGTTCAACAAACGGGCTGGTGCCCACCACAGTAAGGCTGGCATCTTAACAATGTGCCAACCATGTCCGGTACCGTCAGGGCGTCGCCATAGACGTCTCCGCCCGCCGGGCTGCGCAGCCGCCCGCCAGGGCAGCGCGTCACCTCCATCGCTTCCACGCGGAATATGGCGGCAACGTGGCGCTCGGTGAAATGGCTTGCCTCCGTGCACGAAAGGAAGTCGAGCCGATGCATTTTCGGCACAGCCCGTCGCCGGCAGCTGATCCGGGGCGGCGACTCATTCGGCGCCGCCCCCCTCGCATCACATGCGATATGCGATGGTGTCATTCCAGAAGCGGTCCAGCCGCTGCAGCGCGCGGTTCATCTGCCTGAACTCTTCCTGGTTGATGCCGCCGACCTGCTCGATCGAGCCGATGTGGCGCTCATAGAGCCCGGCCACCACGTCGGCGACCTCCTGGCCCTTCGGTGTCAGCGAGATGCGCACTGACCGGCGGTCTATGCGCGAGCGCTGGTGGTTGATGAAACCCAGCTCCACGAGTTTCTTCAGGTTGTAGGATACGTTCGAGCCGAGATAGTAGCCGCGCGAGCGCAATTCGCCGGCCGTCAACTCGGCATCGCCAATGTTGAAGAGCAGGAGAGCCTGGATGGCGTTGATGTCGGAACGTCCGTTGCGATCAAATTCGTCCTTGATGACGTCGAGCAGACGGCGGTGAAGACGCTCGACCAGTTGCAGCGATTCCAGGTAGAGTGAGCGGATGGCCTCGCGACGGTCGTCGGATGCGGGGGCGGTCTTGGCCGCCTGGCGCGGATTGATCATTGTCTTTGCCTCTCGTTTGTCGCCCGGTGATTTTTTGTTGTTCTCACCTTGACCGCGACCCTATCGAATACCCATAAAATTCGACTTAAACGCCAAGGCTAACAAGAGCTTACCGGTAAGAGGCTTGAGAACAGGCTTAACGAAATCCCATCCGCGGGGTGAAAATTAACCTAAAGATTTAGCCAACGTTTCTTGAAGTCATTCCGACCGGCGACGTTTGCGCCAATAAATGCCGATGCGAAACGTAATGTAGATAGCAGCCACTAAAAGATGAGCCGCCACAGTTGACGGACGATGGCCGAAAAGCTCGGGAAAACCGGCATACATGACGATCTCGGTTACGGCGCAAAGAAACCAGATCACCGGCCCCCAGGATGCCAGCATCCACAGACCCGCCGCCGCGAAAGGAAAAAGCACGGCAAGCATGCTCGCCGCCACCTGCCAGTGCGTCGGCATGAGATCAAAGCGCCATGCAGTACCGGGATAGATGCCGATCAGGCGGACCCAGTACAATATGCCGAAGAACAGGCAGTAGACGGCGACAAGGCGCAGAAACCAGGCGAAGGCCGTCTCCGCCATAGATGGTTCCAGTATTGCCGGGCCTGCAGCGCGATCGCTCACAGCCCCAGTTCCTGCTCGCCCAGTGGCGCGAAATAGGCGTCGACATCGGCCGCCTTCACTTCGCTCAACTCGGCTGGCCGCCATTTCGGCTGCCGATCCTTGTCGACAATCGCGGCCCGAATGCCTTCGTAGAAATCGTGACCGGCAAGCATGCGGTTGAGAATGCGGAACTCCATGTTCATGCATTCCGCCATCGAAAGGCCCTGCGCCATCCGGATCTGCCGGAAGGTGACGGCCAGGCTGGTAGGCGAGCGCGAGCGGATCGTCGCCAGCGTCTGCGCGGAGAACTCGTCCGACGCCATGGCGAGGCTTTCGACGACCGCTTCAAGCGAGGGCTTGGAAAAATGAGTGTCGATCGCCGCCAGCGCAGAGCTATCCGTCTCACGAGCGACCGGGCTTGAAAATGCGGCCAGCGTTGTCTCGGGATCGCCACTCTCGATCAATGCGCTTGTCAGGGCATCCTGCTGTGTGGCGGGTATCGTGTGGGTGGCCAGCCCGCTGCCCAGCGCATCGCCCGGACCGATGCGGTTCCCGGTCAACGCCAGGTACATGCCGTAGGGACCAAGCGGCGCCAGTATGTGACTGCCGCCGACATCCGGGAAAAAGCCGATTCCGACCTCCGGCATGGCGAACTGGGCCTTCTCTGTCAGAATCCGGTGCGAGCCGTGGAAGGAGATGCCCACACCGCCACCCATGACGATGCCGTCGATCAAGGCCAGGTAGGGCTTGCGATAGCGCTGGATATGCGCGTTAAGCCGATATTCCTCGGCGAAGAAGGCGACCGGCGCCGGCTGGCCATGGCGACGCGCCTCATAGACCTGCGTGATGTCCCCGCCCGCGCAGAATGCCCTCCCCTCCGCCTTGACGAGCACCATGGCGACAGATGGATCATCCTCCCAAGCCGCCAGGGCCGTTGCCAGCGCCTGCACCATGGGCCTTGTCAGCGCATTGAGGGACTTCGGGCGTGACAGCGTGACAACCCCCGCCCGCCCGCTGCGTTCGAAACGAATATCGTCGCCGCCGCCAAAATCCATCGAACTGAGTCCCTCCCGGATCAACCGGTACGAAAGTGCTAAGCGCGCGACAAGCGGAGGTCAACACGGGCACCGTCCGCGCAATGGCGGCTGGCACAAGCTTGTCGCATTGGTCCCGACGGACCATCGTGGTAAAAGCGCGCCAGTTGGAGTTCGTCATGACCAAATTTACCCCCGCCAAGGCAGCCGGCGCCCGAAACGTCGATGAGATCACCGGATCGCGGCGGCTCAGGCGCATGCGCAAGGCTGACTGGTCACGCCGGCTTGTGCAGGAAAATCGCCTCACGGTGGATGATCTGATCTGGCCGATCTTCATCATAGACGGCGAGAACCGGCGAGAGGCAATCGGGGCCATGCCCGGCGTCTTCCGCCTGTCGGTCGAGCTGGCAGTGAAGGAGGCGGAGCGCGCAGCGAAGCTCGGCATTCCGGCCATTGCGACATTCCCCAACATTCCCGTCGACCAGCGCGACCAGACGGGATCAGCCATTCTCGATCCCGACAACCTCATCAACCGCGCCACGCGCGCCATCAAGGCGGCCGTCCCGGAGATCGGCGTCATAACCGATGCGGCGCTCGATCCATTCACCAGCCACGGCCACGATGGCATTCTGCGCGAAGGCATCATCGTGAACGACGAGACCGTGGCGCAGGTGGCAGCCGCCGCGGTACTGCAGGCAGCGGCAGGTTCGGACATCATCGCGCCGTCCGACATGATGGATGGGCGCATCGGCGCCATCCGCGACGCGCTGGACGCCAACGGCTTCCAGGACGTGGCCATCATGTCCTATGCGACGAAATTCCATTCGGCATTCTACGGCCCCTATCGCGAGGCGATCGGCACGGCCGGCCTACTGCAAGGCGACAAGAAGACCTACTATCTTGACCATGCCAATTCGGACGAGGCAGTACGCGAGGCGGAGCAGGACCTCGCGGAAGGCGCCGACATGATCATGGTCAAGCCAGGGCTGCCCTATCTCGACATCATCCGGCGGCTGAAGGACGAATTCGCCATGCCTACCTTCGCCTATCAGGTATCGGGCGAGTATGCGATGATAGAGGCGGCTGCGGCCAATGGCTGGATCGACGGCGAGAGGGCAATGATGGAATCGCTGCTTGCGCTCAAGCGGGCCGGCTGCGACGGAATATTGACCTATTTTGCGCCGCGCGCGGCGCAGATACTCAAGGGCTGAAAAGCGGCTGGCACCTGGCCCTGCGGGTCGCGGGGCTGGACAGTCCGCAGCCGGGCAAGCGAAAGGGAGCACCATGCAGTATCGCACGCTTGGCCGTTCCGGGCTGAAAGTTTCGGTCCTGACCATGGGCACCATGACTTTTGGCGGAGCCGGGAATTTCGCCAAGACCGGCAAGACCGATCTTGCAGAAGCGCGACGGCAGATCGATCTTTGCCTGGATGCGGGCGTCAATGTGATCGACACTGCCAATGTCTACTCCGCCGGCCTGTCGGAGGAGATCATTGGCGAGGCGCTCGGCGGGAAGCGCAAGAACGACGTGCTTATCGTCTCCAAGGCACGCATGCGCGTTGGCGACGGGCCGAATGACGAGGGTCTTTCCCGCTACCATCTCATACGCGAATGCGAACGCAGTCTTAAGCGGCTGAAGACCGACGTTATCGACATCTATCTGCTGCACCAGTGGGATGGCCTGACGCCGCTGGAGGAAACAATGGCGGCGCTGGATACGCTCGTCCAGCAGGGCAAGGTTCGCTATGTCGGCTGTTCCAACTTTTCCGGCTGGCATGTCATGAAGGCGCTCGGCATCAGCGAACGTAAGGGCTTGCCGCGCTTCATCACCCAGCAGATCCACTACACGCTGGAGGCTCGGGAAGCCGAATACGAGTTGCTGCCCATCTCGCTGGATCAGGGCCTCGGGGTCATGGTGTGGAGTCCGCTGGCAGGCGGGCTGCTTTCGGGCAAGTATGGCCGCGACAAGGCCTCGGCGCGCCAGCTCGCCGGCTGGAACGAGCCTCCCATCCGCGACGAAGACCGGCTCTGGACCATCGTCGATACCCTGCTCGAAATCGGCAGGGAGCGCGGCGTGTCGGCCGCACAGGTGGCGCTGGCATGGCTGCTCGGGCGACCGGCTGTCGCCACCCTCGTCGTCGGCGGCCGCAACGAGGAGCAGTTCAGGGACAATATTGCCGCTGCCTCGCTTGTGCTGACGGAGGAGGAAAATCGGCGGCTCGACGAGGTGAGCCGGCCTCCCCTTCTCTATCCCTACTGGCACCAGCGCTGGATTGTGCGTAGCCGGCTTGGACCAGCAGACATTGTTGCCGACCGCGAAGCGGACTGACAAAGCCTCGCCCGTGGTCGAGCCCGCAGCCGCCTCGCCGCCAGCCTGCAATGTCCATTGGCGGCGCAATCTCGTCGTCTGCCTGATCGGGTCCTTCACGACGATCGTGGCGATGACGCTGCTCCTGCCCTTCCTGCCCCTTTACGTCGAGGAACTGGGCGCAACGAGCCATGCCGAGATCGTCCAATGGTCGGGCATCGCCTATGGCGCGACGTTTTTGGCTGCGGCACTGGTGGCGCCGCTCTGGGGCAGACTGGGCGACCGCTATGGCCGCAAGCTGATGCTTGTCCGCGCCTCCTTCGGCATGGCGGTCTGCATGTCGCTGACCGGTATGGCGCAATCGGTGTGGCAACTGGTACTGTTGCGCCTGCTGATCGGCTTCGCCGGCGGCTACGCCTCCGGATCGACCATTCTGGTGGCCATGCAGACGCCGAAAGACCGCACCGGCTGGGCGCTGGGCACACTCTCCGCCGGCATCATGGCCGGCAATCTTGTCGGCCCGCTGGTTGGCGGCATGCTGCCGCCGCTGATCGGCATCCGCACAACCTTCCTGCTTGCCGGCGGGGTCATCTTTCTGACCTTTCTCGCCACGTCTTTCCTCATCAGGGAGGATCCTGTACCAGCCAGGCGTAGGGAAGCCGGCCTGCGTAAAGGAGGATGGGCTCAGGTCCCGCACAAGAAGCCGGTTGTCGCCATGCTCGCCACCGGAACGCTGCTGATGCTGGCCACCATGTCGATCGAGCCGATCATCGCCGTCTATGTGCAGCAACTGGTTGCGGAGCCATCGCGAGTCACCTTCGTGTCCGGCGTCGTCATGTCGGCCACAGCGCTCGGCTCAATCCTGTCTGCGTCGTATCTGGGAAAGCTTGCCGACCGGATCGGCCATTGGTCGGTAATCGTCAGGGCGCTTCTTGTCGCTGCCCTCCTGCTCGTTCCGCAAGCATTCGTGACGAATAGCTGGCAGCTTATCGTGCTTCGCTTTCTGATGGGCCTGGCGCTGGGCGGGCTGCTTCCCTGCATGACGAGCGTCATCCGCCATAATGTCCCGGACAGCATAGGCGGCAATGTCCTTGGCCTTTCGGTTTCGGCACAATATGCCGGTCAGGTCGCCGGCCCGCTGCTGGGCGGCTTCGTCGGCGGGCATTTCGGCGTGCGTGCCGTCTTCTTGCTGACGGCCCTGCTGATGGCACTGGGGGCCTGCTACAATTTCCTCGTTCGCGCAGGCCACGAAAAAGCCGATGAAGCTAAACCCCCTTCCGCTGCAACCCAACCATCGCTGCAAAGAGAGCTCTGATGACCGCGGACACAGGCAACCGCTCCAACGGAATCCTCATCTTCCTCGGCGGCTTGTGCGGCGCCATCGGGGTCGCGCTTTCCGCCGCTGCCGCCCATGTCGGCGGCTCCTTCCTGGGCACTGCCGCCAGTTTCCTGCTCTTTCACGCGCCGGCGCTGGTGGCTATCGGCCTGTTCGGTGAAAGCCGCTGGCTGCGCCTGGCCGGGTTCATGCTGGGAATCGGGCTGATGCTGTTCTGTGGGGACCTTCTGGCGCGCGATTTTCTTGGCAGCAGGCTGTTCCCCTTCGCAGCCCCTACGGGCGGAACCCTGCTTATTGCCGGATGGCTGGCAGTTGCCGGGTCTGCATTTGCTTCCGCCAGATCGTAGCCACCTCAGGCCTCGGCGGCATCCACCACGCGAAATTGCATCCGGCGACTTCCGTTCCAGTAATTGGCGGAGAGCGAGCCGGCCACGTGAACCATGCTGCCCCGGCTGCGCAAAAGGAAGTCGCCAAGCGGCGTATCCATGGAGCGGAAGGCCATGGCCTGGATGCGGCCGCCGCTTTCTGACGCAAGATCCGCGCGCAAATGGTTTGTTCCCGCCAGCCGCACATCAAGGAGCCTGTGGCGAGGCAGCGCAAATAGCGGGGCGGCGTGGCCAGTGCCGAAAGGCCCGGCCTTTTCCAATACATCAAGAAGATCAAGCGTGGCCCCTTCCGCCGCGAGCGCAGCATCCACCAGCAGGCTTTCCTGCTCCTGGAGCCGGAATATCTCAGCGGCAGCCCGCTCCTCGAAAAAGGCCCGCAGCGCGCCGAGCTTGGCCCGCTCAACGGTGATCCCCGCGGCCATTGCATGCCCGCCGCCCTTAACTATGAGCCCGGCTTCAGCGGCCTCGCGTACCAGTCGGCCAAGGTCGAATCCGGCCACCGACCGGCCGGAACCCGTGCCGATACCGTTCTGGTTGAAGGCAATGGCAAAGGCGGGCCGGCGGGCATAGTCCTTCAGGCGCGACGCTATCAGACCAACCACGCCCGGATGCCACTCGGTGCTCGCCGTTAGCACGATGGCTGGCCCGTTGCCGCCGGCCAGTTCCGCATCCACCTCGGAGCGGGCCTGCGCCAGCATTTCCTGCTCCATCGTCTGACGCTCCTGGTTCAGCCGATCGAGCATTTCGGCAATGGGCCGCGCCTCCACGGGATCGTCGGTTGCCAGCAGGCGGCTGCCGAGTGCCGCATCCCCGATGCGACCGCCGGCATTGATGCGCGGGCCGATCATGAAGGAGAGATGGAAAGTGTTTAGCGGTTCGCCTATGCGCGCCACCCGAGCCAGTTCCACCAGCCCGCAATGGCGCTGCTGGCGCATGACCTGCAGTCCCTTCACGACGAAGGCGCGATTGACGCCAATGAGCGGGACGACGTCACAGACAGTCGCCAGGGCCACGAGGTCGAGGAGCCCGAGCAGGTCCGGGGGCTGGCAGCCAGGCATATCTGCACGCAGCAGCGCCGCGGTGCGCACCAGCGCCAGGAATACGACGCCGGCTGCACATAGGTGCCCCTGCCCCGACAGGTCGTCCTCGCGGTTTGGATTGACGACCGCTGCCGCCGATGCCGGTAGTGGACCGGCGACCTGGTGGTGATCCAACACCACCACGTCGGCGCCAGCCTCGCGGGCGGCATCGATAGCGGCTGCGCTGTTGGTGCCGCAATCGACGGTAACGATGAGTCTGGCGCCGCGCGAAACGAGCTCACGCATCGCATCCGCATTTGGCCCGTAACCCTCGAATATCCGATCAGGAATGTAGATTTCGCTGGGTACGTCGAAATGCGCGAGGAAGCGCTTTAGCAGCGCGGATGAGGCCGCGCCGTCCACGTCATAGTCACCGAAGATCGCCACCTTCTCCCCGCGCGTGACGGCTTCGGCCAGTCGCCCGGCGGCCTTATCCATGTCGGTCAACGATGACGGATCAGGCAGTAGATCCCTGATTGTCGGATCGAGGAAGCGTCCGGCGTCGAGCGCAGTCACTCCACGCCCGGCCAGTACGCGGGCGACAATTTCCGGAACGCCATGGCTCTGGGCGATGGCCAGAGCGGCCATGTCCTGCCGCTCGGTCAGCCGGTGCGTCCAGGCAAGTCCACAGGCCGACCGACGCACATCGAGAAAGAAGCGTCTTTCGCCCGTCATCCCGCACGCCAAACCCGAATCGCCATGGCCGCACTATGCGTCGGCCAGCAAACCGGAATCAAAATTTTTCGAGATCCTGGTGGCGGGCCTTGATCTCGCGCACCGTTCGGGAGGACGAGCGCAGCACGATGGTGTGCGTGGTAATGGAGTTGCGTCCAAACTTCACACCAGCCAGCATGTTGCCATCCGTCACGCCGGTGGCCGCGAAGAGAACATCTCCGCGTGCCATGTCCTCCGCGCGATAGACGCGCTTCGGATCGTCGACGCCCATGCGGGCGGCGCGCTCGATCTTCTCCGGCGTGTCAAGAACCAGACGCCCCTGCATCTGGCCGCCGATGCAGCGTAGCGCAGCCGCGGCCAGCACGCCTTCCGGCGCCCCGCCAATGCCCATATAGATGTCGATGCCGGTTTCATCCGGATCGGTAGTATGAATGACGCCCGCCACGTCGCCGTCGCCGATGAGGCGGATCGCAGCGCCGGTGGAGCGTACAGCCTCGATGATTTTCGCATGACGGGGCCGGTCAAGGATGCAAGCCGTGATCTCAGTGACCGGAACGCCCTTCGCCTTGGCGAGATTGACGATATTTTCCGCAGGCGGCGCGTCGAGATCGACCGTGCCTTCGGGATAGCCGGGCCCGATCGCGATCTTTTCCATATAGACGTCGGGCGCATTGAGAAGGCTTCCCTTCTGCGCCAATGCCACAACCGCGAGCGCGTTGGGCAGGTTCTTTGCGCAGATCGTCGTTCCCTCCAGCGGATCGAGGGCGATATCCACCTCGGGCCCGCGGCCGGTGCCGACCTCCTCGCCAATGTAGAGCATGGGCGCCTCGTCGCGCTCGCCCTCACCAATCACCACGGTCCCCTTGATGGCCAAGCGGTTCAATTCCTGCCGCATGGCATCCACGGCCACCTGGTCGGCGGCCTTCTCGTCGCCACGGCCGCGCAGCCTTGCTGCTGCCACCGCGGCCCGTTCGGTGACACGCACCAGTTCCATGGTGAGAACGCGGTCGAGGCCGGCGGATATGTTCGATGCGATGGTCATGACGTTATCCTGTAACAGGGCTGCCAGGGGGGTTCCGGGCCCTTTTGTCAAAGCCGCGCAACTACGGCAAGAGCATCCCTGCCGCTTTTCAAAAACCAAATGCAATCAATCGATTGAAATGGAAACCGGGAGGTTCATCCGGCCCGTTCGATGCGGATGACCTGGGGCTTGTCGATGAGATGTCCGTCCTTTGTGACGCCATCGACAGCCTTGCGCACGGCCGCCTCTGTCGTCTCATGCGTGACAAGAATTACCGTCTTGCTTTCCGCCGCATCGGATTCGTCGGACCGCTGGACAATGGATTCCAGGGATATGTCGTTTTCGGCCATACGCTTTGCAACGGCGGCGAAAACGCCAACACGGTCGTGGACAGTCAGCCGGATGAAATAGCCTCCCGCATGGCTGCGCATCCGGGCGCGCTTGTAGGGCTGTAGTTCCCTGGCGGGACGGCCGAACACCGGGGCATGCTGGAAGCCCGGGCGGCTCTTGGCAATATCGGCAATGTCGCCGATCACGGCCGACGCAGTCGCATTGCCGCCTGCGCCGGGGCCGGAAAGCAGCAACTCGCCCAATATGTCTGTTTCTATCGCCACCGCATTCGTGACGCCGTTCACCTGCGCAATCACACTGGCGGTAGGCACCATCGTGGGATGCACGCGCTGTTCAATGCCGCTTTCCGTGCGCTGAGCAACACCCAGAAGCTTGATGCGGTAGCCAAGCTCGCCGGCGGCGCGGATATCGGCCTGGGTTATGTTGGAGATGCCCTCCAGGTAGATATCGTCGGCGGCGATCCTCGTGCCAAAGGCAAGGCTAGTCAGGATGGCCAGCTTGTGCGCCGTATCGTTGCCCTCGATATCGAAGGTGGGGTCGGCCTCCGCATAGCCCAGGCGCTGCGCGTCCTTCAGACAGTCCTGAAAGCTCCGGCCCTCGGCCTCCATCCGGGTCAGGATGTAATTGCAGGTACCGTTGAGAATGCCGAACACGCGCGATACGGAGTTTCCGGCCATCGATTCCCGCATCGTCTTGATAACCGGAATGCCGCCTGCCACCGCCGCTTCATAGTTAAGGACCACGCCCTTCTTCTCGGCGATCTCGGCCAAAGCCACCCCATGCCTGGCAAGCAGCGCCTTGTTCGCCGTGACGACATGACGCCCCGCCTCCAGCGCCGCCCTGACGGAAGCGTGCGCGGGGCCATCCTCGCCGCCGATCAGTTCGACAAAGACGTCGATCCCTTCCGCGCGGGCAAGCTCGACGGGGTCGTCGTACCAATGCGCATTGCCAAGATCGATGCCGCGATCCTTCGTGCGGTCGCGCGCCGAGACGGCGGTGACGACCAGATCACGCCCACATTGGCGCGTAAGCTCGTCGGACTTCTCGTTCAGAACGCGCGCCACGGAGGCGCCGACCGTGCCGAGACCGGCAATCCCAATACGCAATGCTTCGGCCATGAACAGGCGCCGCCCTCGGATTCGTCACTGATATGGGCTGTTTAGCGATGTGCTGCGAGCGGCACAACATTGTTTGGCTGCTTCGCACTGGCGAAAAGACGCTTGAGGTTGCGCGCGGCCTGGCGAATGCGATGTTCGTTCTCGACAAGCGCGACGCGCACATAATCGTCGCCATGTTCACCGAAGCCGACGCCAGGCGCCACCGCCACATCCGCGTGCTCTATCAGCAGCTTGGAGAATTCGAGCGAGCCCAGATGCCGAAACTGTTCTGGCACCGGGGCCCATGCGAACATCGAGGCTGCCGGCGCAGGAATCTGCCAGCCGGCGCGCGCAAAGGAATCGATCAGGACGTCGCGGCGCTTGCGATAGACTTCGCGCACCTCGGCAATGTCGGTTCCGTCTCCGTTGAGAGCTGCCGTCGCCGCCACCTGGATCGGCGTAAAGGCGCCGTAGTCGAGATAGGACTTGACGCGTGCCAGCGCCGCGATGAGCCGCTCGTTGCCAACAGCAAAGCCCATGCGCCAGCCGGGCATGGAGAATGTCTTCGACATGGAGGTGAACTCAACCGCGATGTCGATTGCACCCGGCACCTGCAGCACCGAGGGTGGCGGCTCCCCATCGAAATAGATCTCCGCATAGGCAAGGTCGGAGAGGATGATGATGTCGTTCTTCTTCGCGAAGGCGACGACGTCCTTGTAGAAATCAAGGGAGGCGACCAGCGCAGTGGGGTTGGACGGATAATTCAGGATCAGCGCCAGCGGCCTGGGAATGGAATGGCGCACGCCGCGCTCCAGCGCAGGGATGAACCTATCGTCCGGCTCGACCTGCAGGGAGCGGATCACGCCGCCCGACATGATGAATCCGAATGCGTGGATGGGATAGGTCGGATTCGGGCACAGCACCACGTCGCCGGGGGCCGTGATGGCCTGCGCCATGTTGGCGAAGCCTTCCTTCGAGCCGAGCGTGGCCACCACCTGGGTTTCGGGGTCGAGCTTCACGCCAAAACGCCGAGCATAATAGTTGGCCTGGGCGCGGCGCAGGCCGGGTATGCCGCGGGAGGAAGAGTAACGGTGGCGAGCGCGGGCGCTCGCCTTGAGCCGATTGACCTGCTCAAACACATAGGGTGGAAGCCGGCGAACCTTGTGAAACTCTTCCATGTCAGGTCCCAACGTAGGGGAAGGCAACGTGGCGTCCCATACGCCTATTTGCAATCGCGGTCGATAGCAGGATCGCATTTCGCACCGATGGCCTTGAGCGTCTCCTGGCCGTGATTGCGGGCAAGGTCGTCGAGGCCGGCCGTCTTCGGCGCAGCACCTGCATTCTTCACGGCAGCTTCCCTTTCTGCAGCCAGGGCGGCGAGCTTGGCATCCCTGTCCGCATCCGTGAACTGCGGGGCGGCCTGCTGCGGCCGAATGTTGAGGTTTGGATAGTTACCGGTGTTCTGCGGCGCGACGACACCCGGCTCCGGCGCCGCCCTGGGGGCCGCATCCTCGATGTTGGCGCTCATGCAACCCGCCAGGGCCAGAAAAGCCACCCAGCATGCGCTGCGACAAATGCGTCCCGCATCGAAAAAAGAAGCGCGGCCAAGACCATAGGTCATCTTGTTTTCCTGCCGATGCGGATAATGCGCATTGGACCCTATCCGACGTCCCATGATATTATGTCAAGAAACGCGTTCGGGAGGAACTGCGCGCATCATGGCCAATGCCCCCGGTCCCGGCAAGATGGAAGCGGAAGATGCGTCGTCTGTCGAGCAGTATCTGATCAAGGATCCGGAGCGTTTTGCGCTGAACATGGCGCGCATGATCGAGCAGGCCGGCAAGGCCGCCTCGGAATGGGCCAGGCCGCGCGAGCAGGGCGAGCGGCGAGACCATGTCGCTGCGCCGATGGTCGACATGGTGCGCACCTTTTCGAAGCTTACGGAATACTGGCTTTCCGATCCGCAACGCGCGCTGGAGGCGCAGACGCGGCTTTTTTCAGGATATATGGGGATCTGGGCGCATGCAGTCGCGAAGGCCGCGGGTGCCGAGAACGTGCCCGATGCCGCGGCCCCCGACATCGGCGACAAGCGTTTCCAGGACCCTGAATGGAGCCGCAACGCCTTCTTCGACTTCCTCAAGCAGGTCTATCTCGTAACGTCGCGCTGGGCCGCCGAACTGGTGGAGCATGCCGAAGGGCTGGACGAACACACCCGCCTCAAGGCCACCTTCTACGTCAAGCAGCTTACCAACGCGCTCTCACCGTCGAATTTCATACTGACCAATCCCGAACTGTTCCGCGAAACCGTTGCCTCGAACGGAGAGAACCTTGTGCGCGGCATGAAGATGCTGGCGGAGGATATCGCCGCCGGCAAAGGCGAGTTGAAGCTGAGGCAGGCCGACTGCACCAACTTCGAGATCGGCAAGAACATCGCGGTTTCCCCAGGCAAGGTGGTCGGCCGAAGCGACGTCGCCGAGATCATCCAGTATGCTCCCGCTACGAAAACCGTCCTGAAGCGGCCTTTGCTGATCTGTCCGCCATGGATCAACAAGTTCTACATTCTCGACCTCAACCCCAAGAAATCCTTCATTCGCTGGGCGGTCGAGCAGGGCCATACGGTCTTCGTCATTTCCTGGGTCAATCCGGACCAACGGCACGGCGCCAAGAGCTGGGAAGCCTACACACGCGAAGGCATCCAGTATGCGCTCGACGTCATCGGCGAAGAAACGGGCGAGCGGGAGGTCAATGCGATCGGCTACTGCGTCGGCGGCACTCTGCTGGCCGCGGCGCTGGCGCTATTGGCACAGGAAGGCGACGAAAGGGTGAAATCTGTCACCTTCTTCACCACCCAGGTCGATTTCACCCACGCTGGCGACCTCATGGTGTTCGTCGATGAGGACCAGATAGCTGCGCTCGAAAAGGCAATGTACGAGAGAGGCTACCTGGAGGGCACCCGCATGGCGATGGCCTTCAACATGCTGCGCTCCAGCGACCTGATCTGGCCCTATGTCGTGAACAACTACATGCGCGGCAAGGAGCCCCTGCCCTTCGACCTGCTCTACTGGAATGCCGATTCCACCCGGATGGGTGCCGCCAATCACTCATTCTATCTGCGCAATTGCTACCTGGAGAACAATCTGTCCCAGGGCCGGATGGAACTCGCCGGACGCCGGATTTCCCTCTCGGACATCACCATTCCCGTCTGCAACATCGCCACCAGGGACGATCATATCGCGCCGGCGAAATCGGTCTTTATCGGCTCCCGCTATTTCGGCGGCGAGGTCGAATTCCTGCTGGCCGGGTCCGGCCATATAGCCGGCGTCATCAATCCTCCGGAGGCCGGGAAGTACCAGTACTGGACAGGCGGCAAGCCCGAGGGAACCCTTGAAGACTGGCTGGCGACTGCCACCGAGCATCCCGGCTCATGGTGGCCCCACTGGCAAGAATGGGTCGAAAAACGGGACGGACGTCGCGTACCGGCACGACAGCCGGGAAAGACGCTCAAGCCCCTGGAGGATGCGCCAGGCAGCTACGTAAGGGTACGCGCATAGCCATTTTCACGGAAGCCCCGGCCGACGGGCCGAGCAGACTTAGTCGCGCATCGACTTGAGCTTTTCCGCGGCGGATGCAGCAAGGTCCGCATAACGCTCCTCGAGGCGTTCGGCCGCCTTCACCACGGCGAAATCATGCCCGAACTTTTCCAGCGCCATGCGCAGCTTCTCGGTGAAGTCAGCCTGCTCCTCAAGAGCCACAAAAAGCTTGCGCACCTGCTCCTGGCTGATGTCGGGGTCGCCCAATATGGAGGGCACCTCGCGACTCATGCGGTCCCCGGCGGCCGTTTGTTCCTTCAGAATGGCTATCCAGTCGGTCAAGGCGATCTTCCGTTCGCCCCCAGCATGGAGTGCGGTTCCAAGTCAGTCAACTGTTCGGAGCTGGCGGGAGTTCTACGCGCCTCTTGCTCGGTTTCAAGGACGACCTCATCCCCATGAAGGCCCTCGTGAAGCTTTGCCGCTTGCTCGCACCTTTTGCGAAACGCATCCACCTCGGATTCGGTCAAGTGCTCTATCCCTATAAAGTGGTTCTGGCCTGCGCTGACGCGGATCAGTTCGTCAAGCTTGGCCTGGACCGCCGCCCCGTCGCGATTCTGCGTATTCTGAATCAGGAACACCATCAGGAAGGTGACGATGGTTGTGCCCGTGTTGATGATGAGCTGCCAAGTGTCGGAGAAGCCGAAAACCGGTCCGCTGACCCCCCAGACCACCACGACCAGGACACAGCCCATGAAAGTCAGGGGCAAGCCGCAGGCATAGGCAACGGCGTTGGCGACTTTGGTGAAAGATTTCTCGAACATGGACGGCTCCTTCGGCGTCCGCCAATAACTCGCCTAAGCCACCCTGGTTCCGACAGTCCCTACAACTCATTACAACTTTTCGAAGTGCCCTAGGAGCACTGCATCTTAGGATTGCAGTGAGACATTGACCACGCAGGCATTCCCGCCTGCTTCCTCCGCCCAAGGCGGTATCTCCGGCCCCTTCCGCCTCGTCACCCCCGCAAGGGCGGAAGGGGTCCACACCAGGAAGCTGCCATGCAACGGTCAAGCCCTGCAACAATCGGATTTCGGGTACCGATCAACCTTGCCAGCGCGCTCGGCCTCTCCATTCTCCTAGTCTGCACGGCGCAGGCAGATGTCGAACTCCCTGCAAAGGCCAACATATCCGTCGAACGGCATTTCACAACGAATGCACTCGGCAGCGACCTGGCAGTATCCGACTGGTACACGCTGCTGCGGGGTGCGCTTCTACGCGAGTGGGGCGACAAGGATGCCAATGTCACCCTGGGCGCTGAACTGCAGGCTACACGCCACGATCGAATGGCGATCGAGGACGACCGGGCGTTGGCGTTTACGGCGCAAGCATTCCGCCGGCTCCGTCCGGGCTTGGAATTGCGTGGAACTCTGGCCTACGGCCTCTCCAGCGACGGCGACCACCTGTCGCTTGGACCACTCACCATCGGAAGGCGCGCACTCAAGCAGACATTCGGAATTCAAGGTCAATTGGGCATAGACCTCGGCAACGCCACCTCCCTGATTATTGAAGCCGGAGACAGTTTCGAGCATGTTGGCCGCACCCGGTTCCAGCACGGGATGCTGCCATCGATCCAGATGGATCCGAACCGCAACCGACTGCAAGCGGGCTTTCGCCTGGCACGCACGATCGAAAATCTGACCATAGGAACCTCGGGCTCGGCGATGGTGGTTACGGTGCAGTCCCTCGGGACGCCACCCGTCGCTGTCGGCTTCGCGCGCTACGGACTGCGTGGCGAACTTAGCTGGACTGGGACAGATGGTTCGACACTCGGCGTAACTGCGGGTGCTGAGCTTCTCGATGCAGAAAATGGCCTCTACAGACGCATAAAGCCCAGCTGGCAAATTACCTTGCGGAAGCCTTTGCCACACGATCTGGAAGTCAAAGGCACCTATTTCGCCCGTTTCGAGGACGTCGACACGGACGATCCGCTGGCGTCCTGGCTGCATCGGGCCGAGATGGAGGCCGCCGTAAAGATCGGGGCAAAGCTGGGACTTTCGGCTGGCCTGTTCTGGCAGGAGAAGGAAAATCTGTTGTTCGAGAACAAGGAAAAAGGAAGGGGCATTTATGCCGAGGCAAACTACCAGCTGACGGAAACGATGACAGCCGTGCTGCGCCTTGATGCCTCACGGATCTTCCGGACGGTGCTCGACACTCGCGAGGACACGGTGGATGTGTTTGTGGGCTGGCGCGCCAGCCTGTGAGGGATCAGCAGAAGCCCTGCAATCGGAGGCAGGGGGCTGTCACGACCCCCTGCCCGTTTCACATTTGACGCCTACAGGCCGCCTCAGCGACGACGCAACTTGTAGCTGTTGTGCCCCTTGTAGGAGTTGCCCTGCGACACGGCATTGGTGACGCTGCCGAGCACACCGCTCAGAAGGTTCGTGGTGCCGTTCAGTATGCCCGAGACATTGTTCCCGCTCAGAATGGCATTGCCGCTGAGCACGTTATTGAGCGCGGTAATGTTACCAAGCCCAATCGACGGCGACACGTTGATCAGGCCGCTAGACATGCCTGCATTCCCACCGCTGCGGCCGAAGCCCCCAGCCTGGGCGGTAGCAGCGGAAAAGGAGGTGAGCGCAACGACTAGTACAAAGGCAATCTTTTTCATGTTTACTCTCCCTGGTTGCAGAAATTCCTTCCGACTTCCAGCAAGTATCTCCAGGGACGAGAATACATGGCGCGCCAATATACGCAATCTAAAGTTGCCGCATTTCAGCTATACAACCCGTTTTCCGATTTTTAACGCTAATGCTTTAGGTTAAGAGGATTGGTTACCGGCAACGATTGAATTGCAGTCTGCCTTGCTTTCCCACCTGTCCAGAAATGCCTTGATGGTCAGGGACTGCATATCCGGAACGGCCTCGGCGATCCGTTCCGCAGGCCAGTCCCACCAGGCCAGCGTCTCAAGGCGGAAGACAATCTCCGGCTCGAAGCGCAGGCGCAACGGCCGGGCGGGAACGCCGGCCACGATGGTGAACGGCGCAACGTCGTTGCGCACCACTGCATTGGCGCCAATGACCGCGCCGTTGCCGACGGTAACGCCCGGCAGGATAACCGCGCCATGGCCTATCCAGACGTCATGGCCGATCGCCACCGGCTTGCCTCGCCGGCGCTCCAGAAAGCCTGAATCGACGCCCAGCCCGCGAAAATATTCGTTCGGCCTGTAGCTGACCTTATGGGTAGTAACGCGCTCCAGAGGATGTTCCAGCGCGTTGATCCGGGTATTGGGGGCTATGGAGCAGAATTTGCCGATTGTCGCATAGGCGGCTTCCGCGTGACGCTCGAAATAGGAGAAATCGCCGACAACCACCTCGCGCAGGATGACGCGCTCGGCAATCGTCACGTAGCGGCCAAGCCGGCAGGACTTGAGCTCGGCAGTGGGGTGGATGCGTGGCTCGGAATCTCTAAGCAGGAGATGCGGGTCCATGGACGGGCCTTACGATGGCATCGCGGGCATGGCAAGGCTCGCCGCACCGCCCGCAAATCTCAGTCTGACGGCGGCTTTCCTTTCTCCCAGACTACCTTCTGGCCAAAAAGGGGAACCGTCGAGAGGGCCATCTTGGCCGAGCCGTCCTGCACCTGGCGCGAATGGGAGAGGTAAATCAGCGTATCGCTGGCCCTGTCATAGATGCGGTTTACCACCTGCTTCTTCCAGATCAGGCTGATCCCCTGCTTGAAGACCTCCTCGCCCTCTGCCGAGAGGTCGATGTCGCGAATGGTGATCGGCCCTGTCTGCTGGCAGGCGATAGCTGAATCCGACGGTTCCTCGAACCAGTTGCCCTTCTTCAGACGGTCGATGACGCTGCGGTCGAAATAGGAGACGTGGCAGGTAACACCGTCCACCTTCGGGTCCTTGATGGCCTCGATGAGGATATCATTGCCGATCCAGTCCACCCCCACCTTGCCAACCTGCTGCGCGCCGGCGGCGACGGTAGCTGCAAAAAGCGCGGCAAGCGCGCCAAAGACCAGTTTACGCAAAAGACCCTCCTGCATTGGGTTAGCCGGCTCAATTGGGCGCGGCAGGAGCATTTTGCAAGGCGTCCCTGCAACTCGGTTGCGGCAACGGCGCCCTTTGCGCGAAGAACGCCCGGGCGCTATATGCTCCCCAGCGCCGTCGAATCCGTACGGCCCACAGCGGATTTCTGCCATGATGCGTTCCATTCTTGTAGGGATAGTTGTGTTGATGGCCGCCGGCATCGGCTGGCTGACCTTCGACTGGTATCGAAGTCATTATGGCGGCCAGCCCTTCGGAGCCCCGTTCACGCTGGTCGACCAGAGAGGTCAGCCAATTACCGAAGCCGCTTTCCGCGGTCACCCCAGCGTCGTCTTCTTCGGCTTCACCCATTGTCCCGAAGTGTGTCCGACCACGCTGTTCGAGATGAATGCCTGGCTGGACAATCTTGGCGACGAGGGCAAGTCTATCCAGGCCTATTTCGTTTCCATCGACCCCGAGCGCGATACGCCGGAAGTGATGAACACCTATATCAGCAATCTGTCCGACCGCATCCTCGGCATTACCGGCGAGCCCGAACAGGTATACGCCATGGCAAAGTCCTTTGGCATCTTCTGGAAGAAGGTCGACACCGGCGATGGCGATTATACCATGGACCATACCGCTTCCGTGCTTCTCCTGGATCGGAAAGGCGACTTTGCCGGCACGATTGCCTATGGCGAGAGCGCCGATGCCGCGACCGCAAAGCTGAAACGACTGGCGGAAAAAGGCTGACGCATGCAGCAGACGCGCCTGCATTTCAACGTTTCAAAGGACGAGGCAGACCGCGTCTTCCCGGAACTGGAAGCCGAGTTCGAGGACGAGGGATTTCCGCTTGCCGTGGTGGAGCTGGACGAGGCGCGCGACATTCACGAGGTCTCGGTCTACGCCATGGACGACGTCGACCAGGCGGAGAACCGCATTCGAGACATTCTCGCCAGACTGTCGCTGTCGCGGGCGGTCGAACGAGAGGTGCTGCCTGACATCGACTGGGTATCGAAATCCCTGGAAGGGCTGCAGCCAGTACGTGCCGGACGGTTTTTCGTCCACGGCGCTCATGATCGTGACAAGCTCCAGCAGGGCGATATCGGCATCGAGATCGAGGCGGGACAGGCTTTCGGAACGGGCCATCACGGAACGACGGCCGGCTGCCTGGAAATGCTCGACAGTGTCGTAGCCGCAGAGCAGCCGAAGAATGCGCTCGACCTCGGCGCCGGCAGCGCAGTGCTGGCCATTGCGCTTGCGAAGCTTGCACGCATACCAGTCCTGGCGAGCGATATCGATCCCGTCGCAACGGAAGTGGCGGCCGGAAACGTGCGGCTCAATGGAGTCGACGACCTGGTTGAATGCGTGACCGCCACAGGGTTCGACCATCCCGTCTTTGCCGATCGCGGCCCCTTCGATCTCATCCTTGCCAACATCCTTGCCGGCCCGCTTATCGAGCTTGCCTCCGAGATGGCGCGCAATGTGAAGCCTGGCGGCTCGCTCATTCTGTCGGGCATCCTTGACCGACAGGAGGACGCGGTGCTGGAAGCCTATAGGGCGGCGGATTTCCATTACATTCGCACGCTCCCTCGCGAAGGCTGGGTAACATTGCATCTGAAGCTGTGACGTGATGGGCTGATCCTTCATCACAGCCTGCCTTGGGGCAGTCCGGGTGGACCATTCACCGCAGGCGATTGCCAGTCCACCCGCCCGCGAATACCGTCATGCGCCACAAACAGGAAAGCGGAAAAGGCTCATGTTCCAGACCTTCGATTCGGCAGGCGATCCTTCCGTTGGCAAGCCGCGCGTGGCGAAACTGCGCGAAGTGCTGGCGGCCGAGGGATTGGACGCTTTCATGGTGCCACGTGCTGACGAACACCAGGGCGAATATGTTCCTGCCCGTGCGGCGCGGCTTAAATGGCTTACAGGCTTTTCCGGCTCGGCTGGCGTGGCGATCATCCTGAAGGATCGCGCCTTCATCTTTGTCGATGGTCGCTATCAGCTCCAGGTGCGGCAGGAAGTCGATCTCGACGTCTTTTCGATAGAGAACCTGATCGACAATCCGCCGCCCGCCTGGATCAGGGAAAATGTCGGCGAAGGCATGAGGATCGGCTTCGATCCCTGGCTACACACCATTGTGGAGGTCAAGGCGCTCAAATCGTCTGCCGACAAGGTGGGTGCGGAACTGGTGCCAGTGCACCGGAATCTCGTGGATGCGATCTGGACGGACCGGCCGGAACCTCCGCTGGCGCCCGTCGAGCTCCATCCAATTGCCTATGCCGGCGAATTGGCAAGGGACAAGCTGGCGCGGCTGGCCGCGGCGATCGAGAAGGATGGCGCCACCCATGCTGTGCTGACCGACCCCTCCTCCATCGCATGGGCCTTCAACATTCGCGGTGGCGACGTGCCGCACACGCCGCTGGCACTGGGCTTTGCAATTTTGGCCGCCGACGGGTCCCACCGGCTCTACATGGACAAGCGCAAATTCTCGCGCACCGTAGAGGCCTATCTGACCCAGCTTGCTGAGCCGCGCGAGCCTGCCGATTTCGAACCGGATTTGGCCGCCCTCGCCGGAACCGGCGCCCGCATTGCGCTTGATCCCGTTCTGGCGGCCGAAAGGCTCAACATGCTGGTTGCCGGAAACGGCGGCAGCGTCATCGAGACGCCTGATCCGGCGCGCATACCGCGTGCCACCAAGAATGCGGCCGAGATCGCCGGAAGCCGCGCCGCACACCGCCGCGACGGTGCGGCCGTGGCAAAGCTTCTGTGTTGGCTCGACCGGCAGCAGCCAGGCACGCTCGATGAGATCGCGGTCGTCACGAGGCTGGAAGAATGCCGCCGGCAAACGGGCGAGGAAACGCAAATGCCGTTGCGCGACGTATCCTTCGATACGATTTCCGGTGCCGGGCCGAACGGCGCAATCATGCACTACCGCGTCTCCCACGCCACGAGCCGCCGGCTGAACGAGGGCGAACTCTTTTTGCTGGACTCCGGAGCCCAGTACCAGGACGGCACCACGGACATCACGCGCACCGTGCCTGTCGGCCAGCCAACCGAGGAAATGCGCGAACGCTACACGCTCGTGCTCAAGGGCCTTATCGCGATTTCCACGCTGCGCTTCCCGCCCGGCACACGGGGATCGGAAATCGACGCCATCGCACGCATGGCTCTGTGGAGACACGGACTGGACTACGCGCACGGCACCGGCCACGGCGTTGGCTCCTATCTTGCGGTGCATGAAGGCCCGCAGCGGATAGCCCGCACCGGCACCGAAAAGCTCCTGGAAGGCATGCTGCTGTCCAACGAGCCCGGATATTACAAAGAAGGCGCCTATGGCATCCG